>Ga0123355_10007913_pt1 | contig 16014 bp, 10 predicted proteins | sample TergutEmb28metaG_3_FD_89872 | JGI IMG/M metagenome (GOLD analysis project Ga0123355, IMG submission 89872) | Embiratermes neotenicus P1 segment gut microbial communities from Petit-Saut dam, French Guiana - Emb289 P1 | ecosystem: Host-associated > Arthropoda: Insects > Digestive system > Gut ...
AACAACGCCCTAAAAGCAAACTACAACATGCATTTGGATATTAACTATATAAACAAAGAGGGCGAAATTGTAATTATAGACGAGTTCACCGGGCGTATGATGCCCGGCCGCCGTTATTCCGATGGTTTGCATCAAGCAATAGAGGCTAAAGAAAACGTAAAGGTGCAAAGGGAAAGCAAAACCCTAGCAACAATTACTTTCCAAAATTTCTTTAATAAATATACAAAAAAAGCGGGTGCTACCGGTACCGCCATCACGGAAGAAGGCGAATTTAGAGAAATTTACGGCCTAGATGTAATTTCTGTGCCTACAAATAAACCAATGATACGCCGCGACCACCCGGACGCCGTTTACAAAACAGAAGCGGCTAAATATCGCGCAATTGTGCGGGACATTATCGAGAGCAATAAAAAAGGACAGCCTGTCTTAGTAGGTACAACCTCTATAGAAAAGTCTGAAATTGTAAGTAGCTATCTAAAAAAGCAGGGCGTAAAACATGAAGTTTTGAATGCCAAACATCACGAGCGTGAGGCGGAAATTATTGCCCAAGCCGGGCAAGCAGGGAATGTAACCATTGCAACCAATATGGCAGGCCGTGGTACGGACATTATGCTGGGTGAGGGCGTTGTGTCACTTGGCGGACTATGCGTTATAGGTACCGAGCGTCACGAGGCGCGTCGTATAGATAACCAGTTGCGCGGACGTGCCGGTCGTCAAGGCGACCCGGGTGATTCCAGGTTCTATATTTCTTTGGAAGATGACCTTATGCGCCTGTTTGGCGGCGACCGTATGACAAAGGTTGCAAACATGCTGCGTATGGATGAAGATGATGTAATAGAAAACAACATGATTTCCGGTGCAATAGAAAATGCCCAAAAGAAAGTGGAAAACAATAACTTTGGCATACGTAAGCATTTATTGCAGTACGACCAAGTAATGAATGAGCAACGCGAAATTATCTATGCAGAGCGTGACAAAGTTATTGCCGGTGCCGACCTTAGAGATAATATTTTAGGCATGGTAAAAGCAATTATGGAACGTACCGTAGACCGCTTTACAGGCGAAAGCGAAATAGCTGAAGACTGGGATTTGCAAGGCATTAACGAAACTTTGATGATACTTTTCCATAAACCTGTTATTAACTACACAAGAGAACAAATGGACGAAGTAACCAAGGATAGCATTAAGCAAGATTTGTATGAAAAAGCGATAGCGATATATGATAGAAAAGAAGCTGAAGTAACACCGGAGCGTATGCGGGAGCTTGAGCGTATATTAATGATGCAATCGGTAGACCGCCGTTGGATGGACCATATAGACGAAATGGACCAAATGCGCCAGGGCATAAGTCTGCGTTCATTTGCACAGCGTGACCCACTTGTGGAATACAAATTCCTAAGCTTTGATATGTTTGAAAACATGAGTAATGGCATACAGTGGGATACTGTGCGCGGGTTGTTTAACGTGAAAATAGCAGAAGAGCGCCAACCACAAATGCAGCAGATTGTTAAAAAAGAAGATATGTCTACAAACAGCAGTGAGACTGCCGCCGCTAAAAAACCGGCACGCCGTGTAGAAGAGAAGGTAGGGCCAAATAGCCCCTGTACATGCGGCAGCGGGAACAAGTACAAACGGTGTTGTGGAAAATAAGGAGATGATTAAAATGCTTGTGTTAGAAGAGTTAAAGCGCACTCTAGTGCCATATAAAGCAAAGTTGGTTGAAATGGGAGATTCACTTTGACTTGGCTGGTGCCAAAAGTGAAATAATTAATCTGGAAGAAAAAACAGCTGACCCTTTGTTTTGGAACGACCAAAGTAATTCGCAAGTTGTGCTAAAGGAACTTAAACTACTTAAAAACAAAGTTGGTTCCTTTGAAAAACTTTCTACGGCCTACGAAGATGCTTTAACTTTCTCAGAAATGGGTATAGAAATGCAGGACGAAAGTCTTATACCCGAAGCTAAAGATGCGGCAGATGCATTTGTATCCGCATACGAGCAACTACGCGTAGAAACACTTCTAAGCGGCGAGTATGACGCAAACAACGCAATTGTTACCCTTCACCCCGGTGCGGGCGGTACAGAATCTTGCGATTGGGTGAGTATTCTATTCCGCATGTATGGCAAATGGGCAGAAAAACGTGGCTTTAAATTTGAAATTTTGGACTATTTAGATGGCGACGAAGCCGGCATCAAATCCGTTACATTTCAGATTAGCGGCAACAATGCATTTGGTTATGTAAAAAGCGAAAAGGGAATTCATCGCCTGGTGCGCATTTCTCCTTTCGATTCCAGCGGGCGCAGGCATACGTCTTTTGCGTCATGCGATGTTATGCCGGAGCTTGACGATTCTGTTGAAATTGAAATAAACCCGGAAGATCTAAAAGTGGACACATACCGTTCAGGCGGGGCGGGGGGGCAACATGTTAATAAAACAGAGTCTGCCATACGTATAACGCACGTGCCGTCAGGTATAATTGTTCAATGTCAAAACGAGCGCAGCCAGATACAGAACCGTGAACGTGCTATGAAAATGTTGCAAGCTAAACTCTTCTTGAAGCAGAGAGAAGAGCAGATGAGCAAGCTGTCCGGTATACGCGGCGAAGTGAGAGACAATGCTTGGGGCAGCCAAATCCGTTCCTATGTTTTTCACCCGTACAGCCTAGTTAAAGACCACCGTACCAGCGAAGAAACAGGTAACTTGCAAATGGTGCTGGACGGCGGTTTAGATGCTTTTATGAATGCATACCTTATTTGGCAGCACAAGCAGGTGCAATAATGGAGACTGTGACAATAACAAAGAAAGACACCGATAGACGGTTGGATAAATTCTTATTCCATTACTTAAACGCCGCACCGCAAAACTTTATATATAAAATGTTGCGAAAAAAAAATATCACTCTAAACGATGCAAAAGCCAAAGGTGCGGAGCTTTTGCAAGCAGGCGATACTGTGAAATTATTTTTATCAGACGAAACCATTGAAAAATTTCGTAAAACAAGGGATATAAAAAAGGCAAAACCCCTAGATGGTATTGTGTATGAAGATGATGATGTTTTGGTTGTTAACAAACCTGTGGGGTTAGCATCCCACGGCGGTATGGAAAGCCAAGACCACTTGCTTGCCCGTATTCTTTATTATCTGCAACACACGGGGGCTTACAATCCCGCTGATACATTTGTGCCGGCCATCTGCAACCGCTTAGATGTTAACACCAGCGGACTTGTTGTATGCGGCAAAACGTTGCATGCTCTGCAAAAACTAAATGACTGTTTTGCCAAACATATGGTGGATAAAGAGTACCTTGCAGTGGTAGATGGAAATGCGGGTGAGCCGGGTAAAACACAGGTGTTGCGAGGTTTTCACCAAAAGAACAAAAATACAAATTTTGTAACAGTTGTAAAGCAAAAAACCGATACACCTGTAACCACGGCCTACACAGTTAAAGAAATTTTACAAGGCGGAAAATACACTTTGCTTACGGTTAACCCGATAACCGGGCGCAGCCATCAAATACGCGCACACTTGGCAAGCATTGGGCACCCGCTTGTAGGGGATAAAAAATACGGCGGTAGTGACTTGCCTAAGGGTGCACAACTTCTACACTGTCACAAAATAACTATTGGCGAATTAGGGTATGAATGGCAAGCACCAATTCCAAAAGCAATTCAAATTTTTATTAGTTAGGTGGCTGAGCCGCTTTATTAGAGAGGGTATGTGACATGCAAGCACCGGAACCAAAGTACATTTTTATGACAGGCGGAGTTTGTTCCGGCCTGGGCAAAGGTATTACCGCAGCATCATTGGGGCGTTTATTAAAGGCTCGCGGTTACAAAGTAACTATACAAAAGTTTGACCCTTACATAAATATGCATCCCGGGCTTTTAAGCCCGTATCAACATGGTGAAGTGTATGTTACAGAAGACGGCGCAGAAGTTGACCTTGACCTCGGCCATTATGAGCGCTTTATCGATGAATTTCTGGGCGTAAACAATTCTGTTTCAGCCGGGAGAATTTATTGGGAAGTGTTGCAAAAGGAACGCAAAGGCGATTACAAGGGTGCTACCGTTCAAATTATCCCGCATTTAACCGATCAAATTAAAGACCGTATCTGCCGTGCCAGCAAGGATGCCCAGTCGGACATTATTATTTCCGAGATTGGTGGTACCGTTGGCGATATAGAGAGCCTGCCATTCATAGAAGCAATACGCCAAGTGTCGCAAGATAAGGGTAGCCAAAATGTTATGTATATCCACGTAACTCTTATGCCGTACCTTGGTTTTGCAGATGAAATGAAAACAAAACCGGTGCAAAACGCTGTAAAAGATTTAATGGCACTGGGCATAAAACCCGACGTGCTTGTTTGCCGTACAGAGCGGCCAATGCTTGACGAAATGCGCAGCAAACTAGCTATGTTCTGCAATGTAGATAAATCCTGTGTTATAGAAAACCCGGATGTAAACTCGCTTTATGAATTGCCGTTGCGCCTAGAGCAAGAAAATTTTGCAGATGTTGTTTGCGAAAGATTGGGATTACCAAGCCCGGAGCCTGATTTAGCAGAATGGAACGCAATACTTGATAGAGAAAACGCAATAACCAATGAAATTACAATAGGCCTTGTTGGCAAATATACAGAACTAAAAGACGCGTACCTGTCTGTTGTAGAGGCTGTAAACCACGCAGGTATTTCTTTGGATGTAAAAGTAAAAATCAAATGGATAAATTCTCGTGACTTAACGGCAAACAATATTGCTAAACGCTTAAAAGGATTAAAAGGGATTTTAATGCCCGGCGGTTACGGCCAAGGTGGAGTAGATGGCCTTATACTTGCCGCACAATATGCAAGGGAAGAAAAAATCCCGTTTTTTGGTATTGGCCTTGGCATGCAATCTGCTTTAGTAGAAATCGCACGAAATTTAGTAGGACTGTCGGACGCAACTTCCGCAGAAGAAAATAAAGAAGCTACCACTCCGATTTTTGAATATATGGATACCGATCAAGCAAATGGTGAGCAACTAAAAATGCGCCTGGGTGCTCATCCTTGTAAATTAATCGAGGGCTCACACATTCATAGCGCATATAGTGAAAATTTAGTCTACGAACGTTTCCGCCATTTGTTAAAGCTGGACAACCAATACAGAGGAGACTTTGCGGCGGCAGGTATTTTAGAAACCGCTCTTTCTCCGGACGAAAAAAACGTAGAGGCTATTGAATTGCCTGTAGAAGTGCATCCTTGGTTTGTTGGTGTGCAGTTTAGGCCGGAGTTTAAATCGCGGATTACTAAACCGCATCCTTTGTTTAGGGCGTTTCTGTCTGCATGTTTAATATAGTTTTACACCAGCCGGAAATTCCGCATAACACGGGGGCCATTGGGCGCACTTGCCTTATGACGGGGGTGGCTTTGCATTTGATACATCCGCTTGGGTTTAGATTAGATGAGAAGTCGCTAAAACGTTCGGGGTTGGATTATTGGCATAAAATCAGCGTGCATGAATATATGAACTTTGCAGACTTTGTGGAGAAAAATCCGCAAGCAAATATATATTTAGCAGAGTCCGGCGAAGGTTCTTACTACACAGATGTGAATTTTAACCCCGGCGATTATATTGTGTTTGGCAGCGAAACTGTTGGGCTGCCGCAAAATATTTTAAGCAAATACCAAATTGTTAAAATTCCAATGACCGGACTTGAAAGGTCACTAAATTTATCTGTTTCTGTTGGCATCGTACTATATGAGGCACTGCGGCAAAATGGCTTTGCAGGGCTGGTATAAGGAGTAGACAAAATGAACATTAACGAAATTAGGCAAGTTTTATCCGACCCAACGGTTTTCCAGATTAACCGTTTGCCCGCACGTTCTTCTCATCACTATTATCCAACGCTTACAGAAGCGAAAAAAGGTGGAGCAATGCCATGGCGCAAATGCCTTAACGGCACATGGAAATTCCACTACAGAGAGAACTTAGACAATGCCCTGGCAGATAGTGAGATAAACGGAGAAATTACTGTGCCCGGGCACATCCAGATGCAAGGCTATGGCAAGCCGCATTATACAAATACCATGTATCCATGGGATGGCCACGAAGAGATTGTGCCCCCACAAATCCCGCAAGGGTTTAACCCGGTTGGGACATATGTAAAAGAAATTGAAATCCCTACGTCTTGGGGCAGCCAAGATGTAAGCATATGTTTTGAAGGCGTAGAAACCGCGATTAATGTCTGGCTAAACGGCCAATATGTCGGGTTTAGCGAAGATAGCTTTACACCAACTCGTTTTGACCTTACACCTTTTGTTAACCGTGGCAATATCAACATATTAAAAGTAGAAGTGTATCGTTACTCCACTGCCAGCTGGCTGGAAGACCAAGATTTTTGGCGTTTTTCCGGCATATTCCGTGATGTTTACTTAGAGACAAAGCCGGCAGTGCATGTGCAGGATATTCACATACGCACAGATTTGTTTGACAACTATACCCGCGCAAAAGTTACAGCCAAGTATGATACTAATGGCGAGGTTAGGGCGAAACTCTATGACAAGTTTGGTACAGAAATAAAGGGTGATGGTACTACTTTTGAAGTAACCAACCCTCTTTTATGGAGTGCGGAAAAGCCAAATTTATACACATTGGAAATTGAAGTTTTGGAAAATGGCGAAGTTGTAGAAGCTATTTGCCAAACTGTAGGCATCCGAGAATTTAAAATGCTAGACAAAGTGATGCATATAAATGGCAAGCGAGTTGTTTTCCGTGGCGTAAACAGGCATGAATTCTCTTCAACCAATGGACGTGCAATTACCCGTGCGGACATGGAGTGGGACATTAAATTTATGAAGGCAAACAACATAAATGCGCTGCGCACTTCCCATTACCCAAATAATTCATATATATATGAACTTTGCGATAAATACGGCCTGTATGTAATTGATGAAACCAATATGGAAACACACGGCACATCCACTTACGGCTCTGTTAGTCCAATTTTGGTGCCTGATGGCAAACCGGAGTGGACAGAGGCCGTGCTTGACCGTGCAAAAAGCATGTTAGAGCGTGACAAAAATCACCCGAGTATAGTTATATGGTCATGCGGTAACGAATCCGGCAATGGAGAGAATCTGGTTAAGATGGCAGACTATTTCCGTGAAGCAGACAATACCCGTATTGTTCATTACGAAGGCGTTGCCGCAGACAGGCGTTTTCCTAATGCAACAGATATGGAAAGCCGTATGTATGCTAAGGTTAAAGATATACATGAATATTTTCAAAATGAGCCTCAGAAACCATTTGTATTGTGTGAATATAGTCATGCAATGGCTAATTCTTGCGGCGGGTTAGATAAATATGTTGAACTTGAAGATATATACCCAATGTACCAAGGTGCATTTATTTGGGATTTTATCGACCAAAGTATCGAAACAATATCACCAACCGGCGAGAAATATTTTGCCTACGGCGGCGACTTTGGCGACCGTCCTTCTGATTACAACTTCTGCGGCAACGGCATTGTAACTGCGGACAGGAAGCCTACAACAAAGGCGCAGGCTGTAAAGAGTGCATATCAGCCATATGTAATAAAGGTGGATAAAACTGGGCTTGTGAAAATACGCTCAAAACATTTGTTCAGCAATTTGAGCGAATATGTTATTAACTGGGAAGTCGAGCATAACGGAACAACTGTGCAAAGTGGAACTTTGGAACACGAACTAGCTCCGCTACAAAGCAGCGAGTTTAAATTGCCTGTTAGTGTACCTTCCGATGACTATGTAATTACGGTTTCTGTGTGCCTAAAAGAAAATACATGGTACGCCACAGCAGGGCATGAAGTTGCATTTGGGCAGCATGTAAACGAAGGCGCTGCTGTTAGCAATGCCGCAGCACAGCCATTTGTAATAAACGATGGCATTGAAAATGTTAGCATTGCGGGCGACAACTATAAAATAATCTTTGGCAAAAAGCATGGGCGCATCATTTCTCTTAAATATGGCGGTAAAGAGTATATCAAAACGCACTGGCAATCTTTGTTGCCTAGTTTTTGGCGCGCGCCTGTAGATAACGACCGTGGGGCTCGATTGGAAAAAGAATTTGCCCCTTGGAAAATTGCAAGCCTGTATGCACTATACCCAACTTGGGCACAACCGGAAAGACTGTCCGATGGCTTGAAAATAACATTTGAATATGAATTAAATATCACCCCTGCTGCAAAAGTTTCTACAACTTATTTTGTAAACTCTATTGGCGAAATTAAAGTTGAGATGAATTACAAAGGTGTAGAAGGTTTGCCAAATATGTTTAGATTCGGCATGGATGTTTCTATCCCCGCGGAGTTTGATACGTTAACTTGGCGTGGGCTTGGACCAAGTGAAAGTTATCCAGACAGAGAGTTTGGCTTAAAATACGGTACGCACACAAGCCCTGTTAATGTTGACCCTGGTTATTTAAGGCCACAAGCCTACGGCAACCATGGTGGCGTGCGCGCTGCAAAAGTCACTAACAAAAATGGTGAAGGTTTATTAATTCAAATGGATGATAAACCGCTAAACGTGTCCGCCATTCCATACACATGCCATGAAATAGAAGAGGCTACGCATCCCTATACACTACCGCCTGTTACTAAAACTGTGCTCTCAATTAACTCCGAAATGATGGGTATAGGCGGCGACGATTCCTGGGGTGCACGGCCTTTGGATGGATACGAATTGCCTGCAGACAAAGATTATACTTTAAAATTTACAATCAAACCTGTTATATAAGGGATTTAGCCACGGATTGCACGGATAAATAATATGTTTTATCCGTGTTAATCCGCTTTTTATCCGTGCAATCCGTGGCTTTCCCTTTAAGAAAGGTGCACGACAATGCCACTACAGTTCATACTAGGCAAGCCGGGCACAGGCAAAACTACCCACTGCCTTAACGAAATCAACAAACGATTAGACGAACATGCGCTCCTGTACTATATAGTGCCGGAGCAATTTTCGTTGCAGTCCGAGCGGTTGATTTTGGGGCAACGCGCGGCGGCAACTACGGTGCAGGTATTAAGCTTTAACCGATTGGCGTATAGGCTGTTTGCATCTTTAGGTGGCCCGCCGGGCAAAATTGCAGACGATTTAGGCAAACAAATGCTGCTACGAAAAGTAATTTTTGATGCTGGGAACGACCTTGTGTATTATAAAAGTGCTGCAAACAAACTTGGTTTTGTAGACGCACTGTTGGAAACAGTAACGGAAATGGCACATTATAAAGTAACAGGCGATTCGCTAAAAGAAAGAATTGACGACTCTACTCCTGCTTTTGCAGGTAAATTAAATGATATTGCTACAATTTCAAAGGCATATAGAGGCATGGTGGATGAAAAATACATTATGACAGAGGATATGCTTGATATTTTGTATGAAAAAATCAACACAAGCGAGGCGTTACCTTTGTTGGACAACGCTTATTTTTGGGTGGATGGTTTTTCTGGGTTTACGCCGCAGGAATTGCATGTTTTGGGCGGATTGTTAAAACGTGCGGCGGGTATGTATATAACACTAACCACTACATCGGATTCTCTTTTGTCTACTCCTGTTAACATAACGCAAGAAAAACTTACAGCAATTGCGAAGGGCAATCTTCTGCCTACAATTATGCTTGAAGAAAATCACCGCCACCAAAGCGCAAAAGGGCTGGCGGCTTTTGTTGAAAATTTTAAAGTGTATAAAAAATTGCCGGAATTCAGCACGCATGAAGGAATCTCCATAATTTCTGCACCCAACAAAAATGCAGAAGTTAACGCTACCGCAAACGAAGTGCTAAAGCTTACAGCTAAAGGCTACCAATTTAAAAACATCGCTATACTTTGCGGCGATAAATCTGCTTATGAAAAATTATTACAAACCACATTCGATAGGTTAAACATCCCCTTATTCATAGATTCTGAAATTGAAATTTTATCTCACCCACTAACGGAGCTTATCCGTTCTGCTATAGATGTTTTGGCAACAAACTGGAGCTATGAAAGTGTTTTTCGCCTGTTAAAAACAGGCTTGACCGGTTCCACCCAAAACGACAAAGATATTTTAGAAAATTACGTGCTTGAAAAAGGAATAGCATCTTACCGCTGGCGGTACAAATTTTCTGACCCAAGAGCAGAGGCCGCAAGGCAAAAATTACTTACCGTTATACCTAAGGCAAAACCAAGGGATACAGTTTTTAACTTTAGTAAATTAATCTTTAACATGCTGTATGAGCTAAATGTGCCGCAAACCTTAGATGCTTGGTATAAAGACCGAATGCATGCCGGGGATATTGCCACGGCAAATCTACATAAACAAATTTGGCCAAAAATTTCACAAGTTTTTGATAAACTGGCGGAAATGCTAGGCATCGAAAAAGTATCTATTAAAGAATATGCTGCCGTTTTGGATGCCGGGTTAAATCAAGTAAGTCTAGGGCGGGTGCCACCTACAACAAACCAAGTGATTTTGGGAGATGTTGCGCGCTCTCGCTACCCGGAAATTGATGTAATGATAGTGCTTGGCGCAACAGAAAATGCACTACCGCCTCCGCTTACACAAAAGGGGCTTTTATCAGAAATCGAGCGCAAACTACTGGCAAATACAGGGCTTGAGCTTGGCAAGGAGAATACCCACCGCTTAGCGGACAGTTACTACAGCCTGTATGTTGCGCTGTCACAGCCTAAGGAAAAATTAATACTAATCTATCCACAGGCAGACCGTGGTGGAAAACCGTTGCGTCCAGCGGCCGTTGTAACTCGGGTGCAAGAAATGTTCCCGGATATAAAAACAGTCTCGGCAGAAGTTTTTGCCGAATTTGGAGAAATGGAGCCGAGAGTTCAATCCACTGGCATGCTCTTGAATGCAGATTCTGTGTATGACAAAAATATTCACACTACGCCGTCCAGGCTGGAGTCATTTGCAAAATGTCCGTTCCAATACTTTATGACCTATACCCTACAAGCAAAAGAGCGCAAAAGGTTTGAAGTGTTGCCAACAGATTTGGGTAACTTGTACCATACATGCCTTGCGGAGTTTTCCAAAGAAGTTTGGCAAAACGGCAAAAAAGAAATGACGAAAAATGAAATACAAACGCTGGTTACCGATTTAATAGCTAAAAACATAAAAGAAGATGATGCGTTTAACGACACTGCCCGCAATCGCTATGTAATAACTCGCGCCCGGCAAATGTTAACGGCATCCATTTGGGCTTTAAATGAGCATTTGAGGGCAGGGGAGTTTTCTCCAAAATTTGCAGAGCATAGAATCATTGCTGAACAAGGAATTACTCTTGATAGCGGAAAAACTTTGCACTTAGGCGGTATAGTAGACCGTGTAGATTCCTTTTTTGACGGCAAGGACGAGTATATCAAAGTAATCGACTACAAATCCGGTAACGTTAAATTTGACACAGACGAAGTGAAACAAGGCGTGCAATTGCAGCTTATGATATATATGAACATGCTGGCAGAATCATTAAAAGCAAAGCCCGGCGGTATATTTTATTTCCCAATAAGTGACCCCATTATAGATATGGATGACTATTTGCCGGATAGGGAACTTGAGGCAGGTTTATTAAAGCAATTCAAAATGTCGGGCATTGCTTTGGGCGAAGAAAGCACTTTGGCGGCGCTGGATAAAAACCTTACAGCGGGCGTGGGGTCAAATGTTATTCCGGTTGCGATTAACAAAGATGGCAGTTACAAAAAAACCTCCAAGCCCGTGGTGCTGGACTTAGAAAGTTTTACAGCACTGGGCAAAGAGGTTGAAGAAAAGGTTAAGGAGCTCGGAAACCGTATGACAAAAGGCGACGTTACCGTCGCTCCTTATACAACCGGTGTGAAAGCGCCGTGTAGGTTTTGTAAATTTGATGGTGTGTGTGGTATTAATTGTTAGTGCGTGAAGGATGGAGTTAGCAATACAACTTTTCTTTGAAAGGTTGTATTTTTTTTTCGACATGATATAATATGAATCAATAAATACGGACAAATAGAGCGCACATGAGGGGAGATAAGCATGATTGAAAAACTACTAGATAGCGTAAGAACCTCAACGAATAGCCAAAACGATAACGATAGTAGCAGAGATAACGCTATTGCATTTGGTAATGTGATTCTTGAAAATAACGCTATTAGTTTTAATAATGGAGGTTATGGGCAGCGAACAAACAGAACAACATTACAAATATCAAATATATCAAAAACATGGGTAGGGAAAACAGCAGAAATTTCAGGAGTTCCAAAATTTCCATTATGGACTGTTGTTGTGATTCTTATTTCGTTGGTTCTAATATTTGTAGTTGGAAATTTAATTATTAGTGTTATGGGAATTGCGGCAATACTTTTTGCTGGATATGTGATATATAAATATTTTAACTCTATTAAACCAGATGTTAATATTTTCAGTCTACATGTTAGAATGAACTCGGGCCAAATTGCTGCTTTTTCCTCTTTGGATGTCGAAGGATTATTAAAATTTCAAGAAGAAATTACTGATCGTTTTATAGGACGTACGCCAAAAAGTGAAACCCTTGTAGTAAATATTGATGGAAATGCAGGAAATATAAGTTTTGGAGATGGTGGCTCGAATTCAATTGACAGAGGAGACTTCTGGAATGATTTATGAGATAAAAAATAATGAGGGGAATGTAAGCTTTGGAAAGAAATCCAAAAATGTAATATACCAAGGTATCAATAACCCTTCTGAAAAGTTTGCTGCAGATATTGAACGTGCCGTTGCTTTAATAAATGATTTATCGCTACCAATTGACAAACGAGACAAGGTGGTCGAATATCTCAATCAAGCAGTCACCGCAAAAAATGAAAAAGAAAAACTTGCTTGCAAATTTGGCTTTAAAGGCTTTGTTGATGGCGCAGGTAGTATATTGAATAGTGTCATTGATCAATTATCCAAAATTGCAACTATAGCGACATTCTTTGGGCTAAATCAATAGCGATGTACGAAATTAACGTAGCTGTGAGAAATGTATCCCAAATGCATCAGCAACAGCCTTGCATGTAAGTTTACCACCGTAAGTATTGACACCTGCCAACAAGTGGGTGTCATTTTTTATTGCATTCTCCAGCCCACTGTTGGCAATTTTTAATCCATAATTTAATGTTGCGTTGGTTAACGCACTTGTAGATGTAATACTAACTGCACCTGGCATGTTGGCAACGCAATAGTGCACAACGCCGTCCACAACAAATGTGGGATTATCGTGGTATGTCATTTTTGTGGTTTCTGCGCAACCGCCTTGATCTACGGCAACATCTACAATTACGCTGCCTGGTTTCATGTTTTTTAAATGTTCGCGGCGTATAAGTTTAGGTGCTGCCGCGCCAGGAATGAGCACCGCACCTATAACAAGGTCTGCGTTGCTTAAAGCAGTTTCAATATTAAGTGAAGAAGAATACAGGGTTTGAATTTGTTGTCCAAAAAGGTCATCTAAATAAGAAAGGCGATCCAAGTTTTTATCAATGATTGTAACAGATGCACCCATTCCAATGGCAACCTTTAGCGCGCTTGTGCCAACTACGCCGCCACCAATTATTGCTATCTTACCACTTATGACACCCGGTACACCGCCAAGCAGCACACCGCGTCCGCCTTGGGCTTTTTCCAAGCATTTTGCCCCGGCTTGAACGGATAACTTGCCTGCAACCTCACTCATTGGTTTTAAAAGTGGCAAGCCGCCGTCGTTGTCTGTAATGGTTTCGTAGGCTACGGCTTTTACTTTTTTGGCAAGTAGCGCCTCTGTTAAAGGCTTGTCCGCTGCCAGGTGCAAAAATGTGTATAGGATTTGGTTCTCTTGCATCAAGTCATATTCTATCGCTAGGGGTTCTTTTACTTTTACAATCATTTCGGCCGTTTGCCATATGTCTTTTGCAGTAGGCAAAATTTTAGCACCGGCGCTTGTATAGTCTTCATCAGAAAAATACGAGCCTTGCCCGGCACCGGTTTCCACAAAAACTTCGTGCCCATGTGACATATACTCGCGTACATTACTTGGGGTTAATCCCACGCGGTATTCTTGGGGTTTAATTTCTTTCACGGTTCCGATTTTCATAATTGCCTCCTTATTTTGACTTCCGTTTCGCCCGTTCTTCCTCAAAGAACTTAATTATTGGGATAAGTATCATCGCCGCAAGCCCACCGGCGAATCCGTTATTGTACAAATTCATGCCGCCGTGGAATATGGCAACATTTATGGATATTGCCAAATGCGTAAACCCTGCAATAAGCCCCCATTTCCAGCCAAAGCGCGTTGCAATAGGTGCAAGACATGTAGAAAACAGTGCCGCCAGTAGGAAACGCCTGTCGTTAATGGGCACCCCTGTAGCAAGCGCACTCGCGCCAGCCGCTAGCATCGCCCCGGCTATTATTATTAAAGAGCTGATAACAGGCTTGCCAAATGCGGCAAAACCCACAACGGAAATAAGCCCACTTATAACAGGGCCGGAATACTCGCCGCGTACAACAAACATAAAAACTACGCAAATAAGCCCTAACAGCCCCATAGATACATAAGTAGTGCCGGCGTATTTTTTATAATAGTCATAATCGGATGCATCTATGCGAATAAGCTCCAAAAAGGGTAGGGGTTTTGCCCGGCTAAGAAGCCCAATAATAATAAAGTACACGCTTAGTACAATGGAAAATGTAGCAAGCTCGAAATTATAACCACTGCTCCAGTTATCTAAAATGTATTGCTCAACGCCTAATGTTTGGAAGAGTGCAAACATGCCAACAGCCAAAATACCCGCTGCAAACCCTACGTTATAAAGGTGATACCCTTCGTGTGATTTGCGCAAGGCGGCAGCAAAAGGTGTCATAATAAAGCCTACAAAAATTCCGAGGATAATACCAATAGCAATGCCAACAGGTAGCGGAAGTTCATACACAAAGGCAAAACGAGTTACAACAGGTGCCAAACACGTAGCCAAAACTGAAGGTAGTACACTACTGCGGTGCGGTGTATTTGTAAATTTGCTATATAGCCAGCCACCAAAAATTATTGGTATCATGTTGGCAGGGTTTTTGCCAAAAAAGGACATGGCGACAACAACGCCAAGTGTTGCAATTGCAAGGCCGCTGGGTTCGTGCTTTGCTATGCGCATGGCGGCAACAGCTAACAAGCCTGTTAAAGCCACGTTTACAAATGCAGCACCAATGCCGCCTACAACAATGTAGTCGGTAATAAGCAGGTCGGTGGATAAGAAAATATCCACGGTACCTTGCAAAATATTCATAGGTGTATCGAAAATAAAAGCCTGCACAATAAAAAGCAGGAACAATAAAATATGCACCCGATAAGGTTTTTCAAAAAAACCGGCTTGTAATTTATCGTTGTTGCGGATGCGTGAAAGCATTCAATCAGTCCTTTATTTCTTCATTCCAAACTTCAAGCCCTCTGCCTATGTAAATACCTGTTTCTGTTGTTTGCAGGTTATTTTCACGGGTGCGGGTGTCTGCCTTTTCGTAGTTTATTTTGTCTGTAGTAGTTATGTTACTAAAAGCGATAGGCAGGCCGGCAGAAAAGTAAAAACTTTTGCCGGACTGTAGCTGAAAATGCAAATGTGGTTCGGAAGTGTTGCCGGAATTACCGCATTTGGCTATGGTGTCGCCTTGTTTTACAGTGTCGCCTATATTTACTGTTACGCTGTTTGGTGTAAGGTGGGCATAGAGACTATATTCATGTTCGTTATGTTTGATAACTACATAATTGCCTCGTATATCTAAAGAATCGCAATAGACATTCATGCCATCTACAAAACTGTTCCTTGCTCGTTTGCGGCACTTTACAACTGTGCCGTCTGCAATTGCTATAACTTCTTTGTTGTAACAGTAGTAACTTTTCACTTTTGTGGCATCATCTGAGAATGATTTACCTTCGTCGTCCATGATAATAAAGTCGTAGGCGTATTCTTGGGTTACACTGCCGCAATGGCGTAAGTTTTCGTCTGTGCCGCCGTTATACACAGTCCATTTTTCTTTGAAGGGTAGAATGTACTGCCCTTTTTGT
>Ga0123355_10007914_pt1 | contig 16013 bp, 12 predicted proteins | sample TergutEmb28metaG_3_FD_89872 | JGI IMG/M metagenome (GOLD analysis project Ga0123355, IMG submission 89872) | Embiratermes neotenicus P1 segment gut microbial communities from Petit-Saut dam, French Guiana - Emb289 P1 | ecosystem: Host-associated > Arthropoda: Insects > Digestive system > Gut ...
TAAAATTTCAGGGGGAAGCACATCCTTGGCGTTTACATATTTCAAAGTGTAATACCTCCGTAGCGTTTGTTTGTCGATTGGGGGAGATTGCTCTATCAAATTCCTTTAAATTCATCACTTCACTGCCTCCTTTTCTAATTTTAATGGGCCTCGCAATTTTTACCGAGCAAAACCTAACTTTAGGGCACAAGAACGCCCTAGGATATCTACAAATTTCAACAAAACGGGGAGGTGCAACTTTCGTTACACCACCCCATAGCCTTTTCTTGGTTTACTGTAGGCAAACCATGTTAGGCTAAAAACCACCCTAAATATACCAAATTGATCAGCTCCTTTCTTGGGTTGGAGTTGGTTGCGGCAGGCAAAACCGCCACAACTGCACATATTTTACTATGACAATTTGAAATGTGCAATATAAAGTTCGATTATAATTAAATTATAATCTATACATTCGAATGTGAGAATATAAACATAAATTTTTGCAAAACTAATTATTAGGAGTGATGTTATGCAAAAATTTTTTTATTTACTAATGTTAGCAATTCTACTCACATTTTCAACTGTTACTGCTAAGTCTATAAACACACCAATAAAGCCCTACACAATAATGATATACATGAACGGCTCAGACCTAGAAAGCGACTTTGGCCTAGCAACAGACGACCTTGCGGAGTTAATAGACTCTGGCCTAAGATCTGAAAATGCTAATATTACAATTCTAACAGGTGGAACAAAACACTGGATGAATGACGCTATTCCGGAAAATGAGTGTATAATCTGGGAGTTTTCTGATGGCTATATAAACGAAATAAAATCCATTGGCAAAGTAAGCATGGGCAATCCCGCAACTTTACGTGACTTTATTAAATTTTCCATGGATAACTATCCGGCAGAAAAATACGGCTTAATCATGTGGGACCACGGCGGCGGTAGTATAGCCGGCTTTGGCCACGACGAAAAGTTTAATGACGACAGTTTAACCCTGCTGGACATGAAAAAAGCCTTTGAAGAGGCGGAACTTCGCAACCAAAAGCTAGAATTTTTAGGCTTTGATGCTTGTCTTATGGCAACGGTAGAAATGGCAGTTGTGTCGGCGGATTATGCCAAAGTGTTAATAGCTTCGGAAGATTTGGAACCTGGCGAAGGCTGGGATTATACCTTTTTGTCTGTGCTAAACCAAACTCCGCACATGGATGGTTTTGAGCTGGGCATTGTAATTGTAGATAGCTTTATAGACTTTTTTGGTCAAAACAGCGACGAAATTTTAACCCTTTCCGTTGTAGATTTGTCGAAAGTAGCTCTTGTAATGGAAGCCATGGGAGTACTAATGGAAAAGGCTACATCGAAAATTTACCCGGATGTGACGCAAGCGTCTGCAAACCCTTCCAGCAACCCTCTTTTGCAAGACAACATAAAGCGAGCAAGGAGACTTTGTGAGCATTCGCAATATACAGCAGCGGCAATATCCTCTCCCCGCCGTAATTTCTTAAATCTAGCAGAACGACGTGCTGTAACAAAAACCTTCGGCGAAGGCAGCCCGCGAGATAACTATGCAGACATGGTAGATATCGGCGATATGGCAGTTATGCTTCACGACTTATTCCCAAGAGAAGTGGAAGCGGTTTTGCGAGCATTGGAAAATTGCGTGGTATATAACCGTCACAACTCTGATGTAGACCTTTGGGGATTAAGCACATTTTATGTTTATGGCGGCAAGTCTCAAGGCCAAGATTCCTTAAAAAAATACGCTGCTCTTGGAATGGATGAAAATTATACGCAATATCTTCACAAATTTTTTAATAAACTATCTAGTACCAACACCACCAACGAACTATCGCCAATAATTCACACAGAACTGGCTCTTCTAAAACCTATCTCAAAAAACAATTATCGCATGATGGGGCTACTCCAAACAAACGAGGAAAATGACTATTTTTGGCCAAAATTAAACGGACATTCCGTAGTAATGTTCCCCATTGCGACTACTGTAAATACACGCAAATATGCAATACCTGCACAAATAAATGACCGTGATGTTGATATTATTGTCTCATTTTCTGCGGCAAACCCCAAAGGAGTTATATTGGGTAGCCGTAATATAGAAAATGTTTTTCAAAAAGGATACGACCCGGTTTTTGACTGGGATAAGGTTACGCTTTACTATCCCGAGTGGGATGTTAGAGATAATTCCGAGACTTGGGCTAGAGGTGAAACATTTACTGTAAATTCCTGGCTGTGTGGTGAAACATTTGTTGCGCAAACAAACCTGCAATTAACTTGGGAAGCCGTCCCGACGTGTGGAGCCGTCCAGACGTGTGAATCCGTCCAGACAGGGTATATGCTCGGTTACCGCCTTACAGACGCTTGCGGATATGTAACAGTTCATATTGGACGTTAGCAAGAAAGTGGCACTGTTGCTTTTCCCACAGGTTTGCAACAAAGTTGTGGAGTAATCTCCTAACACATAAAAGAACCCGAAACGACATTCATATGCGTTTCGGGCTCTTTTTAATTATGCTTTACCTGCACACCAATGTATAGCATTCTCCAACATCTTCTGGAACTCTGGGTTAAGCCAAACTTCTACATGATGACCAGGGGTAAGTACGCATACTCTGCCTTTTCCCTGAGTGCGTACTAACGCACTTGGCGCAATGTGTTCTGGGTAGTTGAAATATGCTTCAGCCTCGTATTTTTCAGGGTCGCCCTGAGCTAAGCCATATGATGCGGCGACAATATCAACATCCTCCGCCATAATTTCCAAATGGTAGTGCTCGTCTAATTCGCAGAAAATGTTAACACCGTTTGTAATTGGGTGGGGCTTTAACGAGCCAACGGTTATTGGGCTGTTGTTTGGGTGACTTGCAAAACGGCAACCAGCCAAGCGGTCTAGTACCCCTGTATCCGGGCCGGCTACAGTACCGTTGTGGGTAACTAGCAGCCCGCCGCCTTTTTCTACAAAGTCTACAAATGCTTTTTGCACTTCTGGAGTTTTCCAGCTGTTTTGGCTTTCCTTTGTTACATGGTCGCACTTGCTCATAATTACAACGTCGTAGTCGAAAATGGTTGCTGGGTTGTAGACGGTTGTATCGCTGATAATGTCTATTGTGTAGCCTTTGCTTTTTAGCGGCTCTATCCCTTTTGTGGGGACATCTCCTGGGTGGTAATGGTCGTCGCAAAATAATAAAACTCGCATAAATTATGCCTCCTTATAAAATATCTACGGCAGCACATTCCCTGCCGCACAGTAAATTTTGTACCACTCTTGTCTGCTAAGCTCCACGGAAGAACCTTCGCATATACCTTTCAAACGCTCCACATTTGTAGTACCAGGAATCGCTTGTATTTTTGCCGGGTGGCGAAGTATCCACGCAACCACAACAGCTTCTGCGGTAATATTTTTCTCTGCGGCAACCTCGTCAATAGCCTTATTAAGCTCCGGAAATTTCTCATTCCCCAAAAATACACCTTCGAAGAAACCATACAAGAATGGCGACCACGCCTGTATTGTAATATCTTCCAAACGGCAGAACTCCAAAATGCTGCCATCATGGTCTACAGAAGGCGGGTTGGTCATGTTAACATTAAGCCCAACGTCAATCATGCCAGTATGCGCAGGGGAAAATTGTAATTGGTTAACAATAAGCCTGTTGCTGCCAAGATATTTGTTAAGCAAACGGATTTGCGCCGCATTATGGTTACTTACGCCAAAATATCTGGCTTTACCTGCTTTATGAAGTGTCTCAAACGCTTCCGCAACTTCTTCCGGCTCCATTAAAGTGTCTGGGCGGTGCAGTAGAAACACGTCTACATAATCCATTTCCAAACGTTTTAAGCTGTTGTCTAACGAGCTAACAATATGTTCTTTAGAAAAATCAAACAACCCATCCCTAATACCACATTTCGTTTGAATCAGCATTTTGTCACGAGATATGCCTAAATCTTTTACGGCTGTAGCAAAAACTGTTTCCGCATTCCCACCGCCATAAATGTCTGCATGGTCAAAAAAGTCGATACCGCCGTCAATTGCAGTTTTTACTAATGCAGAAATTGCATCCCGATCTAAATATGGGATACGCATACACCCCATGGATACTGCAGATGCTTCCAGTACATTGCCAATTTTTATCTTTTTCATGTTGGGCAAAGCCCCTTTCTAGTATTATGATTTTTTTCAGTTGGTAACAAAATGCTACCAACTGAGTTTTATTCGATAACATCATCATACAAGTTTTCCTCAACATACACAACATAAAATTTGACAATATCTTAGACATAATATAAGCTAATTGCAAATGATTTTAACATATGAAGGAGTAGTGTTTATGTCTATCCCAACACCGCACATTGGCGCACCACAAGACGCATTTGCAAAAACAGTTTTAATGCCAGGCGACCCGTTACGTGCAAAATTTATTGCAGAAAATTTTTTGGAAGACTTAAAGCAAGTAAATGAAATAAGAGGTATGCTTGGCTACACAGGTTGGTACAACGGCAAGTTGGTATCTGTAATGGGTAGCGGTATGGGTTGCCCGTCTATGGGTATTTATTCATATGAGCTATACAACTTTTACGGTGTAGAAAATATTATCCGTGTTGGTTCTGCTGGTTCTATTAACAAAAGCCTTGAATTGGGTGATATAGTTATGGGTGTAGGCGCATGCACCGAGTCAAATTACCCGGGAGTTATGGCACATTGCCCTGGTAGCTTTGCTCCGGTAGCCTCTTTTGATTTAATGTTAAAAACACAACAAGCAGCAGAGGCTATGGGTTTGAAGTTGCACGCAGGTAACTTGCTTACCAGCGATGTTTTCTATAATGGCGACCCTTCTGGCATGGATGCTTGGCTAAACATGGGTGTACTCGCAGTAGAAATGGAAGCCGCCGCACTTTACACCAACGCCGCACTTGCAGGCAAAAACGCCTTGTGTATATGCACAATTTCTGACAAAGTGTATTCCCGCAACGAACTAATGACTGCAAAAGAACGGGAAACCACATTTACGCAAATGATGACATTAGCTTTGACAGTGGCGTAAATGAAGATGCTTGAGGTTAAAAATTTAACTAAAACATATAATACCGTCCAAGGTAACTTTTGTGCCTTGGACGGTGTTAGTGTTACCGTAAATAAAGGGGATATTTTTGGCTTTATTGGCCTAAGTGGCGCAGGAAAAACATCTTTAGCCCGTTGCATTTCTGCGTTAGAAAAGGCAGACAGTGGCGAAATTTTATTTGGTGAAGTAGACATTATAAAATTAAAAGGTGCAAAATTAAGGCAAGCCCGCAAAAAAATGGGCTTCGTTTTTCAGCACTTTAACTTGTTGATGAATTCTACTATTTTCGAGAACATCGCATTCCCATTACGTATAGCAAAAAAGCCGGAGGCAGAAATACGTCGCCGTGTAACAGAATTGCTAGAAGTTGTTGGCCTTACAGACAAGGCATACACATATCCAGCAACCCTTTCTGGCGGGCAAAAACAGCGTGTGGGCATAGCCCGTGCTTTAGCCCCTGAGCCAGAGCTTGTTATTTGCGACGAAGCAACATCTGCACTAGACCCGGACACAACACGTTCTATTTTGGCACTTATCAAAAAAATAGGGCAAGAAACTGGTGTAACTTTCCTGGTAATAACCCACGAAATGGACGTTATAAAAGACCTTTGCACTCACGTGGCAATTATGGAAGACGGCAAAATAATTGAAATGGGTAATGTGCTGGATGTCCTTACAAACCCTCAAACCGATACGGCAAAACGCTTCTTTTCAAAAGAATATGCAGAGTATCATACAACGCAAAGCAACAGTAAAATTTGCCGTGCAACTTTTATAGACACAGCCGCCCGTCGCCCCTTCATTAATGATGTAATACGAAAGTTTGACATAGAACTCTCTATTTTGTCTGGCAATATAGAATCTGTAGGCGGCACTATGGTAGGGTCCCTTGTATTGGAAATTGCCGGAGAAGATGAAATCGTAGCCAAGGCATTGGCCTATTTTACCGAGAACGGCGTACGAATAGAGGTGATAGACCATGTATAATCTGCTCACAAAGCTGGGATTTTCATCAGAAACATTAAATAATTTAGCATACAATATATCTGATGGTACTAATCGGAATTTTCAAAGTTATGTACAACATATGCGGCGGATATTGACCCAAGGCACTATTGATACTCTTTTTATGGTTGGGTTTGCTGCTTTATTTGCAATTATATTGGGTACGGCGGTTGGGTTGTTTTTATATATCACATCAAAAAACGGCGTTCACCCAATGCCAGTACTTAACCGTATTGTTGGGATAGCCGTTAATGTTGGGCGGAGCATACCTTTTGTTGTGTTAATTATTTTAGTATTTCCATTATCCAAACATATACCTTTTATAGGTACGTCGATTGGCCGAACCGCTGCAATTGTGCCACTTACTATAGCCGCCATACCATTTTTGTCTCGTGTGGTTGAATCTACCCTTCACGAACTTGGGCATGGGATTGTAGAAGCAGCTATTTCTGCAGGAGCAAATACCCGCCAAATTATTTTTCGTGTAATTTTGCCGGAAAGTGCGCCGGGGTTGATAGCAGGTTTCACAATTTTAGTAATTAATTTAATAACATTTTCCGCAATGGCGGGGGTTGTTGGCAGTGGCGGGCTTGGGCATTTGGCAAATTCCTATGGCTTGCAACGGCATCGTACAGATGTTTTACTTTACACAGTAATAATACTGGTGGTTATTGTACAAATTGTGCAAGCCATAGGGCAGTTTATATCTCGTAAATTAGATAAGCGATAATGCCTTTGCTAATTGGTCTGGGCAGGAAGTAGGGCGTCCTTTGCATTGGATGCCCTTTATTGCGCCCATAATTTCGTCTAGTTTGCGGCCTTTTGCTAACTGTGCAATTCCTTGCAGGTTGCCGTCGCAGCCGTTAAGAAACTCCAATTCGGTAATTATGCCGTTTTCTACTTCAAGATGTATTTCTTTGCAGCAAACGCCTTCGGTTTTGTAAACCATTAGTTTCGCCTCCTTTAATTTGTCTGATTATATCATAAATAAGCGAAATTTATTAGAGATGGTAGTAGGGAAATCTTTTTTGTGATTAGCTTTTACCAGAGACTTGGAGTTTCGTCGGTAGTGGTGGGTATTTTGTGCTGGTAAATTTGCTCTGCCTGCGTTGTGTAGGCCTAGCTTTACCCACCACGAAACCGCAAAAAAAATTTTGTCATTAATTCGGCACATTCTTCTTCACAAACACCATCAACTACGTCCACCTTATGGTTAAACCCAGGCTCATTTAAAACATTCATGACAGAACCGGCACAGCCGGCCTTGGGGCTCTTCGCCCCATAAACAACAGTCGGTATCCTGGCCTGAACAATCGCCCCGGCACACATAGGGCATGGCTCTACTGTTACATATAACGTGCAATTTTCCAGCCGCCAATCCCCTAAAACTTTACAAGCTTGGTCAATCGCCATAATCTCTGCATGGTATAACACATTCTTTCGTGCCACTCTCTCGTTGGCAGCACTTCCAATTATTTGCTCGTTATGCACAATCACACAACCAATCGGCACTTCTCCATTGTCATATGCTTTGCGGGCTTCTGCCAGAGCTTTTGACATGAATACTAAATGCTTGTTCATTTTAAATTAAACCCGCTGTGCGCCGTACGTGTCTTTTAAATAAACATCATGTGCGCCACCCTCAATCAAGCTTGACGGAGATACACGTGTAAGTCTTGCGTTCTTTTGGAAATTATCAACTGTTAGAGCGCCACAATTACACATTGTGGCTTTTATTTTACTTAAGGTAATATTCAAGTTTTCCTGCAAACTACCGGCATAAGGCACATACGCATCCACGCCTTCTTCAAATGCTAGGCCGCCGCCACCTTCGTAACGTTGCCAGTTGCGGGCACGTTCTGTACCTTCACCCCAGTACTCTTTCATATAATTACCGCCAACCATTACTCTATTGGTCGGACTTTCATCAAAACGGGCAAAGTAACGGCCCTGCATACAAAAATCTGCACCCATCGCTAGCGCAATAGTAATATGGTAATCATGAACAATTCCGCCGTCGGAGCATATTGGCACATATATTCCTGTTTCTTTAAAATACTCATCACGTGCGGTGGATACTTCAATTAATGCTGTGGCCTGCCCACGACCGATTCCTTTTGCTTCTCGAGTTATGCATATTGCACCGCCGCCTATGCCTACTTTTACAAAATCTGCACCGTTTTCTGCTAAAAAGCGGAACCCCTCTCTGCACACAACGTTGCCTGCGCCAATTTTTACAGTGTTGCCGTACTTTTCTCTTACAAAGTCCAAAGTTAGTTTTTGCCAATCGGAAAAACCTTCCGACGAGTCTATACATAATATATCTGCACCGGCTTCTACTAAGGCCGGGATGCGCTCTTTGTAGTCGTGAGTGTTAACACCTGCGCCAACAAGGTAGCGTTTTGCACCGTCCATTATAGCCAATTTGTTTTCCTTGTCTGCGGTATAGTCTTTACGAAAAACGAAGGACGACATGTTACCGTTTTTGTCAATAACCGGCAAGGCATTAAGTTTATTGTCCCATATAAGATTGTTGCAATCGTGCAGAGTTGCACCTTCTTGTGCATACACAAGACGTTCAAACGGTACCATAAATGTAGACACAAGGGTGTCTGGTGTCATTCTAGTTAGGCGATAATCTTTTTTTGTTACAAGACCAAGTAAGCGGCCTTTTGGCGAGCCGTCTTCTGTTACTGCTACTGTAGAGTGGCCGGTTTTTTCTTTTAACTCTAAGATATCTGCAAGGGTTTGGTCTGGCCGAACATTCGATTCACTTGTTACAAAGCCAGCCTTGTAGCTTTTTACACGGCGTATCATTGCCGCCTGGTTTTCAATAGATTGAGAAACGAAGACAAAAGAAATTCCGCCTTCTTTGGCCAATGCAATTGCCATCTTGTCGTCAGACACAGATTGCATTATGGCCGAAACCAGCGGAATGTTTAGTGAATGGGCGGGGTCTTCCCCACGAACATGTTTTACTAGCGGTACTTTTAGAGATACATTTGACGGAACACACTCTATAGACGAATGCCCTGGAACTAGCAGGTACTCGTTAAAGGTGTGTGAATCGTGTTCGTAAAAAAATGCCATTGGTATCGCCTCCTTGTGATTGTTCTCTTTATTATAAGAATTGTGTGGAGAAAGGTCAAATTTTTGTTTGTAGAATATATATTGGCTGGTGGGGTAGGGCGTTAGGCATTTTTGATAGTTATCGCAGAATGGGGGCGAAAAACATATATATTTTCACGGTTGCTCAAATTCAAATGATCCGTATTTGCGATCAGTTGAATTTTCTTTATGTGTCAGGAAACTGCTTCGCATTTACGCCCAAAAGCGAACCGCTACACCTGTCCGTGCTTTACGGCACGCTTCACGACTGCATGAAAAAGCGGTGCGGGAGACGTTCGTTTCACTCTCTGCGCCTAATGCGGCAAAGCCGCCTGCTTGCATTATTCACAAAAGCTTCTTGCAAAACCTGTACAATACAGATAAACTCAAACTAGGGCGTGTAGCCCAACAAAACTTACAGGAGTTGAGCCATTTTGAAAACTTATGACAAAAACGCAACAGCCGCCCGTTTTTTGCTAGGCGGTATTGGTACAGGCAATATATCCTTAGACCAAAACGCACGCCTATGCGATTTTGAGCTTTGGAACAAACCAAACAAAGGCTTTAGAAGCCCCTACACTTTTTTTGCCGTAAGAACAGAGACCTCGGACGGCGAGGTTAAGGCAAAAGCACTGGAATCTCAGCTTGCGCCGCCACATGACAACTCTCACGGTGCGCATGCATGGGACTTGGGCGGGTTGCCGCGCTTTAGTAATTCCGAAATGTGTGGCAAGTATCCGTTTGTAAATTACAAGCTAACGGATAACAAAATGCCAATTGAAGCGAAACTTGAGGCATTTACGCCACTTATACCCCTAGCTACAGATGATTCTTCCTTGCCTGTGGCGTCGCTAAGGTATTCTATAAAAAATACTTCCGACAAACCCCTAACTGTAAGCGTTGCAGGTTCTATGGCAAACTTGTGCAATATTAAAGGCTTTGACATGTGGACAAAACCCCTGTACGAAAAAAGAGGCATTAATAAATATGTAGAAAACAGAAAATACCGTGGCCTTCAATTCCTACCCGATGGCAAAAAAGAGTCCGACCTGAGTTATTTTGAAATGGCAATGCTCACAACAGAAAAACAAAATATAACTTACCTGGACTACTGGAACGAGGAAGCCTGGTGGGACGGCATACAAGATTTTTGGACAGATTTTACATCTGATGGCGAACTTACAATGGGGCGTAAACTGCCCGGCATTGGTAACAAGGTACACACAGCGGATATTGCCGTTGGTTCTATTTGCGTGAAAAAAGAAATTGCCCCGGGAGAAGAAGCCGGGTTTGAATTTATCATAAGCTGGTATCAGCCAAACCGCGTAAAAGCTTGGTACCAAGACTCACCGGTAGAAGAGCCTGCGCCAGACTGCGCCGGTGGCTCTTGCTGCTCTCCTTCAAACGACGAAACAAAAAACGCTCATATCATCCGCAACTACTACGCAAAGTTTGGCCCGCCCCTGCGCACAGCGGAGTACTTAATAGATAATATGGAATGGCTAGAAAGCCAAAGCCACACATTCTCAAACGCACTTATGGGCGGAACAATGCCGGAATACGCCCTAGAAGCGGTGCTTAACAACATTACCGTAATACGAAGCAACACATGTTTCCGGGTTGAAGACGGCACATTCTTCGGTTGGGAAGGCTGTTTTGACACAGGCGGCTGCTGCGACGGTAACTGCAATCATGTATGGAACTACACTCAAACAATGGCGTACCTCTTCCCAGAGCTGGAACGCTCTATGCGGGAAACGGAATTTTTGTACGAAACAGAAGCCGACGGTAGGATGAGTTTCCGTGCAATGAATTATTTACAAGGCCACGGGCATCATTCCATGCCGCCGGCCACAGACGGGCAGCTTGGCACAATCATCCGCTTATATAGGGACTGGAAGCTCTGCGGCAGTGACACATTCCTAAAAAAACTATGGCCAAACGCAAAACTTGCGTTAGAGTACGCCTTCACCCATTGGGATATAGATGGAGACGGCTTGATGGAAGGCGAGCAGCATAATACTTATGATATCGAGTTCCACGGGGTAAGCAGTATGTTAAACTCCATATTTTTTGCTGCGCTACGTGCAGGGGAAGAAATTGCCGGGTACCTTGGAGATGAAGTAAGCGCAAAAAAGTACGCTGAGGTAATGAAAAAAGGCTCTAAAAAACTAGATGAGCTAACCTTTAACGGGGAATTTTATGAGCAAAAGCTAGACGACATTAATAACTACAAATACCAATACGGCAAAGGCTGCTTGGCAGACCAGCTACTGGGCCAGCAGCTTGCCCATGCTTGCGGCCTTGGTTATGTGCTGGATAAAAACAACGTAAAAAATGCGGTGCATTCTATTTTTAAGTACAACTTCTTGGAAGACTTTAGCGAGTTTGCAAATGTACAACGCCTGTTTGCGCTTAACCAAAACAGCGGGTTGCTGCTATGCAGTTGGCCAAACGGCGGCCGGCCGGAAATACCGTTTGTGTATAGCGATGAAGTGTGGACAGGAATTGAGTATCAAGTAGCGTCTCATTTAGTATACGAAGGCCTTGTAGACGAAGGGCTAAAAATAGTAGAAGCATGCCGCAACCGGCATGATGGCATAGAGCGCAACCCATGGAATGAGGTAGAATGCGGACACCACTATGCCCGTTCTCTTGCCAGTTACGGGGTGTTGCTAGCCCTTACTGGGTTTAATTGCGACGCTGTAAATAAGGTGCTTAAATTTAAGCCCGTTGTGAATCAGGATAATTTTAAAGGCTTCTTCTGCTGTGCAGATGGTTGGGGTATTTACCATCAAGAAAAGGCCGCCGACGGTAGTCTGGTTGGGCGTATTGAAACATTGTATGGGGATTTGAGCGGGTACAAGGTGGAATACTAAAATGCAGGCGGTTATATTTGACTTGTTCGAAACTCTTGTTACCGAGTGGGGTAGGCCTAAATATTCTCTAAGCAAAATGGCCTCAGATTTGGGTGTAGACCACAAAATTTTCCGCCGTGCAAAAGATGCGTTAAATCTCGACCACTTTTTAGGTAAATTCCCCAATACCATTCAATACATTGAAGCGGCTCTCAAAATTATGAATGTCGCAAGAGATAAAGGCCAGCTTGCAGAAATAGCCCAGAAAAGGGAAGAGTGCAAGCGGAAATGTTTTGATGTTATTGAACCAAAAATCCTGGAGATGCTGTCTGCTTTGAAAGAAAAAGGTTGCAAACTTGGACTGATAAGCAACTGTTCACCTGAAGAAATTGGCGGATTTTACAACAGTGACATATTTGAATTTTTCGATGCAATTGTTATGTCTTGTGATGTAGGTTTAGTAAAGCCCGATGTAAAAATTTATCAGCATTGCTTATCGCAGCTCAATGAAGATCCATCGACTAGTTTATTCATTGGTGATGGCGGCAGTAATGAACTGGCAGGCGCAAAAGAGGCAGGTATGACTCCGTTAAAAGCGGCGTGGTTTATCAAGCATTTTGCAACTTTAGAGGAAATGGATAAAACACATCCCATTTTACTTGAGCCACACGAATTACTCACATGTTTTTAAACACAGAAAAGGAGCTTATTAATGGAAATCAGACAATATAAACACCCAAAAAAGACCCACTACTGGCTGGGTGAAAATTTTGATTTTACAGGGTTGCAATTTTTTGCAATAAAACCGGACGGCACAAAAGAAATCATCACCGCCACGATGGAAATGGTGGACTCAAGTGCGTTTAACCCCCAAAAAAAAGGTACGCACCCTATTACAGTAACATATGCCGGTTCAAGCTACACCTTCAACACAAAAGTTTCACAAAAGCAAAATTTCCGTATAGATGGCACTAAAATCATGGACCCAAACGGCGAAGAATTCATCCCCATCGGCGCAAATGTTAATGGCCCACGCATGTGGTGGAGAAGAGATACCCTGCAAGACGTAGACATAATCGCAGACACATGGAATTTCAATACAGTCCGCCTTGTCACCACATTCAACTTGGAGCTAAACCTAGACTGCAACACAGACATGCATGCAATCATTAATGCATTTACCGACAAAGGCGTAGTAGTAATGGTAGAAATGCACGACTACACCGGCGGTTACCCAAAATATGGGGAGAAAGAAAACTCGGAAATAGACAAAAACTCTGACACACTAGAAGTGTTCTGTAGCAAGTGGGTAGAGCTAGCCAAGCAACTAAAAGACAACCCCTATGTATGGATAAATATTATGAACGAACCATCCGGCGCACAAGAGCGCACATGGTGGGACGGCGAGCAGGAAGATGTAGACATTTGGTACCATTGCCATGACTACATTACCAATGCGCTGCGTAACTGCGGGTTTGACAACATAATAGTTTTAGACGAAAATGGCTACGGTCAAGGCCGCTATAAAACAGACGACCCGGACGGCACAGGCAGTGCAATCCTCTACAACGGGCCAAAGCTGAACAACAAATACAAAGACCTGCTATACTCCCTGCACCCGTATGGCTGGGCGGTAACAGAAAGAATGGAAAAGTTTATAGTAGACTGCCACAAACGTGGCCTAGCTTTGGTTATGGGCGAATATGGCCCCGTTACTGGCGACCTTGCTACGCACAAATCTACATTCAATATATTCCATACAACCCTGCCCCATAAAGTAGGGCGCTTATACTGGGCATGGGACGGCGACTTTATGGCAGTATGCAACGCCGAAAATGCCGTGTCTGCAACCGGCGCACCAGGGGGCTGGGGGTGGCAAGCAGATGCCCTAGATGGCACAAAACCATCAAACCTTACCTGGTGGGGTGAGCTTGTATGGGCAGACGCCAAAGGTACACTATCTCTACCGATACCAAAATTTGACTGGCCGCTTCTTGTGAATGGAGATTTTACGCAAGGTTTTGCCGGGTGGCATAACATAGGCAACAATAGGCTAACACGTATTGAAAAAGGCTCTTTCGATGGAAGCGATGCTGCATGCCTAGGAGCAGGGAATGGCTATACCGCACAAGAAATTTATAACGAAAACCTCATACCCGGGGCAACATATGCGTTTGGCCTATGGGGAAAAGCAACAGGTGTATTAGCGGATAACCATGTAAAAGTTGGTTTTGCATATACACCAGAAGGAGGCAAAGAAATTCAGGAAGAATTACTCTTCACCGCCGCTGAATGGAAACACCAGGAGTGTACATTCACACTTCCTGATGCAAAAATACAGTCTGCAAGGATATTTGTATGGAAAACGAATAGCGAAATTGATTTCTTTTTTGATAAAGTGATGTTTAGGTTAAAAGATGCATAGCGGAGGCTTATACAGAACTTGCAAATTTTCCACAATATTGCGTTGCTAAAAACTTTACGCTGCCAACTCTATCTTGATACAAACGCAAAAAGTCTTGAATCGCTGGCTTATGTGAGATAAAACTATTTCATAGGAAAAACGGTATAGCATACCCGCTATGCCGTTTTTCTCATATTTTGCAGGGGTTTTGGGTTACCATTGGCAAGACAGCCCTGAAGTGAATTCCGAAAAATGATTCTAGTCTGCAACGCTGAAACCTTTCATGTGTTTGGCGTGTCAACAAAGTTTCTACACTTGTACACTACCAACACTACTGATATAATTTTCTCATATATAATTGTGCTATATGCTAAATGGAGAAGAGGAAAGTAAGTGAAGGAACCTATAATTGCTGCTGTACTCGAAACACAGGAATGCAACCCTACAGTATCAGAGCCGGATATTACAATAATAGAAGCAGAAGTAAAAGAAAATGTATCACATGAGCAATATCCTAAACTAAACTCAAAAAAGCAATTCTACAAGTACGCCGCAATAAACTTTGCATTTTTCATAACAATGACATTTGGCGGTTATGTGAATGTATTTTTGCAATCAATTGGTTTCAACCCTCAACAGGTTGGTAGAATAGCCGCAATCAACTCTGGGGTAGGGATATTCTCATCCCCTTTTTGGGGCATGCTAAGCGATAAATTACGCTCTCTTAAAAAAATAATTATAATTACACTTGCAATAGGTGGCGGGTTGTTTGCATTAATACCACTAATGAGCAGGTTTAACATAGCTGGGATTTCTATTTTATTTTTACTTATACCACTAACAATGTTTTTTAGGATGCCGGTTATGTCTCTTATAGACAACTGGATGCTGCGCAACAGCAGAAAAGAAAACCTTAATTATGGTGCATTGCGTGCTTATGGTGCGCTGAGCTTTGCTATTGTAGCCTTTGCCCTTGGTTCTTTTATTGTGCCAAGAACAGGTCCGGCTTTGATTTTTTATATTGGCATGATTTTTACAATTCCACCTCTTTTAATAATTATTTTTGTTAAAGGCGGCGCAGACGACCAAGGGCTAGATAAAAAAAGGCTCACGTTTAAAGAAATGCAAATTGGCCAATTATTCAAAAATTATTATCTTGTTACATATATCATTTTCACAGTTATCCAGCGCATACCTTTCCATAGCGCAATGATATTTTTACCCTTCCTTATTTATGATGTAGGAGGCAATATAAATCAACTTGGGATTATAATGGGTATAAAAGCAGCGGTGGAAATCCCTCTTATGATGCTTTTAAAACGCCTGCGTCAAAAATATCCTTTGTACACACTAATAATTGTTGCAACTGGTTTTTTTGTAGTTGAAAGTATTCTGCTTAGTTTTGTAACCAACTTTACAATGGTTATTGTAATTTGTGTGTTTCACGGTATTGGCAATGGGTTGATGATACCATCTGGTTCAAGTTACATGTTCCAGCTTGCGCCTGAAAATTTAAAAGCTACAGCGCAAACTGTTTTGGCGTCTATGACAGCTGTTGCCGGGATAATTGGTGCATCTTTA
>Ga0123355_10007915_pt1 | contig 16011 bp, 19 predicted proteins | sample TergutEmb28metaG_3_FD_89872 | JGI IMG/M metagenome (GOLD analysis project Ga0123355, IMG submission 89872) | Embiratermes neotenicus P1 segment gut microbial communities from Petit-Saut dam, French Guiana - Emb289 P1 | ecosystem: Host-associated > Arthropoda: Insects > Digestive system > Gut ...
CTCTAAAGCAAAGTTAAAAAGCATTGGTGATAGAGCGTCTCCTTGTTTCAAACCATTCCTAATAGGGAACCTGTCAGACACATTCTTGCCCACCCGGACTCTGCTATATGTTCCAGTCAGACTTATCTTTAGTAACTTTACAAGTTTGCTAGGGATACCAAACTCAATGAGAATCTTATAAAAGACCTCCCTCCTAACTGAATTGTAAGCTTTCTTGAAGTCTATAAAGACCTAATGAACTGGTTCATTGTATTCCCATTTTTTCTCAAGTATTTGGCGAATGCAGAATATATGATCAATAGTCGACCTGTTGCATCGAAAGCCACATTGATGATTTCCGATAATTTCCTTCACATATGGAATTAACCTTGACAGCAGGATGTTGGAAATATACGATATTTGTAATGGGGAGTTACACCACTTGCAGCAAACACTGAAAACTGTTCAACTGTACATTACATTCTATGCGAAAGTGCTTTCAATTGTAACGAAGCAAATGTACAACTGGAAGTGTGACATCCCCTGTTTTGTATTAAAGTGCACAACATTCAGCTGGCTGGACTTAAGTCTGAAAAATGAAAGGTCCTAACTTAGCCCCCCCCATCAAAGTTGTGATTTCTGGGAGACTAATCTTCTGGGATGTTACACTGTGTCAACAGGCAAATACCAACAATTCAGAGGAGTACAGTACCTCCAGTATGTTTATTATTTGTCAGTCAACATGGCACAATATCCCATAAGACCTGAATCATCAGCACTGCTCTGTGGATCTCAATTTTCACAAGTCATATTCTTTACTTGCACAAACCAGTTCCATCATACAGCCTTCCTAAGCATTTTACAATGTTGTATGTGGTCATGAAATTCCAACTTCTACAAACCCCAAAGATTTATCACTCCATCAAAAAGTCTGCCACTGGATGCTAACCACAGCCAGCTGAATTCAGTGTACTCCATCATACCTTTTAGTCCTTTGATCCAGCTTAATATTATCTTCACAATAATACCTGTCTTCCTAGTGGTCTCTCCCTTTTAGGTTCTTTGAACATGATTTTGTACAAATTTAGCATTTCTTCCATACATTGCCACATGCCTCAGCTATCCTTTCTGCACTAACAACGTAACAATATATGGTGACAAGAGGACTTTTCTCTTCTCTGTAATATCCGGACTGGCTCTGGGGCCCAAACAGCCCCCTATTCAGGAGCTCTTTCCTTGGGGGTAAAGTGGCCAGGGCATGAAGCTGACCACTGCTTCCACCTAATGGTTAAGTTAAGAATGTGTGGAGCTAACCACCACTTCCACATACACCTTCATGGTATGGTGTGTAATTAAGCACAATGATAATTTTTACTCACATTAAGAACATTAGGTGCAGAGCACAAATTACTGAGTTTCTCATAATATAATTTTCTAAAGTCACGTTACCACATGTCTCCTTTAGATCCACACACATTCCACACAATTTTATCACCAGGCACTCACAATCTTTCCCATGAGTTAGAGACCAACTTTCATAGACAGCTGTGCATGAATGCATGATACTGAAAAGCATGAAATAAAGATGGCAGTAATTGTCAAAGCTAAAACATATATAGCATAGGATATTATTCAGCTTCACCTGTGAGGCCATTAAACTCGTACTTGAGCCCTTCTCGCTTCAGAAGAATTCCATATAACTGGCACCTGGCAAATACCCCTTCGGTGCTCCGTAATGTATCCAGTAATTCATGTAATGGTTTATTTTCCAGAGCCTGTACAATGATATCCACACATCAAAATGATACCTACTTCTACAATAAATATTCAGCAGTGTTGTTTGTATTCAGTAATCACTCTTTGCAGTTGAGACACAGTCCCAGTGCTGTGTATAGTAAGACAGTGGTCTTCTTGGTTCTGAAATGGTGTATTTTCATGGGTGTCACAATCTCAGAAGTGCATGGAATGTTATGCAAAGATGCAATTATGTCTGTCTGCTCTTCCATCTTCAAAATAACCCAAAAGATTTCTGTGAACTCTGGTAGTGTAAGTCTACACCAGACACTGTTGCGTAAATTTCTTTTTAGTCTACACACCCCTACTTACATGACACTCACGTGTAACTCCAAGAAATTTCTGATAAACAGCAAAACACATACAGAATCACACTTAAAATGAAATATAAATATCATTAAAATTTTTTTTAATGTGATGGTCATACATAAGAAATACAAGAAAGAGATAAATGATGCATCAATATGCATTGCTGATTACCTGTGAATATGAAATTCAATCTGCAATAAACCAAATACAAAACTGATAAAAACTGTGTTAACTTCAATGAACACATCTGGAACATCTATGTGCTCAAACATCTTTCTGCTGTTCTTTATATCATTACAAGTAAAACCCATACACAGAAAACACTTCAATCATGTGTATACAAGACATTACCGTTAAAGACATTTGTACACATATGTGCAGACCAGGATAGCGTAGTCAGTACAGCAACTTGCTACAGGCTGAATGGTCTGGAGATCGAACCCCGGTGGGGGGTGAGATTTGCTGCACCTGTCCAGACAGGCCCTGGGGCCCACCCAGACTCCTACACAATAGGTACCAGGTCTCACCCACAGGTAAAGCAGCCTGGGCGTGGCATTGACCACCCACCCCCATCCAGGGCCGAGGTTAAAGAAAGAGTAGGGCTATACCTCTATTCTCTCTCTGGGCCTTCGTGGCCTGTTCTAGGGTGAACTTTACCTTTACCTCACACATATGTGCATTCAACAGCTCTGCGTTTCATTAACGGCACCCAGTTTCAACATACTGAAATAAAGCAGTAAGCAGCCGTTATGTAATGTCACACCTACTTGGTATGTCTTTGGCTCCTCTGTGTACTGCAATGCCCTGGGAACATCTGTCAGACTCTGATAACCGATGTAATCATGTTCCATCTGGCGAAACTGCTGGAACGTCACCTCAGATGTGTCTACTGTGTTCATGAAGTCCAAATGCTCTGTAAAGATAGAAAATGCATTAGATGACAGTGTTGGCACATATATACATTTATCTGCTAAGGAATAAATCACTGGTTACCTCAATTAATCCTTGTTCTCCCTTACCAATACAAGATGATGAGATCAGATTTTGTAGTCTTCCAATTCGAACTTTCATCCCATCACAATAGCCTTTTTTCAACATGGCTAATAGATCCAACATCTCCTTGAAGTGTGGATCTCTGAAGTCACCAGAATCACATGAAAATACAAACAGAATATTAAATGGCGATATAATGAAGTAAAGAAATATACCACCTTTTATTATATCACATCTTCATTGAAAGTTTCATGGATGCTCTTGGAATGATACATGAATATATAAATCTAATTCACTGGCAACAAACATGTGTTCAAGGCGGTGCCTGTCCACCTGCATTTGAAATTGGTGTCAATAAATATGGAAGTGTGTTTTTATAGTTATAATCAGACAGGTATCTCAGCCTGTAAAATGCAATAATGACTGTGAAGTAACAAACCCCCACACACAACCAGTACCCACAATCTACTAGTTCCCAGGACAGAACACCATTACTTGAATGTGTCTATTGATATAGCAGCTATATTTGAAAAAGGCTGTCCTGTGTGCTGGGGTTATTGATATTTTCATTGTATGGAAAGATTCTGCCACTAAGAAGCCACTAATACACAGGGAAGGTACATGACAAAATATTAACAAAGCAACCATCAATAGAGTAGCTTTAATTTCCCTCTCCCACATAGGAGGTGTTGGGGAGCTAACATATTATGGATTCCTGTCGTACTTTTCTGAACTGTTGATGGTATATGTATACAGTTAATTTGGCCTCAATTTTTTGAAAACATTAAAATCTGTGTGCATATCCTTTTCTAATTACATCCCACTGCCAAAAATGTTGTGGGTAGTGATCTAAACACTGACATTCTAAATTGGCTTATAAATCCGCGAACACAAATCCCACTGAAATCTCAATGGAAAACTGTTACAAAACAAACCATCTAAAATCCACAACCACATTCCACATTAAGCAGCAGACAAATTTCCTTGAGTCACAACTCTACCAACCACAACAAATTATGGTGGTGAAGATTTGTTCTCTGATACAATATAAACACTGATGGACATTTTATGAATTTCATAAATAATTGCTATATGTAAATAACCACCACACCTTCTTTTTTCTCCTGTACATCGTAGTCTTCCATTGTACACTATTATAAACAGTGCGTGTGCCATCAAAGATGACACAGAAAATAATTTCTTGCTTCCGCTCCATTACTGCTTTTGCATTTTTTATTTCCTTCCCTACTTTCTCATATCTTCCCGTCTCATACACTGTTTCTATTTATTTCATTGTCAATCACTGTCCAGTATTCTGGTAATGTCGAATTTGGTTTCCTTGAGTGTTCCAGGAAGTAGCTGCTTATTACTTATACACTCCAGCTGCTTTGCTCCTGAAGAAAGAGCTCCTTCTACTTATTGTATGTGTGTGCCGGAGTAAGACTGTTCAAATAAGGTACATACTGACTTACTCCGCATAACTTAAAACTTGCCGTTCCACTGGGCAGAAACCCCAAGGTCTGACCCTGATCCTCTTCCTGTGTACATTATTTTATACAGAACAGGACTTCCTCTCCATTATCCCTTTCATGTTTTTATCCTCTTCCCTCCTTTCTCCCACATTCCCTTGTAGTCCTTTTCTTTGTCAAGCCCATCCTCATTCATTTTCCTATATCCTGGGTATGTTCATCTTGACCATTTCTCTTAAGTGAACTTTTAACCCACCATTCCATGGGGCAAGAAACATGTGGCAAAACCCCAATCCTCTGGAACAATTTTAATTATATATGGCATGGCATATCTCACAATCACCCTGAAATTAATGCCAAAATTATCATCTCCTACCTTTACTTTGTGATAAGTTATAGCATGCACACATAATTTCTTCATTCTCCCTCTCTCACTGCATCATCTAGCAATAAGGCTTGTCTGTCTTCCTGAACTTCCTCCTCCTCACATTCCTCCCACGTCCTTCCTTCCTTCCATCTGCATGACATCTTTTCAAACCTGTTATTTCCATCTTTATCTCCATCTTCCTCTTCAGCATTTCTTAAGAATTTGGTATAAATATTTATGAGGGTTGTACCGAAAGTCATGAGTAAAATTTTTTTGCATGCAAACCGGGAACAGCAGACAAAGGATAGTAAGGTGGTATATGGAACCACTCAAGGATAACCTTGAGTGTCTTGTGACGTCAATAGCTCGCATCACGTGACCAGTATCATTCCTAACAAAATGGCCAACGATATGTCGTTTTGCCAGTGTGCTGTCATCGAATTTCTCGTTAAAGAGGAAATCCCTGCTGCAGAAATTCACCAGAGACTTCAGCGTGCTTATGGAAGTGTGTGCATGGGTGACAGCAGTGTTCGAAGATGGGTGAAACATTTTAAAGATGGGGACACAAGCATCCAAGATCAGCCTCGGAGCGGTCACCCTCGAACAGCCTCAACTGAACACAACAAGATCATTCAAGATGACAGGTGTGTGACTGTGGACACAATAGCCCGAACACTTGGAATAGGGCACAATGCAGCACAGGAGATGATTGAAAGTTTGTGCTCATTGGGTCCCGCGCTTATTGACCGAAGACCACAAAGGTCAGCGAAAAGCCATCACCTCAGAACTGCTGCAGAGATATCAAAATGAAGGCGATTTTTTGCTCCGTATTGTGACAGGCGATGAAAGCTGGTTTCACCATTTTGAGCCTGAAACGAAATGGCAGAGTATGGAATGGCACCATTTGCATTCTCCATCAAAAAAGAAGGCAAAGACAGTGCCATCAGCTGCGAAGGTGATGGGCACAGTCTTCTGGGATGCAGAGGGGTTGATTTTGGTCGAATTCCTAGAGCCTGGGCAAACCATCACTGCTGCTTGTTATGTCCAGACACTGCACAAGCTCCGTCGTGCATTGGGCGATAAACATCTGGGACAAAACATCATCATCCTGCATGACAACGTTCGCCCCCACACCGCTCGCCTCACATCGGAAGCAATTGCAAAGATGGGGTGGGAAGTTCTTCCACACCCCTCCTATAGCCCTGATCTGGCACCCTCTGACTACCATCTTTTCGGATTTGTGAAGGATCAGCTGCGCGGACAATGTTATGAGACAACGGAGGCAATTCAGAAAACAGTGCGTCAGTGTCTTCAGATGGTTGGAATGGAATTTTACAGATCGGGAATTTTCAAACTCCCAGAATGCTGGGAGAAATGTGTACAAAGAAGTGGTGATTATGTGGAAAAATAGAGAAAGGTCTGTAGATTAAGGTGGTGTATTTGCTTTGTAAATAATAAAGCATGTTACTTTACAAAAAATTGTTGCTCTTGACTTTCGGTATGACCCTCGTATATTTACTCACCAAATTATGCACATAAAACAAAGAAGTTACAGGAGCACATACTCAGTACTGTTAACCATCTTGCTGGCAGTTTCTCAACCATTCGTTTATGGTTATGTGTATCACAGTGGAAAGCAGAAAAATATTCACTGATCACTAGTTGATAATATATTTCAGTTTCCTTGTAAGAAGGGAGATCGTCACATTAAGAGCACGAACGTTTCTCTTGTCACGTTGGCAAATCAATGTACCAGTCAAGACGTCTCCTAAAAACACAAGAAATGCAGTATAATACATGTAAGACTTTAACATATTTATGTCCAGAATAGTCCATGGAGATATACACAGAAAAGAAATTGATGCTATTGCAGGTATTTAAGGAGGAAAACTTGCCAGAAGCAAGATGTACATTAACCCCTTGAGCACTAATACGAAATGTGGAAACAGTGAAGGGCCAAACAGCTGCTCCATAACAATATTCTACTGACATTTTTCCAGGTAATATGATACTTCCAGCCATTTACATCATGTCACAAGGCTTATGTATCATGCAATTTAATGCATGAAAGAGCGTAACAACAGAATACTGGAGTATAAAGCTTCTTAAATGTGATGCCACGTGGTATGGTAGATAGCTAACAGTGTTTAGGGGGAATGTACTTTCTCCAATTTCAGAGTATAAAAGAAAGGTGGCACAATCCTCTGAAACACCAGAATCTGTTTTCAAAACTACAAAACATTACATCTCAGAAGAGGTAAATATTTGTAATTACATATTATGCAGTCTTCCTCATTAAGAAGAAAATATCTGTCCATAAATACAATTGCAACAACAAATTTACAAACTGTTACCATTCTCAAAACACTGGAACTTCAGATGGTAAAAATGTACAATTTACTTCCACAGCACTCTGTGTGCTGACACACAGACTCAATCTTACCTCCCAACAAGACGGTTGTATTGTTAAATTGCATGCCATACTACATACTTTCAACGCATCCTGATATTTTCATCAGACTAGTTGATTTAAATTCCTTGTGCACACTATGTTTAATAAAGGAGATTTTTAATCTTAGGTTAGATGTGGTTAATATTCTCTTTCAGTCCACCATTGAAATTCCTTGTGCACACTATGTTTTAGTAAGGGAGATACTTAATCTTAGGTTAGATGTGGTTATTCTCTTTCAGTCCACCATTGAAATTCCTTGTGCACAGTATGTTTTAGTAAGGGAGATATTTAATCTTATGTCAGATGTGGTTAATATTTTCTTTCAGTCTACCGGTACTCTTAAACTTACCTTGTTTGACAGTTATGGGTTCTTCTAAGAGAAATACAGTTTGCTTCCAATGTGTTGATTTTGCATGGGGTCCTGTAGAAAATGAAACTGGTTGGGGCAGATCAAAAAATACGTCAAAATAACCTACTAATGCTGTAACTGAACCATCTGCTGTAGCTTCCAGTTTCAATTCAGATGAAAAATAAACACTACTTGTAGAACATGTACTGAGATCCAGTTCCCTCAATAAACAAGTTGAAGTAATAACTTTGTTTGGAGGCACCACTTCTATCGTTGCTTCTCGAACCACTGCATGCTGAAGAGAAGTCATGCGATAACCATAGACATCTGTCCAGAATCCAACCAGTTCAGCATGGCGATCTAAAATAAACACAATTCAGACTAACTTCTTTGAAATGGGAGTTTCTAAACTTAATACCTGTAAAACTTTGTGTGATATGCCTACATTGCTCTGAGCTGAAAAATGAAACATGTGAATGTGAAGGAGCTATCCTGATCTTTAAAATACACCTTCTTCATTCTCTTATGATCACATTTTGCTGGACTGAGAACCTTACAGACACCAAGTATTCCATACCAATCATGACATATAATGTAATAACATAATTTTCATATGATTAAGGCTCAGATTAAACATGGTGTGAACAATAATAACACTGAATATTGTCATACATCAAATAACTTATTACTAGGGAGACATAAGGTTGAATGGAGAGATCAAGTACGAACAAGTATACAAAGGAGAGAAGGAAAGTACAAACATACACAGATACAAGAGGACAGAAAAAAAGAGAGACTTTTTGGAAAGAAAACTCATTGCAAAAATGTCATTGTATGATGATATGACAAATTTAAATACACTGTAAGTTTTTGATTACTTCTATTCCTGACTAACAGATTCCACTGTGAATGCAAATATCCAGGGTGGGTGAAAGTAAACTATGTTATATGTATACACTGTAAAGTTCACCCTAGAAGAGGCCACAAAGGCCCAGAGGGGGAGTAGCAGTATAGCTCTACTCTTTCCTTGACCTCGGCGCTAGATGGGGGTAGGTGGTCAATGCCACGCCCCGGATACACTGTAGAGTACCATATCTAAGTTATTTATGAAACACGTAACACACATGAGGTGGAAATACAATACCCACATGCAGTTACAGACAGCTTCCCATTTATACCTGTGTCTGACAGTCCAACCAAGCTCATGGAACATCTGTTTGGCATAAGCAGCCCTCCTTCAGCCAAATGATGATCTCGTGCATATATAACACTGTCCAACATACCCTCAAACAAGAGGAAGTAGCCCATCCACTCTGATACAATAACATCTACACACTTCTGAGGAAGCTCAGTGTTCTCTATGCAACCTTTGATTAACTGGATCTTGTGTGACAGCTTATTTTCCCTTTAATAAAACATAAGACAATTTACAAGCAGTTTATAACAGATTCCTTTATTTCAGCATCGCAATACAGGAGAACAAAAGGTAAGGATATCAGAGAAATTGCTACAGTAAAGTAGGACCTGCTGAGAAAATATCATAATCAAGAGCATCACAATGTATTCTTCCCATTGCATCCTGTCAAGGTAATAAACCCAGAATAAAAGGAGGCTGAGGCGCATTGGGGGAATAGATACATACCATATACACTGAATACAAGATGAGAATGTGTTTCTAATCCATCAGCTGAAAAACTGGCGGCATCATATTATAACTGTGCATGAAGTTGTATATCCTGTGAATAGGGTAAATGTTTTTGTTTCTGCTGCAGCTAAGCAATAAAAAATTGCACAGTTGCCAAAATAATTATACATTATTTTGTGTTTCTAATCCGATTTATGATGTGCTGACAGATCACTTCAAGTCAGGTTTATGATGGTAGCAGCTGTTAACATATTTTGTAAAAATTATGGTTGAATGTGTTATGACACTAATTGTAAATTGATGGCAATAAACCATGTAGCAGAAACGAACAACTGTACTGTGACACAAAAGTTCCATGTCATGGTACAGAAAGTACAACAATGGAGAAAACAGAAATAACCACTAATAAAGGTACAAAATTCAACCCAACAATCAATTCATCTATTTTTGATACATCAACCAACACTAAAACTGATACGAACACATCAGTATTTTTTAAACCAACAGAACTGGAAAAACTAATAATTCTAATGCTGTCAGTTCTGGTTGATGGAAGAAAACTGACACTCATATGTCAGTGTGAAGAGAGAGAACCTTCCAAAAGAAAAACATCCTAGCAAAACTATACTGAAATGTAATGACGACGGCTGCATGACAGAAGAACTCCTGGTCAAATGGCTGTGAGTAGTCTGGGACTGAAGACAAGGTTCTTTTCTAAAGATAAGAGAAGTTTTGATGTTAAGATATTTTTAAAGGCCCCTTACCTCAGCAGTTAAAAATGTAAATTCTAGTCAACATGCAGCTGTAGTGAACATATGCCAGTTCTTCCAGGCAAACACAGTGACAGTACTCTTTGAAACAGGCCATGACCACTTAAATTCAGATGCCCCTGCATCTTGATCAATAAGCTATGCCTACAATGATAATGCAATGAAATCTCAAAACATACTAACATCTTCTGCATACACACACACACACACACACACACACACACACATACACAGAAGGTAATATCTATATTAATTATAACTCAAAGAGGGTCAGTAACTTTTTGGACACTGTATAAAGGAAACCACAAGATAAAGGCAGAAGCCTTGAAACTCCTTAAATAAATCCTTCACTGTGTAGAGGTATTTACCTGACAATGTCCATAGCATGATATATAATATCTGACTGGTCTATGGCAATAACTCTCTGAGCACCAGCTGAAGCTGCAAACATGGACAGAATTCCTGTCCCACAGCCTAGATCCAGAACTGTTTTATCCTTCAACAATGCGGTGTTGTGAAGAAGGGCATCTCTATAGCTTGACACTCGAACATGGTCCTAATAATAAACAGAACCAAACAAATGGTTTGTTTGCTTTTCATTTTTTGTTTATTCACTTAATCTCTTTCAATTATTCCACTGTTTATGGCATGCAACAGCTGATTTTTGTATCTAATTTATCACAAAATAAACAGAATTTCACTTCCACACGTATATCAAGTGTGCATGTTTTCTTGCTACTGAATATTATAACAATACTGGGGCAGCAATAAGTGGACACATACCTTAATCCCACATTCCTTCTGGGAATGCAAAAGGACAACTTTACAATTTTACTTAATATAGCATCAATGAAATAACAGTTTGGTAAATGGATGGAGGGATTCTTTGACTGATAAATGGGCAACAAATAAATTCAAATGGCTACATAAAAAATACAACCCACATCTTTTTCTGAATTATACAATGATTACATTAAATATACAATTGAAAACCTGAAACTTAAAATTAACAGTGTTGCAATTACCATCCTTTCATAGCAAAACACACAAATACACATATTTACTTGCATCACTCCCCATTTTTTAAAACTCTTTTTTACTTACATTTCAACAGGGGTAAAGCAATTGTACAATTTTCCTATATAATATAGTCATCATTCAGTCAAACATCCACGTTCTGACCATGCCCCATCTGCTTAAAAACGAATGTTTTTTAAAAACCTGTTGGTATGCATAAGCAGAGTAATTCTTGAGTTTAATTTCAGTTACACCAGATGGCAGCTCATTCAAAATTTAAGTAGTCATAAATTTTGAATTTAAAAACAAAATCCATTTTGAGTTAAGGTAACATTCTAACAATGCCGGAGAGAAACAATCCCTCCCTCCCCAACCAAAACATTACACAACAACTTTATCTGCTCGCTGCAAGATTCTAAATCATAGTCAAATGACTTGTTATTACCACTGCGAAACTGACTATGCATTACAGTCACTGCTTTGAAACTTACAGACAACATCTCATGATGAATGCTGAAGTGAGAGTATGTGTCAAAGTAAGCCACATCATCTTTTATCTTCATGGCCTTGACACACTGAACAGGCAAAGATGTGTCTCCCTCACATTCTTCACCAACCACCAATTCTTGAGCCAAGCGACGCATTTTTTTCACGCTTTCCATCAGCACACTCAATTCAGAATCCTTCTCTTGTAACTGGAAAAATTATAAGCAGATAAGATTATGGAACTGAATTCAGAGAGAATAAAACCTGTCATTATGGTATAATAAAACCAAACAATGACACTCTTAATACTGTGTATGTGTACGTGTCCGAATTTGTTCGTTTCCATAGAACCACAGATTGAGGTGACAAAAATTGCCTGGACACAATGACATGAAAAGTGTAAGCTCATAATGTCATACATAGCCAACTAGTGATATAATAAGGACCCTAAAATAATTGATTTTGGAGACCCTTACCACATCACTGAAGCTAAATGGTGGTTGTTGTCCCACCTACCTCCAATTCCCTCATTTGCCAGTGTCTTCTCCCCTCCTCCACACCCAAACAATCATAAAACTCTATTCACTAACCTGATTTGCACATTACCTGATTGTAAATCATACTCAATATGTAAGCAATCCTACTGTGGAATGTAATACAAGAACATCATTCCAGCACAAAAGTAGAATGATTACACTATGAACAAAGGCAGAAAAAATTTGGCTGATTATGTATGTTACTTGGGATGCTAGGCGTTGAACTGTCCGCTGCAACTCTGCCAGATGTTGTGCAGACAGATTAACAAGTTCATCTTCCGCATTTACATGGAAAGAAGTACTACTGGTACTTTCAGGCAGTGTTACTGAAGAAGGCACTTCAATATCATCAAAATCTGAAATAGTAAACACGTAACACAACACTACCAACAAAGTAAATGATTCTCAGTGTAGATATGGGTGTTGGGAAAACTAAGTTATATTAATGCACACAAAAACATAATGTAATTGTTACACGAATTTTGATATCTTGAAAAATAACACTCGTCAGGCAAAAGACTTATTTTATTACGGTATTCTCTTAGTAACGTATCCACTCTTGATGTTTTGCAAGTCCAAATTTTAAAACTAGACAAAGGGCAACTTTAAAAAAAATGCCTCCATCAGTGATAACTTACGTGATCAAATGTGGCAGAAAAAACTGTCCAAGATGAACACGTCATACATACATTTCGTTGATCCAACACTCGTCCATAGACAAATGAATGTCAAACATGTCAGGAAATGTAGGTTACTCAATGCAACTTAGTCAAAACATATTAAATCAGAGTATATACACAATATATGTTGGAGAGACAAGAAAGTAAATACAAAGCCAAATATTACAGATAGAAGACATGATGGTAGGAGTTTAAAAAATAGTCAATATAAAGGAACTACAAAACCTAATCAGTAGATAAAACTCTTCTAAGAATAAATAACAGCTAATCATTTACCAACAATTCATCTATGGAATAGAAATCATGTGCTAGAAGGTATTTCCTTAAAGCAGACTTTAAACCCACCTTACAATTTTTTAGTCCTGAGATTCTAGGTTGTAATTTGTTGAATATCTTAATAGAAGAGTAGGTTGTAATGCTCAGTGTAGCAGGAAGCCTAACTGAAGGTATATGTAATTGATTCTTACATTTTGTATTAATTTCGTGAACAGAGGAATTAGTCACAAGGGATGCATATAATTGACAATGAACAATACTAAAGAATAAATATACCAGCTTGGTACAGGTAAAATCTCCAACTTCTTAAACCATTTCCTGAAGGAACTCCTAGCACTAATTCCCAGCATAGTTCTCAATATCTATTTTTTTTTTAATTAGGAATACCTCCTGCATAGAACATGTATTACCCCCAGAATATTATTCCATAGTTAACCAAACAGCAAAAATGCCCAAAATAAATAGTCCTCAAAGTTTGACTAGTAAGTATATGAGTTAATCTTCTCATTTTAAAACAGACTGTACTCAGCTTTTGTAACAGATACATTATTTGAGGCTTCCACGAAACTTGTCTGTCCAGTTGAAGACCTAAAAGACCTAAAAATTTTAGGGCATTCGTTTTGACAGGCAAATGTTTAGTACAGGTTTTATGTAATGTGGAATATGAAAAATCTGTAGGAGTAAATTTTACTCTTTTCCATATTTAATACTAGCTGACAGGCCTGAAACCATTTGAGAGTATTGTACAGAACTTGGTTGAAATTTCTATTGAGTTCTTCATAGCAATTATCAGAAATTAGAATACTTGTGTAATCGGCATACATTATCACACTGGAGCTATTATCAATTGAACCCGGTAAATCATTAATATAAATGTTAAACAGGAGTGGTACCAATCCAGATCCCTGAGGAACACCACATTTGACAGTTTTCTAAGTTGAAGAAAACTCTAATTCCATCACAAACACATTACGAAGCTTAGGGTTACTCAGCACCACTACTACAACAAGTCATTCATAATCTTCATCCACTGTTGCCTTATGTTTGGAATGAAAATATTCAGTGCCTTATGCAACGAATACAACAGTATACCAGAAACTATCTTCAGTGTAAAACAGTAAAACCCATCTAGGAAAATAATTCGGAGCATTAAGCAAACACCCATGCTATTCTTCACACTTCTCATAGGTCACAGTCCAATCATCCCTTGAAAGAAAAACAATAACCAATTATGGTTTGCTGCATGTGCCAGCTTGAAACCATCCTGCCTCATTCTGCTAACCCATACATGCACATGCAAAAACTTTATGCAACTAATGTGACAGTGTCACATGTTGTGTACTACAGTAGAGCTGCTGATTGTTCACTTTTAATGAAAACTAAAGAATGGAATCAGAAACAAATTCTCAAACCATCAACTGACACATAACCAAACATAACACAGGCTAGCCTACTGAACACAGAGGCCAAGGTTTTAGAAAAATTGCTAATCAGAAGAATAATGCATTACTTATAAAAAACCGAATTTCTAAACAACAACCAATATGGATTCACGCCACAAAAGAGCACGGTGGACGCCACCATGGAAGTAAAACAATTTATAGAACCCCAATTAGAGAGAAGGGGGGTGGTACCAACAGCTAGCTTGGATGTTAAGGGAGCCTTCGGCTCGACCTGGTGGCTGGCTATATTGAAAGGACTGCGGGAAGCAAAATGCCCCCGTAATATTTACTACCTCACAAAAGACTATCTGAAGGAAAGAAAGGCAGTGATAGCAATAAACAGCCTCAGTGGCTGTCCACAAGGGTCATGCTGTAGCCCAGGGTTAGGGAACATCCAGTTTAACCCCCTTCTAAAATTACACTATACCAAACACACAAAAGTAGTCGCATTCGCAGATGATATCTTAATAATGATAAAAGCTGAATCAGTAGGGGAGGCAGAAAACATTGCCAACGTAGACATGGACAAAATATCAACTTGGGCAAAAGACAACAAAATAAGATTTAACGAAGAAAAATCAAAAGTAATGTTACTGACTAGAAGAAAACGAAAGGAGCAAAAAGAAGTGGCAGTATACTTGAACAACAGAATAATTCCACAGGTTAAAAGATTGAAATATTTGGGAATAATATTTGACTGCAAACTTACATTTAAGGAGCACATAAATTATACAGCAGAGAAATGTATGAAATTGATATTTTCATTATCAAAATCGGCAAAACTCAACTGGGAACTAAGCCATAAAGCCCTAAAAACAATTTATATTGGGGGAATTTTACCACTCCTACTGGACGGAGCGCCAGTGTGGAGTAAGGCAATGGAGAAGGAAAGCTACAAATACAAGCTAATAAGAGTGCAAAGGCTTATAAATATTAAGATGGCAAAGGCATATCGAACAGTTTCGAATGAGGCCTTATGCGTACTAACAGGTATGACACCAATAGATATAAAAATTGAGGAAGCTGCAAAACTCTACCAACTCACCAGGGGCAGTACAAAAGACAATGAACAATTTGACAGGGACACAGACATTAAACACTGGCAACACCACGCGGAAACCAATATAAGGGTAATGGAAGAAAACTATGTAGAGACTTCGATACAAATTTTTACTGATGGAAGTAAGTCAGAGAAAGGAGTAGGCTCAGGTATAGTCATATTCGAAGCAGGCCAACACATCAAAATTCTCCAATGTAGACTTAACATTAGATGTACAAACAACCAAGCAGAGCAGTTGGCGATATTAAAGGCACTGGAATATATGGGGTGTAACAGGAGGAACGGACCAGATTTCGGGAGGGTGTTCCTTATGTTATACTATACCGATATAACCCAAAACACCTATATCCAAAGTTGAACGGTTTGGGAGATAATGGCAATTGAAAA
>Ga0123355_10007916_pt1 | contig 16008 bp, 12 predicted proteins | sample TergutEmb28metaG_3_FD_89872 | JGI IMG/M metagenome (GOLD analysis project Ga0123355, IMG submission 89872) | Embiratermes neotenicus P1 segment gut microbial communities from Petit-Saut dam, French Guiana - Emb289 P1 | ecosystem: Host-associated > Arthropoda: Insects > Digestive system > Gut ...
ATGGGGTGGGGGTTCCTGAGTACGTGCGTTCCTACCGGCGGTGGAAGCGGCCTTCGTGACCTCGCGGTCAACCGCTTTGCCGCGAAGGTCACGAAGGTCCAGTAAGAAACGGGCGGCTTACGCCGGTTTGGGCAGCGCCGCCATGCGCCGCTGCATTTCCTCTGCCGAGACGTCTTCGACGTGAGTGGTGATGGTCCAGAGGTGGCCGAACGGATCGACCAAAATCCCCGAGCGGTCTCCATAGAATTGGTTCTCGACGGCGCGCGTCTGTTTGGCGCCGTTGGCGATGGCCTGCTTGAAGGTTTTGTCCACGTCCGGAACATAAAGCATCAAGCTCACCGGAGAACCGCCGTAGGTTTCCGGGCTGCTGTGCATGCCTTGGGGCTGTGGGTCGGCCAGCATGATCACCGAATCGCCGATCCGCAATTCTGCGTGGCCGATGGTTTGGTTCGGCCCGGGGAAGCGCATGACCTCCTGGGCGCCAAAGGCTTGCTTGTAGAAGTCGATCGCTCGTCCTGCGCCTTTCACAATCAGATAAGGGGTTACGGAATGATATCCGTCAGGGATGGGTTTGACGGCCATTGTGGCCTCCTTCTCAAATGAATCGGGAGAGGCTAAGCGAACCCACGTGGCCGGGTGCGCGCTTACCCCGCCCAGAGGGAAGACTACCACTTTGGGGCGCGAAGAGATGTTAATACTTGGTTGGTTCGTCACTCAGGAGGGGACTTCGACGGCCGGTGCGCCCCGCTTCTTTCTCTGGCTTTGGGCGAGGACTTTCTTTCGCAGTCGCAGCGACTTCGGTGTGACCTCGACGAATTCGTCGTCGGCAATGAACTCGATGGCCTGCTCGAGATTGAGCTGCTTGAACGGAACCAGCCGGATGGCCTCGTCCGCGGTGGAGGCGCGCATGTTGGTCAGCTTCTTCTCGCGCACCGCGTTCACGTCGAGGTCGACATTCTTCGCATTCTCGCCAATAATCATTCCTTCGTACACGTCGACTCCCGGCCCGACGAACAGTTCTCCGCGCTCCTGCAGGTTGTAAAGCGCATACGAAGTGGTCGCCCCCGCGCGGTCGGCGACCAGAGCGCCGGTTGGGCGGCGGGGAATTTCACCCTGCCATTCGATGTACCCGTCGAACAGCGAGTTCATAACGATGGTGCCGCGCGTGTCTGTGAGCAGCTGGCTCCGCAACCCTATGAGCCCCCGGCTGGGCACGCGGAACTCCAGGCGCACCCGCCCGTAGCCATGATTGCGCATGTTTGTGATTTCGCCCTTGCGTTCGCCGAGCTGTTCGATGACCACCCCGACAAAGGACTCGGGAATGTCGATGGTCAGCCGTTCAACCGGTTCCATCAGCTTGCCGTCCACTCGCTTGGTGACGATCTCGGGTTTCCCGACCGCCAATTCGTAGCCTTCGCGGCGCATCATTTCGATCAGGATGGAAAGCTGCAGCTCGCCCCGGCCCGACACCTTGAAGGAGTCGGTCGTCCCGCCTTCTTCGACGCGAATCGAAACATTGGTGAGCAGCTCTTGGTCAAGGCGCTCCCGCAAATTGCGCGAGGTCACGTACGTGCCTTCCCGCCCGGCGAAGGGAGAATTGTTGACCGTGAACTGCATGGCGATGGTGGGCTCGTCGATCGCGATCCGCTCGAGCGGCGCAGGATTTTCCGCGCTGGTGATCGAGTCGCCGATGGTGATGCCCTCGACCCCGGCAACCGCCACCAGGTCTCCCAGTTCCGTCTCGGTGATATCGGTGCGCTTCAATCCCGAAAAAGAAAACAGCTTGGTGATTTTTGTCTTCTCCACCCGGCCGTCGACTTTGGCGATTCCCACTTCTTCTCCGGTGCGCAATGTGCCGTTCGAGACGCGGGCAATCGCCAGGCGCCCGAGATAGTCGCTGTAATCGAGATTGGCCACGAGCACCTGCAGGGTTCCCGCCGGGTCGCCCTTCGGCTGAGGAATCCGGCGGACGATGGCGTCGAAGAGCGGACGCAGGTCTTCGCCGCCGGAGTCGGCCGCGGTTGCCGCCGTCCCCGCCTTCGCGTTGGTGTACAGGATGGGAAACTCCAGCTGCTCTTCGGTAGCATCGAGGTCGATGAACAGATCGTAGATTTCGTTCACCACCTCCGCGGGGCGCGCATCCGTGCGGTCGATCTTGTTGATCACCACAATTGGCGGCAGCTTGGCTTCGAGCGCCTTGGCGAGCACATACCGGGTCTGCGGCAAGGGGCCTTCGCTGGCATCGACCAGCAGCATGGCGCCATCCACCATCTTCAGGGCGCGCTCGACTTCTCCGCCGAAGTCGCTGTGGCCCGGCGTGTCTACGATGTTGATCTTTACGCCCTCATAAAACACGGCCGTGTTCTTGGCCAGGATCGTGATTCCACGCTCGCGCTCGAGTTCGTTCGAATCCATCACCCGCTCGACCAGGGCTTCGTTGGCGCGAAAGGTTCCGCTCTGGCGCAACATGGCGTCCACCAGCGTGGTCTTGCCGTGGTCGACGTGCGCAATGATGGCGATGTTGCGAATCGATGAACTCAAGAGGTTCTTTCCGGGATGGAAGCGTCCTCTTCTAATTTACCGTACGGCGGCGGAGAATCAGAGCTCTCCTTGGATCCGGCCATCTCGGAACCCGAACTCCAGCCCGGATTACATCGAGCTAAGGATCTCGTTCGCCGCCCGCTGGCCGCTCGCGATGGCTCCGTGCACGGTGCCGTTATGACCCGACATGTCGGTTGCTTCGCCGGCAAAGAACAAGGTGTTCGCGACGGGCTCGCCGAGGAGGCGCTGTGAACCCTCGCCTCCGGCCTGCACGTAGCTGTATGCCCCGCAGGAAAAAGGGTCGGAGCTCCAGTCGTGGTAATAGGTGGCGCTCAGTTGTGAGCGGATTCGGGATGAGTCCATGCCTAGCAGGGCGCCGAGGGACTCGGTGGCTCTCCGGACGATGTCGCTTTGCCCAAGCCCGCGCAGTCTTTCCGCCGCAAGCGCGGCTGACCAGCCGGTAATCACGGGCAGGGGATCGGGCATCTGCGTCCACCAGGTGGGGAAGACCGGCTGTTGCGACAAGAGAAATCCGAGCTCGCCGAGCCGCTTCGAGCCGGGCCCTCGACTGGCCTCCTGCCACCAGCGCTCGCGGAAGCAAAGCGTGATGCGGACCACTTTGCCCATGGCGAGCTTTTCAAGCGCCGCCTGTTTTTCCGCGGGCAGCCGAGGATCAAAGCCGACCGGGCCGCGCGCCTGAAGCACACCGAGCGGCAGAGTGACGAGCACTCGGGGAGAGGAGAACTCGATCTCCCGGTTTCGAGTGCGCGCCAGAAGTCGAACCGCTCCCGGACGCCAACGGATTTCGCGGACCGGCGTCGCCAGATTCAGGGGAACGTTCAGCTTCTCCAGCTCGCTTTCGAAGATGTGGACCAGCATCCGGTAGCCGCCGGCGATGCGAAAGGCCCGCTCCCCCTGGATTTTCTCGTCCGCGGTCCGCGAGTGTACCAGCCAATGAACGCTTACCCGAGCGGGGTCGGCGGCGTTGAATCCGCTGACGTAGCCCGTGGCCCACTGCTTGGCTTCCGCCTGGCTTGCGCCGGGAAAGCGGCGGGAGAGGAAATCGAGAAATGCCTCGTCGGGTCCGCGGTCGTTCATGGCGTCAAGAATCTTGCCCGCCTGGGGAAAGAAATCGCACCGGAGGAGTTCGCCCCCGACCGAGCACCAGGGCTCCCCGCCCACTTCGGTAACCTTCAGATGGTGCTGGCCGGCGGGCAGCCAGATTTCAGGCGGGAGACCGTGAACGAACTCGGCTCCGAGTTCGATGGCATGATTCGATTGCCGGTCGTCGACCGTATAAATCCGTCCGCCGATGCGGTCGCGGGCCTCGAGAATCTCGACCCCGACCCCGGCGCGGGCGAGTGTGATTGCCGCAGAAAGGCCGGCGGCGCCGGCTCCGATGATGACGATATCGGGAACCATCGACAGGTCCAGGCGGGATGCTGAGTGCAGAGTTCCCCGCGGCTCGAGCCGTGGGGAATGGCAATGAAATACTAAGGGATATCGCGGGTAAGCGGAAACCACGGCGCGCCTGGGGCGGGCACTCGAAGGCCTCGCCCTGAGGGCTCGGGAACAAGGGGACGGAGCGAGGAGCCCGTCCCCCGGCACGCCGGATCCATTACCGCGCGGCCAGCGCCGGCTCCAGTTTGCCCGACTTAAACGCCTCGTAGCGGTGGTTGATCTCGTTCCAATTCACGACATTCCACCAAGCAGCCAGATACTCCGGCCGGCGGTTGTTGTACTTCAGGTAATAGGCGTGCTCCCAGACATCGTTGCCGAAGATCGGGAACAGGCCCTGCGAGAGAGGGTTGTCCTGGTTCGGCGTGCTGAGGAGCTGCACTTCGCCGTTCGGCTTTGCTGCCAGCCAAACCCACCCGCTGCCAAACTGCTTGGCGCCGGTGTCGTTGAATTTAGCTTTGAAATCGTTGAAATTGCCGAAGTTTTTATGGATGACTTCCGCGATCGCCCCGGTCGGATCGCCACCACCTTTCGGTTGCATGATTTTCCAGTACATCGAGTGATTCGCGTGGCCGCCGCCGTTGTTGCGAACCGCGCTGCGGATGTCCTCGGGAACCGAATTGAGGTCGCGAATCAGGTTCTCGACGCTTTGCGGCTGCAGGTTGGGGTGTTTTTCGAGGGCGGCATTCAGGTTCTTTACGTAGGTGCCGTGATGCATGTCATGGTGGAGCTTCATCGTTTGGGCATCGATCACGGGTTCAAGGGCCGAAAAGTCATACGGCAAGGGGGGCAGTTCGTGCGCCATAATTATTCTTCCTCCGAGTGAAAGATGATAGATTCGGACCGCCGGATGCAGCCGGGACCATGGCCGGCGCAAGCGGTGGCGGTTCTGTCGACCACTGGTTTGGCGGCGAGCGAACGCCACCCGGCAGCCGTCATTGGCTACTCTATTTTCCACCAAGAGTGGGGTGTTTGCACGTTGTTCAAGCGATCGAAGGTGAGGAGGAACGGCCGGACGAAGTCCGGTTTAGAAAATCAATTGGCGGTTCTCAGCGTGCGGTGCCGGGATTCCTGCTCACGGCGAAGCAGCGCGCGGTTGAGTTCGTCGATGAGTCGCATCAGTTTTTCCGGGTCTTGTTCACGGCTCGCGGCTTCTGAAAGTGCTCGCCAATCCTGGGTATAGTCCATGGAACTTCACCTCCGCAGACTGCATCGTTTTCTTTTAGTCGGCCATTACGCTGCATTTGCCGTGCCAAGGTTCCTTCCATGCGTATTTTCTGTTACTTACCAGCTCCGAGCTGAAGGGTGGACGGGTAAGAACTTCCAGAGGTTGGCTAGAAGCTGCACGCCGCCCGAACCCGCCGCACAAAATTACTTTCTTCCGAGAAAACGAATTCTCGCGGTAAACGCCCGCCGGTCGAAGCTGCTGAAGATCAGGTATTGGGAAGAGCCGTGAATGTTGTTGACGGTGTAAGGATTCTGATGATTGGTAATGTTTTCAAAGCCGCCGCGCACCGCCCAGTAGAATCCCATGGCATGAAAACGCTTCTCGATATGTGGATTGATTGCAATGTAGGTCGGGAAGCGATAGGCGCCCGGAGGGAGTACCAGCTGCTGCTGCTGATTGACCACCGGAAAGGGAAAGCCGCTCCGGACTTCCAGGGAATAGGCCAGATCGAAGCCCTTGACGAGGGGTACGAGTCCCCAGGAGAGGAAGCGGTTGGGAGCGTCCCAGGAGTAGGGGCCGGGGACCTGCGGGCTGATGAGGAGATTATCGAGCGAATAGTCGAGTACCTGGTTCGAAGTCGACCTCGAACGGGTATAGGAGGCGGTCACGAGGTAGACTTTGCGAAAGCTGCGGCGCAGGTCGACGCGGAAGGCGGAGTAGTCATTATGCCGTGTGTTCTGCAGCGCGAAGTTCTCTCCCCGCACGCCTCCGGGAGTGTTGTAAACAAACGCGTTGGTGCCCTCGCGGTTAAGGTACTCCGCCTTCAGAAAAATCTGGGCCGGAAGTTTGCGCTCGAGAGCGACGCTCCAGTTGACGTAACGCGGGGCCTCGAGCGCCGCGCGGTCGACGGAGAAGCTCGAAAACTTCACCGAGCTGAGGCCTCCTGCCGGATTGAAAAAATAGTCGCGCCTGGAACCCTGGAGGGGCTGGGCAATGAGTGCAAGCGGCGTCGAGGCGTAGATTTCGCCGATTCCCGCCGAGATCTTGGTATTGGCGGAGTGGTCGAGGACATAGGTTCCGGCAAGGCGCGGTGCAAACCGGGGCTGGCGCACAATCTGGTCCCAGTCGAAGCGCAGTCCGGGTTCGATCAACAGGCGCGGTATCACCGACCAGCGGTCTTGGGCGTAGGCGCTGGCCTCGTTGTTCGAGGTGGTCGATGGCGAAGCTCCGGAAAAAACCGAATAGAGCGCGCACGGGGAGGGGTTCGGCGGCACCGGCGGGGGTCCGAGGCAAGTGGTGTCGGGCGGGAGAGTCCGTCCCGCGCGCAGTGTAGAAATGGGGGACCGCTCGAACCGCTGATCGTAAGACAGGTGCTCGGCGTCGGCGCCGAAAAGCAGGTCATGCCGTCCGTGCCACTGCTTCGGGAGATAGAAATTCGCAATTCCCTGGGAGCGCGCGGTTTGGGTTCGGGAGCGGGAATAGTAATTTCCCAGCGCCCCCGTGGTGGTAAGAACGTAGGGTTCGGAACCGTTGGGAGTCTGCCGCTGGCCGTAGCGGCTGTAGGCGTAGCCGAATTCGAGAAGTTTGTCCTCGCCGAGCGTGTGCTGTTCTTTTACGGACGCCACATAGACACTTTCGTTGTCCGTTGGCCGGGTCGCAGCCGGAGCGAGGGTGGTAAGCCCGAGATGCGCGTCGTGCAGCCAGTCGATCAGGAAGCTCCCGGTGAGGATGTCATGCGGGGTCGGGTTGGCCTGTATCTTGGCGATATTGCCGGCGCGCCAAACGGTGTCGTTGTTCTCGCTCGGCGGCAGGCCGACAACAATGACGTTGTCGTATTCTCCATCCAGGCCGTCGAAAAACCAGAGCTTCCCTTTCACGATGGGTCCGGAGACGGTGAAACGCGGGTCGACTTTATCGAGGGCCCATCCGTTCTTGTTCTGTACGGAAGGAATGAAATTCGTCGCCGCCAAGCGGAAATGATCGTCCCCGATGCCGGTTTCAAGCGAAAGCACGCCGGCGGGGCCTTTGCCGTATTGGGCTGAGATGCGGCTGGTTTGCACGGTGACCTCGCGCAGCGCGTCGGTGCTCGGTCGTACCAGCAGTTGACCGTTTGCGGGCTGGGTGACGTTGAATCCATCGAGCAGCACTAGGGTGTCATAGGGCTCCGAGCCTTCGAGGTGGGGTTGTGCGCTGGTGTCGAGCACCACCCCGGGGATGTATTCGAGCGCAAAGCGGTAATCGCGAGTGTTGGGGAATGGAAGGTTCAAGATGTCGATGCCGCTCAACTGCTCCTCGGCCGAGACCTGCTCGGGATCGATGGCCGGAACCGATTCGACGACATTGACGTTCTCCCGCACCTCCTGCTGGTGGTGCAGGGTGATTTCGAGCGAGCCGGGAAAATCGACTGCCGGCAGGCTGACGACGTAAAAACCTTCTTTTTGCACCTCCAGGCGCCAGCGGGGGGTGGGAAGATTCGGAAAGTCGCAACGCCCGGCCAGGTCGGTTTCGCAACCAACGGAGGTGGCTGAATTCAGCTGAACCCGCGCCCCCGGAACCGCCACCCCGTTTTCGTCCAGCACGGTAATCGTGAGTGAGCGGGCGTCACTCCCGTGCGGGGCGGGGGAGACTTGCGCCTCCAGAAACAGAGAGGAAGCGAGCGCCATCACGAGCGCGCAGATGGGAGCGGGTCTCAGCACAAGCCGAAATAGAACAAATACCAGTATTAGACGCATTCCCGGGCGGATACTGTGTTCTTTCGAGGTTCTATCCGGACGACGCCAGTCGCAGGAAAAGTTGAGGCAATCACGAACCCAAATTCGTACGCGACATGCGTTCGTATTCGGCGGCCGAGTCGGCCGGCAGTAATACCCACAGCGTGTAAATTCCGAGCGCTGTCCCAAACGGGGGATGAAAGAGAGACAAAATTCCCAGGACAATGGCAATGATGCGGGCCCAGCGCTCATGGCGCATCAATCCCCAGCCGACAAGGATTCCTCCGGCGGCAACCACCAGGAACACCGATCCTAAAGAGAATAAGAGCGGGGGCATGAACGGGCGGGTGAACATCTCGTCCCCGATCACGATGTGCGAAGCATGGCTAAGCCCCATCAGAACGAGCGACGGCACCACCCAGAGCACGCCCACTACGATCCACAGAATGGCGAGTATGCGAAGGTGCCGCTCGAGCTTGGTTGGCGAGGCCAGAGCGGGCACGCTGGTCGCAAGCGGAGCGCCGCACTTGGGGCACAAATTGAAATCGGGCTGGACGGGCGCGCCGCAACGATTGCAGAACAACATAGAGCACCCCCCTTCAAAGAATACGCTAGAAGGGAGCCTTAAGTTCAGGCCCACGGGCTTCGGGGGAAGCGAAGGTTGAAGGGGTTTGCCTGATTGTCGCCAGCCAACCCGAGGCCGGGGAACTCGCCAGGCTCGAAGCCAATCTTCCAATCTTACCCGCAAGTTCAACCTTGCCCGGATTCGCCTGGAAAGGCAGCCTCTTGGCTTCGGCGAAGAGCCGCGCCGGGATTAGGGCGCGAATTTCCGCCTGCCAGGCCTCAACCCGCCAGCAGGCGGTTTGCAACTTTTCTTCGGCCGGGGAATCCCAGACATCTAGAATAGCGGGAATTGGCTGTTACTTCCTCCGGGAGATGATGACTTGCTGATCAAGAAATCTGAGGAAATCCGCTCGTCCGAGATTACGCCTCAAGGTTTGTACCAGAACCGGCGTAAATTCCTGGCCGGACTCGCAGTTACCGCGGCAGCTGCCGGATTGGGGATGAAGGAACTGTTTGCGCCCTCGCCGAAGGCATGGGGGACCGAGAAAATTGCCGGCATTCAAAAGAGCGGACTCTCCACCAACGAGAGAATTACGCCCGCCAACGATGTGACCCATTACAACAACTACTACGAATTTTCTACCGAGAAGCAGGAGCCGGCGGAGCTGGCCAAGAATTTCAGAACCCGGCCGTGGACCGTTGCTGTCGACGGTGCCGTCCCGAAAAAGCAGAAATGGGACATCGACGGCATCCTGAAGTTCGCGCCGCCCGAGGAGCGCATCTACCGCCATCGCTGCGTGGAAGGATGGTCGATCGTGGTGCCCTGGGTGGGGTTTTCGCTGAGCGAACTGATCAAGCGCGCCCAGCCGCTCGGCAAGGCGAAATACGTCCAGTTCACGTCCCTGTACGATCCCGGGCAGATGCCGGGTCAAAAGCGCCCGATCCTTGACTGGCCTTACGTCGAGGGTCTGCGCATGGATGAGGCCATGCACCCCTTGACTCTGGTTTCGTTCGGCATGTACGGCGAGACCCTGCCCAACCAGGATGGCGCCCCGCTGCGCATCGTGGTGCCGTGGAAGTATGGGTACAAGAGCACGAAGGGGATCGTCAAGATCAGCTTCATCGAGCACGAGCCCATGACTACCTGGAATCTGGCCAATCCGCACGACTTCGGGTTCTACGCGAATGTGAATCCCAAAGTGGAGCGTTATCACAGCCAGGCTTATGAGCATCGGCTGGGGGAGTTTCGCCCCAGGCCGACGTCGATGTTTAACGGATATGATCAGGTTGCGAGCCTGTATTCGGGAATGGACCTCGCGAAAAATTATTAGTCCACATCACAGGTGAATCCCGGTTCCTTCGGACTTTTGACGGGTCCGAATTTCTATTCCCGGGCCTTTTCCATTTTCAAAGATGATCCGCTGGATTAAATTCGCCGTTTTCATAGTTTGCCTGATTCCGTTCGGCTACCTGGTGTGGAAGTTTTTTGGGCCGCACCCGGCGGACGTCACCAGCTGGGGAATGGGACTCGGGGCCAACCCGACTGAGGCCCTCGAGCACGGAACCGGCGATTGGACACTCCGCTTCCTCTTGATCACCTTGGCCGTCACTCCTTTGCGCAAACTGCTGGGAGTTCCCGCGCTGATTCGGTTCCGGCGGATGTTCGGTCTGTTTGCTTTTTTTTACGGGTGTTTACACTTCGCGACCTACCTGGGACTCGATAAGTTTTTTAATCTTCACGAGATCCTTGCCGACGTAGTCAAGCGCAAATACATCACCTTGGGCTTTACGGCATGGATACTGCTGGTTCCACTGGCTGTGACTTCGACCGCGGGCTGGATCCGCCGGCTGGGCGGGAAGCGCTGGCAGGCCTTGCATCGACTGATCTACGTCAGCGGAGGCGCCGCGGTCATCCATTACCTATGGCTGGTGAAAGCCGACATTCGCGAGCCCCTGGAATACATGGCCATTCTGGCGGTGCTGCTGGCCTACCGGCTCTTCGTGTGGCTGCGCCCGAAGGCCGCTGCCGGCCGCATCTCACCTGAGAAAGCAAGCGTAAGTGCAAGATAGAGCAGCTTACGCTTCTCGCAAGCAACTTTCCCCAAGGTCCGGTGTTTTACGATGGAAAGCATATCCCCTCCACTCGTCTTGGAGTGTCGAATCCCTGGAAGGAGCCGGCCACTTTGTTGACTTCGAATGCGCTCGAGAAAGCAGGTTTGTTCACAGTTTTTGCGTCGCTGATTGCTGCGGTCGGTTGCGGCAGCAGCCCCGTCGTCCCGCATCAGGCGGGCCACTATTCGAATGCCAGCTTCAAGGGATCCTACGTCTTCCAAATGCACGGGTTCACGCAAAACAGCACGACCGGCGAACTGGATCCCTACCGCGAAGTCGGTGTGATCACCGCCGACGGCAACGGGAACATCACCGCCGGAGCTGACTCTGCGGGCGCAGTGGGCGCCGCCCAAAGCAGCAGCGGGATTACCGGAACTTACTCGATTGGCCAGGACGGCACCGGAACCATTACTCTCAACTCAACCGCCTTCGGCGCGCTATTCCAATCGTCGATTACCTTGGCCGTAACTCTGTCGAGCACATCCAACGCGCTATTGCTCGAGTCGGATGTCTTCGCCGACGGCGCGGGCACGGCGGAACTGCAGGATCCGGCAGCCATCAGCGCCCTGCCGAGTGGGGCATTCGTATTTGGAATTCATCAGGAATCTTTCGCCGGAACCGGCGCTTCGGCTTCGCAGGTAGGGGTTCTCACGGTTGCAGGCGGCAAGGTCACAGGCGGAAGCATGGACCAGAACCTGCTTCCCGGCAGCGCCGCTTTGCTGAACCTGACCGGGGGGAGCCTGGCAAATCCAACCAGCCTGGGTACCGCGAGCGGCGCATTCACGGACAGTTCGGGTACGACCACCGATTTCTCCTATTACATTGTGAACAGCGGCAAGTTCGCTTTCCTGGTGACGAACTCCGGAGCCGTGGGATCGGGCAGCGCCGAGGCGCAAAGCGGTCCGGTCAAAAGCGGGCTTTCGGGGGCGTACGTCTTCGGCAGCCGCGGGGACGACAGCTCAGGAAACGCGACCGTAGCCACGGTTGGCCAGTTCACCTCGAGCGCGGGGAGCTTCTCGGGAGCGGTGGATGCAATGCAGGACGGAAACTATTCTGGGCTGGTGAAGGTTACTGGAACGCGAGGCACTACGTCGGCCCAGGGACGGACGCAAGTGGCGGTCAGCGGCGGGCCAACGATGATCTTCTGGATGGTGAGCCCGTCGCGCGCCTTCTTCCTCGACGAAAACGAGTCCGCGGCGGAGGACGGAACCGCCGATCTTCAAACTTCGAGTTCCTTCTCAGCCGCGAGCATGAAGGGACAGTACGCTCTGGGGATGGATGGAATTGATCTTACCCCGGAGGCCGTGGGGCGGGTTGGCACGCTGCAGTTCGACGGATCGCACGCGATCACATTAGTGGCACTGGAGAACGATTCGACGAGCGGGGCCGGGGCGCAGAGCCCGGGTACGCTGGGCGGCACCTATCAGGTCGGGGGGAGCGGGCGCATTACCACCGAGATCACCAATAACAGCGGTGCCGGACCCGATCTGGTGCTCTATGCAGTCTCTCCAGCGCAGGCCTACGCGCTGCAGATCGACGGCGGCGTGAACACGTCGGGAACCATCACCCTGCAGCAGTGATCCGGTGCCCGCAAAATCGCGAACCCCATCCGGGCGGAGATCACCCGCCCGCCCGGATGCTTCCCCGGCGAAATTACCCCGCCGCTTTTGGCGCCTCTCTTAGGTAATTCAGTACCTCTTCGGCGTGCCCCCGGGGCTTGACTTTGCGGAAGATGTGCCTGATTTTGCCGTCCGGGCCGAGGATGAACGTTGTCCGCGCCACCCCCTTTACTTTCTTCCCGTACATGTTCTTTTCCTGCATCACACCATAAGCAGCACAAATCTTCTTGTCCGGATCGGCGACCAGGGTGAAAGGCAGATCGTATTTGTCGGCGAATTTTTTCTGGGCTGCCGGAGTGTCCGGGGAGACGCCCAGCACCACGGCGTCAGTCTGGTCGAACCGTGGAAACGAGTCGCGGAAGCTCGAGGCCTCGATGGTGCAGCCCGGAGTATCGGCGCGCGGGTAAAAATAGAGCACAACCCACCGGCCTCGGTAGTCTTTGAGCGCGACCGGGTTGCCGTCCTGGTCGAGCGAAGAAAAATCAGGAGCTTTATCATTGATGTCCATGGAGTCCTCTGGTGTTCAGGGCCGCAGACGGTTATACCGCAAAGCCGTACTGGGCGTCATCTTGCTGCTTGCGGTCGCTGCCGTGGCTTTGTCGGCGTATGCGCAATATGCGAAAAAACGTCCGGTGAGCAAGGGGCCGCGCGCAGTGGGTTTGCTCGAGCTGGCTGAAAACGGCAAAGGGCACCTGATTCCGGTCGCCATCATGATCGATGGCAGGTTCTATGACGCGGCTGCATACAAGGCGAACCCGGTACCGATGGCGCTCGCCTACGACACCGTCTACGAAGGGCTGAAGTCGGGCGTATCCCAGGGATTATTCACCGTTTCCGGTGCCCTCGCCGAGCGAGGTTCATGGCTGGCGGATGGCAAGTGGCGCACCACTGCCGAGATTCAGGCGGACAAAGCCCGCGCCAAAGTCGCATCGGCCAAAAAGAACCAGAAAGCGCCCGAAGAGGTGGGCGGCCCGCCGAGGCTGAAGCGGGGTCCGGACTCGAGCGGGGATAGTTCTTCGAAGCCTGAAACGCCTCGACCGGCTTCCTCTCCCCCGAATACTCAGAGTCCGGGAGGCACGACGCCGAATCCGCCGGCGAGTCCATCCGGCACGCATGGCGGCGGGACTTCGCAAGCCCCGGACAGTGCGGGCGGGTCTTCGGCCCCGCTCGACTCCTCGGACCGCCCCATATTGCGGCGCGAGGCTCCTTCGGAGGCCCCGCACGAGCAGACCAAGGCCGATACCGTGTCCGAGCCTCTCAAAGGCGCCATTCAATTGGTCCCGGCCATCTCCGATGCCGCCGGACCCGAACCCCGCCCCTATACCTACTCCATGAAGCCGGAAGAAGAGCAGAACTTGAAAAACAAGATGCTCGCCATGGCGGCCGAAGAGGTGGAGCAAAGAGCGGCCCACCTGATGGCGGAATCGGCGCCTTCGACGCCGGCGCCCACGAGGAAAAATGGGCGCGCGGCTCGGGTCCCGCCGGTCGCTCCCCAATTTCAGGATGCGCAAGTGAAAGTCTTCGATCTTACCAGCAGCAACGAACCCGTGCTGGTGCTGACCGCTTCGGCCACGATCCCCAATGCCAAGCTGAACCTCCAATATTCGACTGCGCTGGTCGCGCGGGAAAATATTGATGGCGAGTTGCACAAGGTCTTCGCCCAGACCACCGACAACCAGCACCTGGATGTGCTCGCGAAATACGAGTTCATCGACGCCGTCGACGCGGACGGCGATGGGCGCGGCGAACTGCTGTTCCGCACCACTTCCGATGCCGGGTCGGCGTTCAGCATTTATGCCGTGATCGGGGACAGGTTGTGGCCCTTGTTCGAGGGCAAGCCCGGAGCCTGAGGCTCCGGCGGGCACGTGGACGCCAGGGTCCGGAAAAAGAACGGCCGCACCCATCAAGCATGCGCGCTCGAGAGCGAACGAAGAGGGAACCGCGCGGCCGGATGAGAATCGAGAAAATGTGCATTTCCTTCTCGATTCCTGCTCCCGTTCGGTGAGAAGCTAGTCTCGATGAAAGCTGCCGAGGAAAACCTTCACGGCGAAATCGAAGCCCTGCGCGAGCGGATCCGCCATCACGAGCACCGCTACTTTGTGCTCGATGATCCCGAGATCAGCGACTTCGAATTCGACCGCCTGCTCCAGGAGCTGAAAAAGCTCGAGGCCGCGCACCCCGAGCTCGTCACCCCGGATTCTCCCACCCAGCGGGTGGGCGGCAAGCCGCGCCAAGGCTTCGTCAAGGTTCCGCATTCGCTCCCCATGCTTTCGCTCGATAACGCCTACCGCGAAGAAGAGCTGCGCAATTGGGAGCGAAGGGTTCACGAACTGAGCGGGCGCAGGGACATTGAATATGTCTGCGAGCTGAAGCTCGACGGCATGTCGCTGGCGCTGCGCTACGAAGGGGGTAGACTGGCCCGCGGAATTACCCGGGGAGACGGCAATACCGGCGAAGATGTGACCGCAAATGTGCGCACGGTGCGCTCGGTCCCGCTTTCAATTCCCCTCGAAAGGCTCGAGAAGGCGGGAATTCCTCCGGACTTCGAAGTCCGGGGGGAGATGCTGATGCCGATCGCTTCTTTCCGGAAGATGAATGAGGAACGCGAGCGGCAGGGGCTTTCCTTGTTTCGCAACCCCCGCAATGCCACCGCGGGAACCGTTCGTCAACTGGAACCGGCGATTACCGCCGGGCGGCGCATGGACTTCTTCGCCTACATTCTGATGCCCTCGCAAGCAGGGAGCGGCGGCAACTCGGCTGCGCCCGCCTGGATTTTCGAGCAGCAGTGGGACACGTTAAACGCGCTCGATGCGGCGGGATTCAAAGTGAACCCGCGGCGCGCCTTCGCCGAGAATTTCGGCGAGGTCTGGGCGTTCATCGCCCAATGGGAGGACAAGCGCGAAGGCCTTCCCTACGAGATCGACGGGGTCGTGGTCAAGGTCAACAGTCGCGCTCTACAGCGCCACCTGGGATTTACCGGCAAGGCCCCGCGCTGGGCCATGGCTTACAAGTACGCGGCGCGTTCCGCGGTCACGCAGATTGAAAACATTCAGGTGCAGGTGGGCCGCACCGGCAAACTTACGCCCGTGGCCGAACTGAAGCCGGTGGCTATCGGCGGCACGACCGTCGGCCGCGCCACGCTGCACAATATGGACGAGATCGAGCGGCTGGGCGTAAACATCGGCGATTGGGTGGAGGTCGAACGCGGCGGCGACGTGATCCCGAAGGTCACGCGGGTCATCGACGATGGCGAGCATCCCCGCGGACATCGGTCGTTCGTGATGCCCGAGCACTGCCCGGTGTGTGGCGGAAATGTGGTCCGGGCTGAAGGGGAGGCAGACCATCGCTGCGTCAACCAGAAATGCCCGGCCAAATTGCGCGAAACCATTCTCCATTTCGCGTCGCGCGGGGTGATGAACATCGACGGCATGGGCGACGTGCTGGTCAATCAGCTCACCGAGCGCGGGCTGGTGAAAGACATCGCCGATATTTACCAGCTGACCAAATCCGATCTGGTGAGTCTCGAACGCGTGGGCGACAAGTCGGCCCAGAATGTTCTCGGCGAAATTGAGCGTTCCAAACAACTGCCGCTCGAAAGAGTGATCTACGGACTGGGGATTCGCTTCGTGGGCGAGCGGACCGCGCAGTTTCTGGGCGAGTACTTCGGTTCGATCGATGCCATGGAAAACGCGAGCCAGGAAGAGCTGCAGCAGGTCGAGGAAGTCGGTCCGCGAATCGCCAGAAGCATCGTCGAATTCTTCGCCGAGCCGCGGAACCGCGAGCTGGTCGAAGAGCTGCGGGCGGCGGGGCTCGAGTTGAAGGGCAAGAGGAAGGA
>Ga0123355_10007917_pt1 | contig 16007 bp, 6 predicted proteins | sample TergutEmb28metaG_3_FD_89872 | JGI IMG/M metagenome (GOLD analysis project Ga0123355, IMG submission 89872) | Embiratermes neotenicus P1 segment gut microbial communities from Petit-Saut dam, French Guiana - Emb289 P1 | ecosystem: Host-associated > Arthropoda: Insects > Digestive system > Gut ...
ACTAGACAAGATAGATGAATACAGACGGAACTGGCTTTCACACTTGCAAAGAATGCCACAAAACCGAATCCCTTTTAAATCATACCACTACAGACCACAAGGAAGGAGAACAATTGGAAGACCGAAGAAGCGTTGGCGCGAGCACCTGTAAGTCTGGAGACGGAACGGATCAAAGGGTCCAATCCTTCATGTTTATGATGATGATGATGATGATGATGACTTTAGTAGTGTGTTGCTTGTTTAAACATAGAGGTAACCTGCCGTTTATATGTGCGCTGTTATACCTGAACTTCATATTCCGTCAGGAATATTTTAGGTTAGGACAGGCCATTTCCCAGTGCAGGAAACCCACCCACCGCTGCTACAGACCGCTTTGAAACGAGGTGCTGTAAGTTGTTCTTGCCCACCACCCAGTTGTGCACGTAATAGCCAGCTACGTATAGGAAAGAGGTGGCAATTCTGCGTTATTGGTGCTATAAAGAAGACTCAGATGCATAGTAGTTCGCCTGAGAGCCTACACGGACTCACTCTGCAGCTAGCTCTCTCACAGTTTTGTGAACTTGTTACAGGTTCCGTCCATAGTCTTTTCCCTGCGGGTGTGACACGGCAAGGGTTAACGGAAGGGAACAATTACACGACAGTCATAAATATCTGGAGAAAACTACGGAACGAACAGGGTACAGGGCGGAAACTTTGGTTGTGTCTCAACAAGTGGAAGAAGAGCCACACTATTAGACTATGAAATAAGAAAAATAGGTTCCATTTTGAGTGTTTGGCTCTTAATTTATGTACGCCTAGTTTACACGGCCTGCACAACCTTCACAGGGAACGTTCCTTTTTAATGATACCAACCTAGCAGTCCATCCAATAATTTATGCGGCAGTAAGACATACCAGTTTTATTTCCTACTTTGTTGATTCCTAGTTCAGGTGCGAGTTTTAATGTGCTGATTTCACAATATTTAATAAAGCTCATGTTATAAAAATGCTAGTTAAGTTTACCTATTAATTGTAGGGACAAAACAAAACTTGGAGGGAGTTTATACATACGTACAACGTCATTCTGTGCGATTTGAAGCTATGACAGCGATATTAAGTTTATGGTAACGGTATTCTCACATGAGACGCCGTGTAGCTTGCTAACAATGTGATCTACCTATGTTTCGGAGGAATCTGCCGCTTCTGCCACCAGTACTGACGATATGTGCCATACGGTGCTCCGAAACTTTGCCATTACTTCCACTTCTACTACTGGGCCATATCCCAAAAGGCCAATAATTAATTTTAGTATGGTTGCTTCTACATTCACAACCTTATCTAGATGCATGTATTTCTCCCACTTACTCAATAGGAAATATTTAAACTACTGAAAAACATGTAGCAAGACCACACGGAAGGGGGCGTCATTAGACATATGTCACTCGATACTCTTTATTTCTTGCTGAGTCTGATATGCTGTATTTACTCATTTTAGATGTAAGGGGTTAATCTTTCACCTGATCATAATCAATGACACATACACACACACCTTAGGACTCCTCTGGACTAGGGATCGGTTCGTTTCAAATACCTATACCAGACAACAAACAACATTCACAACAGACAGAACCCATGTCCCCGTCGGGATTCGAACCGACAATTCTAGAAAGCGAGCGTCCACAAACCTACGCCTTAGACCGCCCGACCACCGGGATCGGCTAACTCGGTTTTCAGAAAACATAAATTTTAGTAATTCAGAATAAGACTCTGTAATGTTATAAAAATTATAAATTTTCCAAGGAGATCAATTATATAATTCGTTTCCTTCAAATCCTTCAATAACAACTGAGGTTAGCAGGAACGATAAATACATAAGTATATGCATTTTATTAGCATACCAACTAATGCACATACATAAAATTTCACATTAAAACTCTTAAAATCGCTCCAACATATTTCGATCCTAAGATCATCTTCAGGGAGCTACACTGTTCCTTGCTAAAGTCACATTTTTAAAAACATTCACTGCTTACTTTCCTTATATTAACTGGGTGCTGTGGCAGCATGTCGTATTGTGTAAGAGTACGTTGCTGAGAATGTGCCTGACTGTGGGTGTGTGTCGTGTGTTATGTTGCGTGAGACTGCAGTCTCACGCAACATAACACACTACACCCTGTTAATATAAGGAAAGTAATTACTGAATGTTTTAAAAAAACGTGACTTTAGCAAGGAACAGTTTAGCTCCCTGAAGATGATCTTAGGATCGAAATATGTTGGAGCGATTTTAAGTGTTTTAATGTGAAATTCTATGTATGTGCATTAGTTGGTATGCTAATTAAATGACTATGAAATGCATGGTGCAACGATAAATACATAAGTATAAGCATTTCATTTTTTACTTTTGCCAGCACTCTGCTAAGTATGTATCTTGACTGAGAAATAACTCCTGCAAACTCCCCCGAAATATTTGTGTTATAACTGCCTACCAATTTCGTACTGCAGACCAAATGAGCTGCTTAAGAAAAACTTTTCTTCGTACAGGTTAGTTGGTTAGTTGGTTAATGTTGTTCCCACAGTAATATTTCGCGCTTCTACCAAGCTGATATTACCTATTGTGAGGAATTTAATGTCCAGAGGACGTGACGTAATCGTCTGCTTTATAAGGAGTTAAAAACAGAGGCGCTGTTGGTTAAATATATTATTTTTAAAGATGCTACTAAATTTTCTTTTATATGTCTAAGTTTACTAGCTTAAACCTCCTCCTTTAGACCGGATTTGCTCGAAATATATTCCCCGACAGAAAGAAAGTCCGTATTACTTATTATCGTTTTTTGAAGAAGAATGACCAAAAATGAAAGACACAAAACATGAAGTGTAAATATAACACCACTCCAAGTAACGGACTAAACAACTATCGAAATAACTGCATGAAGAAAAGCTTTTATTAATAGGCTAATAAATTCCGAGCTACTCAAACATTTCGCAATCCTGTTATGGAACAGGCAAGTTAGTGGGCGTGTTCTCAACAGCCCCCCACCTCTTTCTGCCCGCAGCCATCACATTTCTTTAAAACCCATTTCAATATTATTCTCCGATTTATGCCTAGACGTGCAGCACTTATTTAAGACTTTATAATATTTTTAGGCGTCTTAAGAATGTATGTATGGGTTTCAAATAGCTAATTCTTATTATCAAAAACCGACTACTTGCACATACTAAGGGTATGTTATAGGTATATGAACAGGTAAAGTTAAATCAGTCCCGTTAGTGGTAAGGTTGTCAGCCTTACGCACCGGCCGCCTTTACCCCCAAGAAATGCTCCTGGTACTCATTTCTCTTAGAGGCTGAGTCGACTCCAGGGTCATAGTGCGATCGGAAGGATTTTATGTCAATGAAAAATTCCAATGGCACCAGCTGGGATCGAACCAGCGACCTTCCGATTTGTAGCACAGCGCCTTAGCCACTGTTTGTTACTACACGATATAGTACATACTTTGGCGGTTTACCGCCTTCTCAGGAAACGAAACCTTAAAATTGTATCGTTTAAAACCTAATGAAGTTTATAGTAATAAGTAGTATTATAAGTTGCAGGGAATGAATATTCTAATATTACAATAATTGAAAGAGTTTTTGTCGCTCGCAACAAAGAAACTGGCACAGCCTCTATACTTTTATACTAATGAAAAGAAAACGAATTCTTATTATACAGTGTAATTATTTAATCTGATATTAATAAAGAAGGAAAATTAACACAAAAGACGTGATTTTACCCGCTGTTGTGTATGGATACCAAACTTAGATTCTCGTCTTGGTTGAAAAACATAGATCTAGATTAATAGTCAGATCTAAGGTTCTCACTGCGGTGATTACGAGAAAATATATCATGAATTTTACACAACAAACATTTCTAATACAAAATTAAAAAAAAAAATCTAACTTATTTGAGGCATAAATAACATAAGAAGTAATGAAGAAAAACACTTCTATAAGCAAAACCTCTCTGTGCAATTTCATTTTGTTTTATATAGCAATGGTCCTAAAGGATAGAAATGATATAGATATTAGGTCAGAAATCTTTTAACAACAAAGAAATTCTGTGTACAGTTGAACGTTATGGTTGAAATTTAGACGTATAAGAGGTTTGTCAATATGGTAGTTTGAGACAGAAATGTGTTGCCAGTTATTTGAAGACACTGTACTGGTAACAGGTAATAAGTTAGTTGTGGTTGTAGGCCATCTGTTACTGAAATCAGACCTTGCAGGTTTGATCTCAGCGTCACTTTGAACAACGACTGTTGTGGAACACGACAGAAGTTAATTTCTCTATCACAAACATTAATAACGAATCTTTGGAAATTTTAACATTAAATTTCTTTTTAACTAATAAGTTGTCAAAGTCATCGAACATTATTGAAAACATTTCCAATAAATCACTATAAAATTAATTTTTATCTATACAACAAGACATATGATGAGCTTCAAAATACTCAGCATGTTTTTCTCTTTGGTTTTCAATTTTATTTGAGCACATCGTAAGTCAAAATTCCCAATTTTTAATACTATTTAGCGTCATAACATTCTTTTGATCCCTGTTCCCCATCCTTTACGAACAATGTGGAGTAGTCCAACAGCTATAGAAAGTATTATTGTATTTTATTAGGTTTTGTATGCTCATCTTATCAAACGAGATCAAAATAAGGCGAAAGTCAAAATAAGTAGATTAATCATGACAATTAATAAGACAATTATTTGAGTCCTGAAGCTTTCGCTGCGACAGAATTCAATGAAATGCCCGAGAAAAATTCATTGAAGACAGTTATTGTCTAAGTAAATTATCCAGCGCTGCAAAAAAAACAACATTTTTAAACCCGTCAAATATTTTTGAATGTTCTACAATATATTAACACTGTACACGTAAAATACTTGCATGTGTGTGATACTAGTTAATATTCGGGACATATTAATATTATTCGTAAGGCAGTGCAAACAGTAATTAAATACACGCAGAAACCAACATTCATTATCACATAAAAGTTCACGAGAGATGAAATATTGGTCAGTCATAGACCTTTTATTTGTGTCAGGTTTACAGGACTGTGTTTGCAAAGCCTTGATTATATTTGTGTTCAGCGGACTGATTGACACTGTTCTCTGTGTTAGTCAACTTCATGTTATGAACTGATTTTACAGGGAGCTTAGGAAAAAAATCAATTGGTACTGTTCAAACAAATAGATATTCTTGTGATATACTGTGGGCAGCAAATAGCGCCAAACGTACTGTGTAAGTGTTTTATTCAGCTCAGGAATCCATGTGCCACTATGTTTAATGCAGCATTGAGTGAAGTATCGCTCCATTATTAGACTAAAGCTGAACGTTAAATTCGAATTTAAGTAATTTTTTTAATATATACTTATATTCTGAGTATAATATATATGGGTTCAGTGCAGGAAGGGAAATAGGAATCTGAAGGAGCAGAACACGGGGGAATTTAGCAGTATTAACTGTTCACCGCCAAAGGTTGCGACAAACAGATCCTGAAGACGCTGTGTGTGGGAGCGCGTAATCCAAATATGAGAAATAAGGAATACGTCCATATATATATATATATATATATATATATATAATCGTAAAATATAGAAGGAAGAGCAGCAATGAAAGACAGAGGCGTGGATGGAAAAATAAAGTTAAAATATGTGTTCAAGAAATGTCTTTAAAGGACGTGTATTATATTCTTCCGACCCAGGGTAGGGATCAGCACAGTACCCCGGTAAGCAAAATAATGAAAATTCTGGTCGCACCAAAGAGGGGGGATGTTCTGGGTAATTAAGCGAGTACTGCCTTTTGATTACATTTTGGTCGTGAATGTTAAACTTTCCGCCCTTTTTATCCTCTTTAAATTAGTTATCTGAATTATGTTTGGAAAGGACAACAATTTATTTGAAGCTCCTTAGTATTGTGGGATAGCTCAACAAATATATTAACGACAGTAAAGTCTAGATGACCGAGGAATTGTGGTTTGATTCCTAGCAAGGGCAAGAGGAAATGCCCTACAAGCCACATTGCCTACCCAACATTTTTTCAGTGCATACCGCAGGGACCTTCTCAGATGATAAAGCAACCGGATCGTGAAAATAACGACATACCGCTGTCTAGTGCTAGCTTAAGAACGAATGGTCATACTACTACATTCCTATAGGTGTCTTCAGATTGTGCAAGGGACAATTTCACTTGTTATCATAATCAGCATTTCAGTTTTACACAACTTGCTGTTACTTCCTCAATTTATAATCACACACTTCTCAACATGCCTATCACGAACACTTCCTATACAAGACATTCAATTAAAGTGAGATACAAAGTTTCACTCCTACGTAAAATGGCAAGTGTAATTAGATTTCTTTGTGTGCTTAGACAGGCGAGACGAAAATAAAGGATCGTGAAGGGTACGATAGTAAGCACTTTAAAATAGGAGAAAATTTCCAAAAGGTAATGAGTGTTATATTTAAACGTCAACTGTGTTTCCAAGTTGCGTGATTGGCACTTCTACAGCTCGATATAAGCCAGATTGTTTCATCTCACAGACATGTATTTGGTATTTATATATTTACTTACTTATTTAATTACTTCCTTACTTACTTACTCCATGGAGAGGGTTCATTCTTGAGAAGCTAACCGGTTCTAAGCTAGTCGAGAAATTCCCCGCATTTCGAAGAAACCGAAGGTTCGTTACCGCATGTACAAGTGTCCGCTACCTGTCCCTAACCTGAGGATGCATTTGGTACAACTGCAGTAAGTTCACGGTCTTTGGGTATTATAACTCTACCCATTCCAATTCTCTACGAATTTCTTGCGTTAGGCGTTAAGGTGTCACGGCAGGAAAATTGGATTCAGTCGAAAGCAGAATAAAAAGTATCATATTTACACTCCAAGCTACGATAAAATCTGGATTTTACTCCTATTTCGTTGTTCTTAGAATTAGGTAACAAATAAATATTGAGAAACACTATAAATTATAAGCTGCCATCCGCTGTCCACATTTATTGCATTACAACGGCAGAACATATTTTGCCCATAAGATTACAAGATGTAACACAGTGAAAGGCATCCCGAAAGTACAGACGCTTACAGACATAAATAAGGCAACATATAAATAAATTAAGTGACCAACAGGAGTGAAATTGTGTTCGATAATTTGCATGGATTTTTTTGGTATAACAAATTTCGCAGTACAGCTTCTTGATCAAATGTCCCCTATTATCTGGGCAGAAGGAAAATTATACTAACACCTTGAAGAATAGAATATTGATATAAAATTCACACCTGAACGGCTCATAAGTCTTGACCGATTAGGTATAATAGACCTTAATATGATCCAGAAGTCCCGGGTTTCGTAAAAATCATTTCAGTTGGAGCCATAGTTTATTTAAGGGGGTAAATGTCTCTGTATCTTAATTACTATGTTTCTTAAACGACAGCGGTAACATGTAGTAAACTAGATGTCTCTCGAATTCCAGTGAGAAATTATGAGTTTTGACAAAATCAGAGCAGTGGAAGCCACACTTTACCTAAGGACGTAAATGTATTTTTAATCATTAATGCAACATTTATTTACCGGTTTTGTTAAAATTCGGTATAAGTGGTCTCCACTTAATGTAACTGGGGACTTTTGGTTTTCTGAAAATTAGTGTTGTGAAAAACGTTCTTTACTTGGGAGAATAAATACATTACTGCCCGTAGTTTCCACATTTCTACACTGACTTGTTTGGCATTCGGTTATAAAAATGTACATATACTATCATTACTACAATTATAAGCTTTCTGAACAAGGGGAAACCACATTTATGGATTAAAATACATTTCGTGTGTTACAGAGAACATACTTTGTTTCCATCAGTCGGACAAATCAGTGGACGACATGAGGAAAATAGGTCTTAAGGATGTTTATTGTGAGAAACAAACAGAACACGTAATCAATATGGACAAAATACAAAATGTAAATGTTAATTCTGGCGGCACATGTTTATTATTCGGCTTTGAAAGGTTAGTGGTTAATGTTATCGTTCATTTAGTCAACTTATTTTAGTCAGTTATGTACATAAAATTAAATGTTTCTTTTTCCTCAAAATACTGAAGACCACACGTAGATTCCGAGGTCCTAATTGCTCAAGTAACCAAATAATGAACCAACAAATTAAACCCATAATCAACAGAATACGAAGAAAGAAACTGTGTAGTAAACTACATAAATAACTCTTCCAATATTTATGTAGTGTGTTCTGATTCAGAATGAAATTCTGAAAATATAGGAGCTCCTTGGATGTGGAATCAGCCCATCGCAAAATCTGCGTACTGAAAGGTTCATCACAAATCCTCTAGGGACACAGGATAACACCGTCGTTGAAAGGCACATACTTTGGCTATTCAGGATGACACATTAGGCCCATCACAAGGCCTCTGGACTGCTTGATGCTTTAAGATGGGACACACTGTTAGTTAACTATCAATTTATGTCGCCTAAAATCCCAGCAGAGCGAAGATCTAAAAGTAAATGATTACTCTTTAGTGAAACTTCACATATCTGGTGCTTAAAAACAAACACAGTTTAAACACAGCACTGAAAGTGAACGGTTCAGGACAGAACACATGCATGTTGGCATTCTCTTACTGGTTGACAAATACTACAGCTTATATTTATTGGACCGTGCATCCTCTTGATAGCTGAATAAAGAGAGACCAACTTGATGTCACTTGCTTTATTATTTCATTATTTAATGATCAGCAAGTTTCGGATGTTAATACATCCATCCTCAGGAGCTTGCGACTTATTTGTTGAGTTATTTCATGGGTTGTGTTGCTCTGTAAGGATAGAGGTTATTGCATTAGCGCGCTTATTTCGTGGCGAGTGTTTAGTCGTGACGTGTGTGGTTGTTTTAGAAAGCGTGTTTCTGCAAATATTGGCTGCTGCGGTGTCTTATGGTTATTGCGTTTCCTTTGTATGTAGTATGTTTTTGATAATGTTAATATTAAGATCTATTATACTCGTACCTAATCGGTCAAGACTTATGAGCCGTTCAGGTATGAAATTTATATCAATATTCTACTCTTCAAGGTGTTATTATAATTTTCCTTCTGCACAGATAATAGGGGACATTTAATCAAGAAGCTGTACTGCGAAATTTATATTAGTGTGTGTTGTTATACCAAAAAAAATCCATGCAAATTAAATAATGAAATAATAAAGCAAGTGACATCAAGTTGGTCTCTCTTTACTCAACTGTAGCTTAATTTTGAGTCCACAATTAAATTCCCTTTTGACGCCGATAACGAATGTAATCATCACGCTGTGGAATGCTCAGAAAACCGAAAGAGTGTTACAGTCGTCGGGCGATAACATGCAAAGTAATGGGCGGGAAATCCAAATTCCTGTCTTTTTTTTTTTTTTTTAGAGCGCCCTATACAGTGAATTCCGTCGAGATTTAATCAGAACATTTTTATGTCTCTAAACTAGAGTATCTTGACGTGTTGTTTAGCGAAAACGATCCGTATAAGCGTGAAATAACTTGTTAAACCTTAAAAGTCTACATTCTAAATACAAATTTATTTATCTCACAGAGAACACACTCACCTTCGTTACAAAACCAATAAAATAAAGCTCTTGACGGAAATAAATAAATGGTATTAATTGTAAAAGTCCTTCAAATTATAACAAGCTGCGTGGGGAAAATACAATTTATGAATGATACAGTAGCTGAAACATGTGGTGTTTCAATGGATTTAAGAATCGTGGCCCCATTACAGCCCTTGAAATAAGGCATCTTTACATTCCTTATCGCAGGCAAAATCTGCGTGAAGGTTGTCTTCGATGGGGGTAGCACTGCGTGTAAAGCCCCCTTTGGACTCACATACATTTTCTGATTGTCTTCAGATCGCGGACACTTGGCCCAGTTACAAGTTTTGTGACTAGAACTGAAAACTACTGCAGTGTACCCGCTCCAGACATGGCTTAAGGATTTAAACGAAACCGTCTTGACAAGTTCCGAACGATGGGTTCTTTCCTTTATTCCTCTGTAATACTCGTACACACCGGAGCGCTCTATCGTGAAGATTGGCACGGCCCAAAGTGTCTGGAGAGGGTTTTCTTGCCAATATACAGTAGCTTTGTTATTTGCTAGGAGAACAATTTGTTTGAAATAAAGGGCAGCTCAGACAGTCCCTTGGCTTAGGCAGTTAATCGCCGGTCTCTGCAATCGAGAAGATCTAGGCTGGATTTCACTACGGACCGTGAGGGTTTTGCGGTAGATAACTGGACAGATTTTTCTCCGAGGATTTCGGCCTTCCCCTGCCAATTACTACTCCACCACTTTCTGCAAAACCCACCTAGGTACACTAGCGGTACACTAGTGGTGGCAGTACACAAGGAGTTAGATTCATCCACAAAACAATAGCAAGAAATACAAAAATGTCTGGTAGGATTTATTTCCTGAATGGATTTCTACATAATTCAGTGGCGGGTGCTTTTAAATACGGTACTGTACATTCGGGTTCCATAAACTCAGGGAAAATTTTGACTAGCTGAAGACCTGTTAGCTTCTCAGGTAGGACTCTGTCCCATGGAGTAAGTTACATAAGGGTTTCTGGATTAGTCTTAAAGAAGGGCCTGCAAATTTTCCATAAATATAGGAGACATTTTTTTAAATTATAAACAGGAACAAGTTCCACGATGTGAACCCACCTTCTGGAGTGACCTGGATACGTTACTGTCCTCCGCATATATTTCTTCGGCGTAGGTAACGTTACGTAAACTTTTGAATGTAAGAAAATAAACTTCAGTTATGACGCCGGAAATATTAGGCGACACCGTACAAAACGTCGTCGCCTGGACGAGCAGGTGCCAGGGTCTTGTGTGCTCTTTATCTATAATACCTTAACGTATTAATTTTTAACCTCATGTTGCACTTACTTTTCTATTACGAGCTTCAATAAAGCTGTACTGGCGCACAGTACTCTCCCCTCAAAATTTCAGTGAAAAATATGACATGGGGATTGAGGGTTTCAGGGTGGGGTGCTGGATAATAACACCCTTTCTTCAAACAACTTGGTTCAAGTGTAACGAGTCTGACGAAGGTTCGCTAGGTAAGAGTTACAGATCTCCAGCAGGACTCCGAGAAAACTATCGCTTCTTGTAGATTTTTTTTTTATTTTCAGTGAAACGACAGGACACTACCTCAAATTAAGTTAAACAGCTTTCACCATCGTCCCGTTGTCATTGCATTCACGACTTGTCACCGGGTGTTTCCGCTTCTATCATCATGGAAAATTTTAAAAATTGAAACCTGTTATATTAGGTCCCTCGGATAGAGTTAATCTCTACCATCTGAACTGATTGCGGAAGCATAGACACCGTCCGAAAGTTGTGTTTTTGACAAAAGACAAAATCACGAAAAATACCAAATACTTGTGTTACCTCACAACACTTTTTCTCTCCTTGATTTGGTATTAAATTAAGAAGTAGAAGGAACTAATTAACACCAAGGATTAATTATTTCTTTAGGCTGTTAAAGGGAATTAATTTTGTGGAGGTGTAATAAAGGGACAAGGGGAATTTGAAATTCCCTTTCCTTCTCGCGGTAAACCAGACGAAAACATGCTTGTTAGCCACCAGCCGGCGGGCTTCCAACATCCTGAAACACTCGGCTACAAAAGACACTGGTTTTACAATATAGTGTTTTTGCTAATGACCGTAAACTCATTAGACATTAGGCGCACAGACATAATTGAAGACGCCAATTGCTGTGTATTCCGAATATAAATGGATTCTTCAATAAAAAAGTGATATTATTAGTCAGAACTTTTAATTTAACATGGCGCAAGAGCCCCTAGTGGGCCAAGCTTCCCCATTATGGAGGATTCATGATTACATTCAGTTAGACACACCTAACTCGGTAGGACGTCTCTGAACAAGTGTCAGCCCTACACAGAGACCTCTGTCTGACAACACACAACACTCAAAAGAGAAATCATCCATGCCCTCGGTGGGATGCGAACCCACAATCTCAGCCAGCGAGCGGTCGCAGACCTACGTCTTTGCCCGCGCGGCCACTGGGATTGGTCAGAATTGGTTATAGATCCTCATATGCAGAAACTTGCCTTTGTGAAGGCGGCTTGTGTACTTCGTATCGAAAATTTCCAGGTTGAAATGCCCAGTGTGATACTGGATATTCTGTCTGTTGTCCTTAAAACCTTCCTCAGACTCTGGAGGCAACACCAGGACACTATTTTGAATTAGGTTTCCTTCCACTTTTTAAAATTCGTTATTCATTTAATCGCCTGTCATCACACTCCACACCCTGAAATACTGAGTGCAACATTAAATAAAACGTAAGTACAAAAATTACGGTAAAAAAATTAAATAAATTGGATCGAATCTATATGGATAAAAGGCATGCCCTAGATTCAACCGGTTCACCACAGACTCCAGTTGCGGAAGGTTGTACACACTTTAAGACCCCCCGTTTTCCGTGACAGGAGGGGAGTTCTAGTCAGCTGAAGCTCTCCGTTCTTAGTGTCTAAAATAGACTTTGTTCCATGTGCTTAGTTAATTACTGACAGGCCCTTTGTTTCTAGGCTTAAATGGAATGGACAAACAGGGATAATTGAGGATGTGTTCGTGGTTTCTATGTGGAAATACCCTAACGTATTTTAAAACCGGATGTAATATTTTAGTAATAGATAAGTATAGTCGTTTCGGAGAAACCTGTTGTTCCACCTTACATTACTAACCTGAGAGCTCTTTATAAATTTTGAACATAATCAACAAACTGCATAACGACACATTTCGGAAGACCACAATCTTAATGTTCATCGTCAAGAGAACCTCGGGCAATACCGAGACCTACAGAGCACCAGATAAACCTTTATAAAACGTGGTTCCATTATCAAAGTTTCTGTGCCGCAGTAAACAATACATTTAAATTATGTATGTAGTCAGAAACAGAAACACGAATCGAATTTCCTGCATGTCAGAAAGTATATTTACTGTGTGTGATACTGTCAAACCAGCAGTAATTTAGCTGAACTAGAAACTGTTAAGCTCCTTGCCGTATGCAACACGCGAACTATTTATAGATGGAACCGGGAGTTATCTGTTGTTGCTTCACGATTTTGCTGTGCGTCGAAGAGAAGAAAGTTTTGAAGGCAAGAAGCTGAAATTTTTCCAGAAAGTGCCTATAAATTCTTCCTGTGTAATTCAACGCCATAACATTTCATGAACCTAGTACGGTTTCAGACACCTACACACTCGTGTATCAGCAGTACTAAGAGTGAAAGTGGGTTCTAATATCTGAGTCGTACACCCAATAAATACTCAAAGCCGTAAATGGTTTTTAGCTAAGGTTTATGGGAAATGTCGGTAACGTGTTATGGTGAAGAAAGAGCACCAAAAAATGTACTACGAGTCAATACTCTTGAACGAGGAGAAAATACTTAATGAAGAGCCTCTTTTACAACGAGAACTGAATTGAACAAAATCCTCTCTATATCCTAATATTTCCCTTGCAAAACGGAAGACATGTGTATTTATTTGACAGGATTGAGAACGTATGGATATCTGCTCAAAAATTAAGCGCAATTTCTTTTTGCTATTGGGTTACAAATTTGCATGTTTTATAAATAAAATTATATCATAAGATTGTAAAGACTGGAAGGCAGACTCCGTGGGGCTCATCAGGAACGTGTTGCTAGGATCCTATGATCTGTGGCGTTTAGTCAAAAAATACACGTTGTCTTTGTTTTGTTATTTATTTAACTGATTAATTTACCTACTTATTATTACAAACATCACTACACATACTGGTATCTTTATTAGTATTTTTAAAAATACCAAAATTTTCACACATAATAATGACTTCTGACGTCGGGCATGGAACACAAGAAAATGAGCTTCGGATATACGCATATAAAGATACCTGCTCTGTGGAAAATGACGTCACGTACTGTGGTAAAGGGACGAATATACCAAAACTTTAGCAGAATCAGGGCAACCAATGCTTGGCTGGTAGCACGTTCATTTCTAATGCTACTAAATATCCTTCAGACTATACGGCGTCACATTCCAGGGCACAATTAGGCCATCTTCAGTCACCGACTTGAGAATCTAAACTCTCACTCAGATGTGCAAGACAGAGCTGTAGCTCTGGAAGACATGACAGAAGGCGGGCCAAGTGGCAGACGTATAGAACAACCGCCGTAAAATCTGTAACCCTTAGCATGACGTAAATTTCTATTTTATGCAATTTTATTTACAACAACGGATATTCTGACTGCTGCAACCTGTCTGTATCACACTGTACAAGAGAAGGCATACTGCTTTACTCTACAAATCAATAATTACTGCCGTGTCCAAATCAGTATCTTTTTCTTTATTTTTTGTGGCTCTGTTACCCAAATCGGGGCTAGGCCGCCTCACTGTTGACATTCCTCGATCACATAAGAGTACATACATATATATATATATATATATATATATATATATATATACCCGATAGGAATCCTCCTAACTGACAACCAGCTCGTCACAGAGGCTGCTGCTTTCACAACACACAACAAATAACAAATACCGTGCGATTCAAACAGGCGTTCCAAGCAATTCAGCCGCCGTAGACCTACGACCTACACCGCAAGGCCACCGAGATCGACCCAAAAAGTGTTCATTGCCATGGATTAGTAAAAGTTTGCTGAGGTGTTGAAACTAAACAGACGTCTTGTTCACCCAAAAATGTAGTAACTAAGATTTATACAAGATATTCTATGAAATAACGGGTGAGACGTATTCGCCTTTTACAATTTTGTAATATGACATCACCTTACCTTTCCTGACGGATGCAGTGATCAACCCCGGAATTTCGTTTACACTGATGCATCACTTGGTCAGTTACACTCTCAAACATCTGAAATATTCAATTAATCTACAGTTTGCTCATTCATTTTACACATCACAACAAAAACCCTGACTCTTCATTACTGAAGTCCAGTTGGTAAACAGTGGAACCATTCTTTACTTACAAATTCCGTGAATATAATGTAGGCAAATTACACAGTACTATAATAACAAAGCAAGCGGTACAAACAGAAATCACAGTTCCCTAGAGATTAAAAAAAAAGGGAAAATGTGAGCGACAGATAAATTTTTAATAAAAATATTTAAAAGCTATATTTCACAGGATAAGGTCCTTCTTGAGAAACAAGACCAACTACATGCTGTTGGACACGTGCAATAAGTGTGCGACCTCAACAAGAAGTAACTGCTGAATGCAAATGTTTCTAGTTTCAAAACGTCAAATATCAAAGCTGCGACAAAATTCGAGTAAATACAGGTGGACCAACACAAGACTTAACAAACAGTCTGTCTGCCTGTCCGTCTGTTTGTCAGTCTGTCTCTTCATCCTTCCGTGCATCCATCTATCCATCCATCTATCAAATGATCTAATTACGTGAAACATGTCCGTCCTTGAGACGCTGTTAGTTTCTCTGGTAGTTAGAAAATTCCTCATAATTTATGGAACCCAAAGGTTCAGGGCCCCGTTAACAAAACTGTCACCGTTTTGGTTCCCATCCTGAACCAGACAAATCTAATTTTCTGTGCAAGATTTTACTTTGATATTTTCAAAAACAAGATGTATGCTGTTCTGTTCTTTCTACTGCTTACCCACCTTATCATCCTCGATTAAATCACCCTAATATTTTTCAGCAACAAGCATGAGTACTCTCCCTTACTCAAGAGAATTCAGTTGACCTGTACAGCTTGAGTGGTGGGTTACTGGTCACAAACAAGGGACGGTCAGCTATCCCCAGCGCAAACCACTGCCAAGGTCAACTGCAAACTCCACGCTCAGTAACTGCACAAGTCACGAAGCTCCTCATTAGTCTTTTTTTTTTTTTTTTTTCAACCTCCTTTTCCTCCTTCCCTCTCAATTCATTCCTTTTTCTTTTGCATCCTTTTGGCCTACATCCTCCATCTAAGGATTTCCCCA
>Ga0123355_10007918_pt1 | contig 16005 bp, 9 predicted proteins | sample TergutEmb28metaG_3_FD_89872 | JGI IMG/M metagenome (GOLD analysis project Ga0123355, IMG submission 89872) | Embiratermes neotenicus P1 segment gut microbial communities from Petit-Saut dam, French Guiana - Emb289 P1 | ecosystem: Host-associated > Arthropoda: Insects > Digestive system > Gut ...
AGAGGCTGTGTAATGCAATTTTGACCTCCTGATGATGAGCACATGTGCTTGAAACATGTAGAGGCATGAAATAAATTTATTGTAAAACAAAAAATTGTTTGCATCAAGTTGGTTAATTACTAAGATAAATAAAAATTCGGTATATGCACTGTAATAATATAATACTTATATGATATAAAACATGCATAATATATAATATTCAACCAGCGAATTTTCGTTATAATATGACTAGAAATCTACGTGACTAGGCCGAATATTTTTTTCTCCTGGTCGAGAGCCATTGTACAATACACAGTGTCTACCTCAAATTTCGATACACCGAGACCATCGGACTCAGATTTTCTGTCTGCTGATAGCCTGTTTTTATAATCTAACCATTTCAGAAGAAAATTCCGTCAAATAAAAATGACAGACATTACGAAGCAGTTCCCTTAAAGTGTTAAAAGGAACTTCAGCCGATATTCTTTTAGATATTCAGAAAAGCAGTGTATAATGTCTGAATAGCTTTGACTGGGGAAGTCTTTCAAACGCAGAACGAACTCGCCTCTAAGAATATTCTTTATTGGTTAAGTTAATGAGGTGAACCTCATCCTGGTCACCAGCAGGCAGCACCGTCGGTGCTTTATACCACAAGCTGTAAACACAGTCTAGTGCTCCTGAGGATGGGCGAAATTATCGCCCGAAACATGTTGAGCTGATTGAAATTATTAATAATAAAATTATTATTATTGTTGCACCTAGTTGGCTGTTTATGTTATTGTATCGATGATGCACGGTCACACAAACATCAAATTTATGGGAAATAAAGTTTGACAGACGTTACACGCGGCACGCGGCACGTAGCACATGTGTTGTAAAGGCACATGCGACTCAAGTGGTTAAAATGTTCCAAAATTTCTTCGCACATTTCTGCCGCAAATTGTTTATTCATTGCTCTGAAACTCTAGTCTATCTATAATTTGTAGGTTCCGTGGAGTAAATTTGTTGACAGTCGTTTGGGACATCTGTAACTCTGCACTTGGCCTTGGCCTTCTTGGGACTCCGCACCTAAGCCTGCCACACACGATGCACTTCTTCATACGATCGCCTAAACTGTCGAGGCTTCACACTGGCAGTCTAAATTGCTCGTACCATCCCATAATTCCCTTCTTATCACTAGGCCTCACACGATCTTCGCGTCTAAATTCACGATTAACTCAAAGAGTGGATTCAAAAGTTGCGTACCAAAACCTAATCTCTGCTTTCTGCCTTGGATATCTCTTACACTGATCACGTAGAGGAACGCTGAATCCAAGTTGCTGCCCACTAACTGTAGTACGGATTACAAATCGGCGCACTTTTATGCAAAGTCCTCTACTGAAATACAAATATTCTTGTTGTCACTGGGTGAAAAACAACACAGCAATCTCAGTAATTAACCAACTTGATGCATAAAATTTTTGTTTAACAATAATTTTATTTCATGCCCCTACATGTTTCGAGCACATGTGCTCATCATCAGGAGGTGCTCGAAACATGTAGAGGCATGAAATAAACTTATTGTAAAACAAAAATTTTGTGCATCAAGTTCGTTAATTACTGAGATAAATATACTGAGATGCACGGTCAGCAAAACGTCAAAACAAAAAGTGTGTTAATTAACAAGCGGCTTCGATGAACGTGCAGTTCATCAATCACTTTATTTCACATACTTCATACATAACACACGTGATAACACTGTAAGACATTAGAACATCTTAACTTTCAGATGTAACACTCTTTATAGACAGACAACCATTCTGCCTGTGGCTAATGATCCATTACGAATCATTATTAGTAAAGATACATTACAAATATCAATTTTCATCTAAATCAAACATGTAAAAGCTAGAATTTTATAACACTGCTTAATAAAAATAAGTTTTTTGGCCTGTATAGACAACAATACAGCGTTTTATAGGATCGTAGTAAACTCATATGAGCGCAAGTTTTGCATTTCGAATACTTGGAATAAGATATAAACCCCAAGCACAAGGACCAAAGAAAATTCAAACATAGCAAAGTTTCGGGCAGAATGTGGTGCAATTAATGACACTTAGAAGTAAAGTAAGAAAGAATACGATATTAGAATTTTATGCATTCATGGATATTGTCGCAGTTCTGTATAGATAGGATATTTTGGTCGGAGAACCACAAGAGAACAGACAACTTGGGGAGACCTTGGCGTAGATGAGAAGGTTGCATTTAAAGTGGGCCTTGCGACTGGTCTACGCAAGTTGTCAGCGTGGCAAGTAGGTGACACAGAGTTTAGCTTTCTGTTGACTATATTAGTATAACTTCATAAACATAAATTGTGTCCTACGCTTACAAGTCATTATTCAGTTGCTGACAGCATTTGTGTTCAGTAATAATTATCGTTGCACTTGTGAAGCATAAAGGAAAGAATTTATTTATTTTCATAAATTGTTTTTAAATATGACGAAGCATTTTCCTCTTTCTCCTCCTCCTCCTCCTCATGCATCAATTCGTACCACAACTAACTATCCTCTTCCGAGTTCATAGTTCACATAATTCTTCCTCGGCAGTCCACGAGTTTGTTTCTCTTTTGTTGTGTCATAAGTTTGCTCTACATAAACAATAATATTATAGTTATTTGTTATTGGTACTAAGACTGCGTATTCCCTTACGTAGCTAAGAGTATCGAATTTTGTAATCTTTCATGTTACAGTATTAGGATGACAAAATGAAGGACGATTGAATGGTTGCGGCAAACACACAGCATTCCTCACCACACAAAGGTTTGGTTTGGAATGCTGATGGAAAGAGCCCAATTGGAAAACTTAGGACTAAGTCAAGATGGGAGGGCAGTATTGAAATGTAAATCTTTCATTTGTGTTACTCCGTTTTGTGGGCCAAAATTAATAGGTTCAGAATGGAATGAATGATTTGCATTTTAAGTTGGTAGTGAAATTTCGAGTAACGTGAAGTCAGGATGTATTTTAAACCTCCATGTCTCTAAGTTCCAATATCTTTTAAAGAATTTAGGCCTGCACTAATGAGCGATCCAAAAAAAAATGTTTCAGTTAATTATGTACTCCTCTCCATCGTCATTTTTTTAAATCTGTGTTTAAAAAATAAGCAGGGATCTGTTAGTCGAAATACTGATTCCAAACCTTGGGAGTGGTACCGAGTTAAATTGTAAACCCTCTCACTTAAATAATAACAATCCTTGTTGATGGATTTATGTTACTAGGGCAACCGTGACCTAATCATCTTTTGTTGTATGGCTTAAGCTTTGCAGCTCTCTCTCTTTGTCCTCGGTTCGCATCCCGCCGATACCCAGTCAGAATTGCTAATTGAAATGCGTATCAGGCCTCTTGGTGAAGAGGGATTATGCAATTACAATGCTTTGTAGTTGATAAATGAAGATTTTGATGCACATGAAACTCCCATTGATGTGGCGTTTGTCTCTTGTAATTAGGCCCTTAATAACAAGCTTACGTTTTCAAATGGCAAGCTTTTGTAAAATATCAATAATTAAAAATATATAAATTTTACTTGGTTAAAGAAATAAATGTTTCACGGCATCAGCAGTAATACAGTATTGAATTGTTAATTCATTGGTAAACTGCTGAATAAGTAGCTTAATGGAATTGATATGGGCTCCCTAATTTCTCTGATTTTATGAAACGCATATATGCAGTTGCCATAACTGAGGAAAAAAAGCCAACTAGATTCCACTTATTATTTTATTGTACTTCTTATAGGCTCAACATGTTTCGGGCATTACTATGCCCATCATCAGGAGCTCGCGACTATGATGTTGATTACCGCATTGGTCGTTTCGGTCTTGGTTTGTTGTAGGTTGGAGGTTAGTTGCGGTTAGGCTGGAGTAGTGTCCGAGGTGCAGCCTGCAAACCGGACACTACTCCAACTTAACCGCACCTAAACTCCAACCTACAGCAAACCAAGAACGAAACGAGCAATGTGGTAATCAACATCATAGTCGCGAGCTCCTGATGATGGGCATAGTAATGCCCGAAACATGTTGAGCCTATAAGAAGTACAATAAAATAATACGTGGTATCTAGTTGGTTTTTTATTCTTCAGGTATCACAATGTTGCACGGTCCAATAAACATGAGATTCAGTTACCATGTTCAAAACATACCATGAAATGGATCCTCTCCTAAGTCCTATGAATGTAGCATATCCTTTACAACAGTTTAAGATCAATTTTCATATTAATAATTTATCTGTTCCTAGGTCAACCAGGTGGTTGCTTTTCTTCGTGTTTTCAGACTGAAATATTAATAATTTTGCCGCTCCTCCAATGCGTGAAACGTGTACTGCATATGTTACCAAACCTACATAAATAACTCTAAGGAGACTGGCGTGTAAATATTCTGAAGCTATTTCTAATGTAATTTTATCAGACTTCCCCTAACTTCAGCTCCATGAAGTCCACATATTCTCCTCAGCAACCTCTTGTTAGATACTATCAATTATATTTCTTTCCTTACAATAGCAGAATAAGCTTCCTGTCGATATAAAATAAGAATTTAGATTGCTCTTTGTTTGTTAAAATTTGAATTATTAGGTACATATCACCCTCGTAGAAATGAGATACTATTTTAAGTAAATCTATTTCATGGAAAAAATTGTTTCTTACACTTGTCTTAAATTATCCTAAATGTCAGCCAATTCAAATAATCCTCCGTCACGTGTATCAAATTTTCTATTATTATGAAACCTGTAGTTGCTTAGAGAAGTGTACATAAAAGTAATGTGATCAGCTCTGGGAAGTGACGGTTTATAGTAAGTGCTTAAATTGTCAGTTATTTATTCAAGGTTGAAAGGAATAATATGCATTTTGTGTACGGAAAACTGAAAGATCGGAAGTAATTAAAAGTGCTTACGAGAGTCTAACTAACCAGCGCCATTAATAATGAACACTTACACGTCATAATGAAAACTAAAGTAGAATAATGCATTAAATTTTGAAAACGTGAGAAAGATACGAAGGAGAATCAAAAGTTAAAGGCAAAATACATTTAACGACTTTAAAAGAAGTAACTGTGAGCATTTTACATATCATTTTTCTATATAGTCCCCTTGCAACACAATGCATTTGTTATATCGTTCAACTAGTTTCTGTATTCCTGCAGAAGAAGCTTTTCGGCTGCTCTTGTGATCTTGTGTGCGCGATGTTGATGGTCGACCAGAACGACCTTCATCAGTAACGCGTGTTCGACCCGATTTAAAACTTTCAACCCACTCATAAACCTTTCGTTAACTTATGGTGCTCTGTCCATACTGAGCCAACATACGACGGTGAATTTCCACAGGTTTCACTCCTTCTGCACAAAGAATCCGCACTACGCCACGTTGTTCTTCGATGGTGCAATCTTGCAAATGAACCCTCGTTGCTTCCACTCGACTGAAGGGTTCTGTAATGTGGGTGTTGTGCTGCAGCACAATACCCACATTACAGAACCCCCCCCCCCTTCTAGCCACATCTCTTAATAGTAGTAATAACCAAAACCACAGATGATGAGATCTCACCATCCTTTCATAACCGCATAAATCTTACAAACACTAATACTCTTTCGAATGAAAACCTGATGATGGCCGCAATAGACCGAAACATGTAGTTGTTATCATCCTCTAATAAACATCATTAGAAATATTTGTTGTGTTATTGACTAAATAACTTTACCTGTTTATGTTTATCCTATGTTTCGACGTTATGTTCACACCTAGCCATTTATGAAACTTACTTCTTTTATTGTTACCACTAAATTACTTACTTATAATAAAACCAATAAGATGCACTAATTTCTCAAATTTATTTTTGGCATAAAAGTCTACACATTTCGGACAGTTCCTCTGTCCATTATCAGGAGTTTTTCACTGTGTACACAGCAATGGTATATGTCACACAGGTTTGCTGTGTGTACAGTGAAAAACTCGTGATGATGGACAGATGAACTGTCCGAAACACGTAGAGTTTTATTCCAAAAATAAATTTGAGAAATTAGTGCATCTAGTTGGATTTATTATAAGAATTTTTCACGATGCACGGTCATGTGAAAGTCAAATTCATCAAATTACTCTTATTTATCCGTTACGGAAACACTGCCGAGATTAACTTTCTGAGGACTAAAATTAATACACGCTATATATACTAGTTCAGTTCATACATCATAGAAAATACAACGTGCTTTCATTTAAAGAGACAAATCGGTGAGTGTTACGTGGAACAACGAGTATCGTCTGTTGTGAGAATCGTATTGAACACGTAAACACTCCATTTGGCGAATATTTAGAATGTTAAGTGTTAAAATCTGCGGTACTTATCCTAATAAATACCGGGCTGAAAGAGTTAACTATCGCCATAGATTACTCTGTTGAGAAGCTGTTAGTAACTCTGCTGCATAAGAATAGTCCCTTTACGGAACCCAAAACTTTATTGTTTTGTTCACTAAGGTCTTCTACTTTTATCCAAATAGTCAATGAGGGAAACTGTAAGCCCTCTATTTGTGGTTTAAATTTTATCATACTTAAGAGGAATCAAAAGCTTATGGATAAAAATATAAAACTTATATTTTATTGATAAAATATAGCTCCATTCTCCATCTTCGAACTGGTTGTCTTCTCCCAAACAACTGTTCAAAGATCTTTTATGTGAATATTTTCAGTTGTCCACCATACTCAATAACCGAGGACATGCTGCACCATTTTTAGGGGGTCCTATTTTGCTTCTGATTTAATCTTCTAAAGCCTAGCGGTTACTGTATATACCACTAGTCTAAACATTCAAAAATTCTACATTCTTCCCACAGAATATTTATATCTTTTCTACCTGTCTCTGGTAAAACCTCGAAGTTTTCCCTATACAACCCTCAACGACCGGCTTTTATAATCCACGAGTCAAATGTTCACTGCGCGGTACGACCTGGACCTTTAAATAGAATGGGCTACGTTTCGTTCTTAAATTATTATGAGAACTCCTTCTAGTACGTTATCTGGATCTCTGCATTACGTAGGTGACGACACTCGAGCAAATTCTACCTGCAGAGTACAACATGCTGACCAGTCTCCCTGCCGATTAAGTTCATTTGTTTCTGGCAGAATTTGACATGCTTGTGTGTGTGTGTGTGTGTGTGTGTGTGTGTGTGTGTGTGTGCGTAAGTAGGGACCAGCAAATTTCAGTAACGACATATTTGCCTGTTTCATTAAGTTTCCGGTCTGAAGATCTGTAAAGCACGTGACTAATTAGCTAGGAATATAAACACTCGTGATAATCACTTAGTACTTGATACCTAATGATAATTAGTTTGTTCTACAAAGAAGAAGTTTTCCTCTCTATTCTTTAATTATTTAAAATTTAAGTAGGCTTTTTACAGTCTGTTCTGTGAAGAACTTCAGTAATTAATCATCAGAAAATCTGGGTGTAGCAGTTACAAATTAAGGATTATATAAACTGTTGGTGCTGGTTCAGAATTGTTGTTAAGTATTGATTTTAGACTGTCGGATGTAATGTGTGGAAGTGATGAAAAGAATGTTGCAGAATAATTGGTTATTTTTCCCAATTAATTATTTCGTGTGTGTAATTTCGTCTATCTTGAAATCAGGAAATTTTATATTTCACACTATCGATGTATATACAGGGTTATAATGTCTTTTCGCTTTCAATAAAAAAGTAAATTATAGTAATTACGTATTTTTCAAAAGTTGTCATTACTCACGCCTTACACTATAATAGTGTCGCTGTAAGCACAGAAATATGAAGGACGGTAAGAAAGATGACGTGAGAAGCAACGATTTTCGAAATTTATTAATTTTGAAAGAATGTTGTGATGAATTTCAAAAGAAATCGGCATAGTAAAGTTGATGCTTTTGGGAGGGACCGAAGGATTTACAATAGAATTCAGCAAAGAAAATGGTGCAGAACAATAATGGTTTATAGTGAGTGATTTCCAGTATTAGAAAAGCTAAATTAAGTTGTTATCTGCATATTCCTTCAAAGAAAGTTGTGTTTTTCCCAGTGGCAATTTTTTTTTATTTGCGTGCAGTTAAATATATTGATAAATCTTTGCGTGGGACCACCTTTTATGGTATATAAGGAAATTATGACAAATAAAAGCAACCAGTCACAACTATGATACTTAGTATTTTGTTGTCCATTATATTGCTTCATGTTTCGGATCCATCATTAAACAACGTGAAATGCATACAAAAAGGAATCTCACATACGACACAACGAGCATAGTTCATTACAGTATAGAGTAAAATACAAAAAACAGGTGTTATTGACTGCTCATATTTCTCCATTTTTGCATTGATATAGTTCCAATGCTTCAGTATCTGTAAGTTATTCAGTTTTTTGACATATTTACTGAGACCAAATAAATTTTATGTTTATGGTTCCGTGCATCGCTGATCTATATCAATAATTGTCCAACGAGATGCAACACAAAGCAGTCTATTTATTATTCTGCAAGTTCGCTCTACATGTTTCGGGTTTCAACCACACCCATCATCAGGAATACACAAAACTGTAACTACAGCCTCCGGTACTGGTCATATTTTTGTGCAGCTACCTCCCTCCAACGTGGCCAAGCCTATGATCAGTACCGGAAGCTGTAGTTACAGTTTTGTGTACTCCTGATGATGGGTGTGGTTGACACCCGAAACACGTAGAGTGAACGTGCAGAATAATAAATAGACTGCTTTGTGTTGCATCTCGTTGGGCAATTATTAATATGAGACCAAATGATTTTTCGTGATCTTGAGGTGATATTGGTGCTAAACATTCAATGTGGTACATGGTTACTTAATTTTTAGGTTTATTGCTGCCTGAAGAATATACTACGGCAATCACATTATCTAACAATCTTTCTTAATTCGGTAATCGTCGAATGACAATAAATCTCCCTAGAGTAGGATCTTTGGAATCGCCAAATGAGATCCTGAAATTCAACCTCAAGCACAATAAAAGAGTTTAGCGATGACTTTATGTATCTTATTTCCTTTCCCGCTACAAAAAGGAGAAAAATTATGAAAGGCCTCTTTCGTGTGGGGCCAGCCTTAGAGATCTACAATCTTACCCCGAGACTGCGTAAATTATGTAGCAACCACTTTCCTACTTAGTTCAATGGGATAAGCTGCCGTAGGGAGGCGTCTCTCGAACTAAGTGGACTCGCTGTGTTTCATCCAACTTTACAGAATCTTGCACTTCTATTTTTAGGCGTTTCTCTAATATTGTCTTCACGAACGCTACAAAGAAATACAGGATTAGAGAATTCACAGTTCCATAATGCAAATACTTGCCTGTAGCTAAATGTGCTTACCAAAGAAAATGCTTCTTTGTCCACGTCTGAAACAGTGGCACTAACCTCTCTTCGGTTATATTTGTGAAAGACGACAGTATGAAAAATTACTGCGACGTATTTTATTGCGCGTTTTGAAGCATGAATTATGCGTACACACTATTTGAAGCCATGCTATATTTCGGACGTCCAGACACCAACTTCTTAAGTTACATCCAAGAAAGTGTGTATTGTTGTAGTTGTCTGTGTATTTTTGTAGTTGTGTGTGTTATCTTATGTGTATTTGTTTTACTATGTGGGCATTGCTTTTTTTTTACTTTAGATGCCGGATTACTGGCTAGAAGTCAGTATCCGGAAGGTCCTGTGACCGGCCACCTCGACGCAGGGTTTTCTTGGTTTCCCTGTGCTTAAAAGCAAATGCTGAGATAGTTCCCAAGATTCTAAGTTACCACTACATGCTTTTCATGTAGCTCTCGCGACTTAAATGTAGTATTAAACAATTTCATGTTTTGTTTACATGTAAAATAACCACTGCCACCGGGTAGCAACCCAATTGCAGTAAATAAATATTATTATAAAGTTCCTTGTGGTAGTTGTGGTTGTCCAGTTAGCAGTGGAACTATTTTCCTGGAAAAATTCCGCTTCCCCTGCCAATATCATCTCACCAGCACTCCATACTCCAAATATCACCCACGTTTTGTAACCTTAGATATTGACAGCGTCTCTAAACAGACATTAAAACAATAACGTTTTGCGGAATACTTATTTCACTGCTGACGTCACAAGCCTATGGCAAGGGCTGAAAACATTTCCTTTTATTTTTTAACACATGTAAAAGGATACCGTCGCTGATGAATGTTCTCTGGATCTCAGGTTAGGTATGTTTATTTTACAGTGAGTTGTTTTTGACAAAATAGTTTCATTAGAGTTCCATGTAACGAAACGTTTTTATTGCCATACAGAGGCAAATTAAGTATTCTGGGCACATTTTACGATTATCTTAAATATTAAATTTAATCATAATACATTCAATTGTGCCGGCAGCAGAACAGGACGGCATCAAACAATCTGAACGAATGAACAGCATTGGACTTCGCATTGGAATATCCCTGACTTATAGCCTGACTAGTACACAGCTATCCTGGCTGAAAAGTTTCGTGATATTTGTCAATTTCCTGGTGAAAATTCTGGGATTATCCCTAAACTTAACCCAAGATCGCGAGTTTCAAAATACATTCCAATCCCGTTTCTCACCAATCAACGCATCATTTGACATTATATAATCTGAGCTACTAAGGGTGTCATTAAACACATTACAGATCAATTAGCAGCAGTAAGTGTGAATAGAAGAAATAATCTCCCAATTTGCGTTTATTGCTTGAATTGCACGCAATGTGATATCTTTTTTTCTTACGGTTTCATGACGGCCTATGACAAACCAAATTGGCAATTCTAGTTTTTGTAATGTGTTCTTGGATATGACAGCTTGTAGTCTGGAACACAACCACAACACAAATTTCGCTGCCAAAATAAACCTTACCTACTAAATAAAACTCTTTAACGTGTTATAAGTATCGACTTTTAACGGCTGAATTCTGTGAGCGTCCCCAAAGACCAGCAGCAAAATACTGAGGGTGAAATTTTTGTTCTATGTACGGTTAATCCCACCGGCTGGTTGCTCTGTGGATTGCACTAAATCTTCCTGTGTTCCATGTATTAATGCTTATATCCCAACACCTCTGTTGCTGAAATGCAGAATGCCATTTTGTGGGATTTTAATTGTGTAGAAAATTAGACTTCAAAGTACGCATGAACGGCTTGGCGAATTAAAATGCCTCAAATGTTAAAATATTAATTCTAGGATGAGTATTAATACGTAAAGCCTCTTGTAAATAAAGCCAACTTGGTGCACAATTTATTCTTAGTACATTTGTTTCTTAGTACATTTATCAATCTCTAAATGTTTCGGTCGACTATGTGCCCATCATCAGGAGAAACAACTGTGCTTATGCGACACTTGGTACTTGTTATTCTGTGTGGAAGACTGTCTAGTAAGCAGGGTGGAATAACAAGTACCAAGTGTGGCATAAACACAGTTATTTCTCCTGATGATGGGCACATAGTCGACCGAAACATGTAGAGATTGATAAATTTACTAGGAATAAACTGTGCACCCAATTAACTTTATTTACAAGATTATGCACGGATGGACGGTCAACAAAACATAAAATTTATGTAAAGCCACATAATCTGTTAAATATTTTTTAGTTTTGATTAGTCCCACATGGAATATGGTACTGTAACTTGAAATGTAGCTAAAATATTTATGAAGGACATGAAAATAAATTAAGAGGCAATTTTCGATATATTTCATCATGAAAAGAAAGTAAGCGCAAGGATAAAAACCGAATACAGTGTGTAGGTCTTAGTGCAACTTTTTTTGAACTGGTATATAAAAAAAAAACAAATAGTTCTAGCCTGCATTCATAGTAAGAGCAAAGGAGAAAATAATTTATTAGGGTTGCTGTAATAGCTTTAACTTTCCGTGACTTTCTCTTGTGTCAGATAATGCTATTTTAAATTAATGCGGTGTATGAAGTAATGAAAGGTTTCCGGTACAAATTTTTGTAAGAGGTTCAAATGATATAGCGACCTCTGCGGCTGTACCCGAGCACAGTCTAACCACTCAAATTTCCTTAACTTGGAAGGCAGTCTAATGTTTTGTTTCATCCTGCCGGCTCCAATTAGGGGAATGAATCGCTGCAGCACAAGCATGTGTGTCTAATTTTGCAAATTAACTGCTCTGGACCACAGGAAAGAGCTGACCAGTGTGGCCGCCCGTTCCTACAAAATAGGAGTCCAGTCTCTGTTTCATTCTTACGTTGCTGACACTCTACACGCCTCCTCGTTGACAGCAATTATTATGGACACCCACTAAAATAGACCACAGTTTTCGCCCTGTGTACGATATTGACACACTACATTAAGATTTCCGTTATATCGAGGCTGAATTTAATGACAGATAGAAATCTTATGAATGTCAAATTTTTCTATACTATCCATAAAATAATCAACTAACTTCTGGAGGAAAGAGACTACCTGGGGTATCTGACGTTCATGGGGGGATAATATTAAATTGGGTCTTTAGAATAGGATGTGAAGCTGGGTACTGGATACGTGGAAAAAAAAAGTGGCCCCTGGCTGGCTGTTTGTATAATTCACTAGGAGCCAAAATGTAAGATTAAAACATACAAGCCTTTAATTTATGCGTTGCCTTACGTAGGCATGAAATTTGGTCTCGCATGTTAGAATAATATATTTTGAGCGATGTGAGGTTAGGTGGAGTTAAAATGAAGACTCCTATCTTTTGATGTGTGATGCGAGTAATCTTGGAAATGTACCGACGTGGCACTAGATCCTGCAGTCTCCGTCTCTATTTTATATAACGATAAAGACCTTGATGATGGAGGCAGCAGCAGAATCCTCTGAACGGTCGGTAAAATTCTACCAGAACGAACGGCGTCACAGCATAGATACTCTAATCCTACGCCGAGGGAGTTTAACAAAGGGAAGTTGGGGATGTAAGTGGATGTAACATGAGGCATATATAGGAGTCCCGTCATTGAAACTTGAGTGTGATTCAATCTTGACTGAAGTGAGTGTGTAACACTGAGAAGCTCACAAGGGTTTTGAACTGTGTCCTGGACAGCAGGTGCAGACAATCATAAGTACAGTTAATGGGTTGCAGCTCATATGCATTGCCTGATGAAACATAGACGGATGGCAAATATGTCATTATGGTTAGATAAAGGTAAATGAGTCCCATTACAGGCCCGAAGTGCCCAGAGTGTTCCAGGAAATTAAGGTTTCCAGATTACGTGACAATGGCCCAGAATAGTGGTAAGGTTGTCAGCCTTACGTACAGGCTGCTTTTTAACCCCAGGAAAAACTCCTGGTATTCATTTCTGTTAGAGACTGAGTCGACCCCAGGGCCATAGTGCGATCGGAAGGATTATGTCAACGAAAAATTCCAATGACACCATTTGGAATCGAATCAGCGACCTTCCGATTTGTAGCACAGCGCCTTAACCACTATTCTACCTCGGTCTCCATGATTATAGTTAGAGTAATGACAATACGTACGGCAGAATGTGTACACATGTACAGCCTGAACCTGTCACAAACTGAGCACAGTATCACCACTCTTCCAATAGTTCCTGTTTAGTCCCATCATAAATTGTAACCATCAAGTTAAATTATTGCCGTCCAGTAAACCTTAAAAGAAGAGAATGAAATAAATTGTACAATTTTATTGTTCACTTATAAAATTTGCTCAAACGGCAATGCTTCTTACTTATATCCGGCCGAGATCTGAACCCGAATGTCCTTGGATTTTTATCTATGTGATACTGAAGTCATTGCTGAGACAGTACCTCCAGCTGGACCATGGCCCCCTCCCTCAGTATCCTTCCCTCTTAATTTGTCATTAATCATTCCACCATTTGACAATATACAGGGTGTTGACACTGTTGGTAAATGAAAAATAAATAAAAACTTGAATATAAAGAAATGTAGCATTTTTTGACGTATGTCTTCCCGTTGTGCTGTTAATTATTAATATTAAGTCAATATCTGTCCGAACACGATCAAATTATATTTATTATATAGAACCACATGTTTAGACCTGTCTTAGATCATCCTCACTTTCACATCTGGTCTTTAAAACATATTGATGAAGACACATACATTACGTAAGACCATAAAAACTCAGTTACGATTATTAAAAATTGTTAGTGTTGTAAACTGGAGCAGTATGTGTTGATAGAGCGTCTGTCACAACTGTGACAAATATTGTGTGATTTTACTTCCTTTGTCATTCCAAAATTGTGATAACACAATCTCCAGTCCGGGTACAGCTGGCTTAATCTTCCGCTACGTCGGACGTTGTCGTCGCACCAAGGCACCATTGCTAGTGGATGGATCATAGTGAGAGGTCTAAAAGTGTTGGATCAACTGCAGCATTTCTTCTTCTACTTCTTCTTCTTCTTCTTCTCCTCCTCCTCCTCCTCCTCCTCCTCCTCCTGCTTCTCTTCCTCCTCAAGTACTACAGTCCATTGTGAACTTGGCTTCCGATAAAATCTTTCTGTAATCCCGAGTGTCGCTGACCATTGCCTGCTTGTTTATTATTCCCATTAAACTTAAATACCTTTGAACCTCGTCCCTCCAACTTTACCATGGTTGTCCTCTTGTCCTTGTTACTTCCATTGTACCCGTTGTAATGTGTTTTGGACTTCGTTGGTTTTGCATTCTCTCAGCTTGGCCATAATATTTCGGAGGAATTTTATACGTTTTACAATATCTACCCCTTGTAATGTGTCCTTTATATCTTTGTTTGTTCTTATTCTTCATCGTTGTCCTCATTTTATGGGTCGACGTATATTCTTTGCTATCTTCCGTTCAGGTATTCTGAGATCTCTCGTTTCTTCCATGGTTGTCCACTCTTCTGACCCTTAAGTCAGTATGGGTCGTATTCAGGGTTTTAGGCCATATATACCTTTAATTCTTTGTTTTGATATTTGACCAGAAGAGTTCAATGTTGCCAAGTGTGCTCAGTTCATTTTCATAACTTTGGAATGTGAATGTCTGTCCCAATTTTTTTAATTGTTTACAGTTGATTCCAAGTATGTGAAGCTATTATCATCTTTAAATACAAGATCACATTCTGTTAATTCTGAAGAAATCTTCTCCTCTGTTTGCAGGAAATTTTCATGTACTTATTTTCCCTTCATTCATTATTAGTCTCATTTTTCTTCTTTCAATTTTCGGTACCAATAATATTGTTCTAGAGCTACCTAGCGTCATTTAATGTGAAAGATGATGGCTTACAGAAGAAATGGAGAGGAAGCGATTCATTTTAAAATGCCTACATTTTTCTGGACGCGATGAGTAAAACCAGCTGGTGTCCTTTTCAAGGTTCGCAAACGGACCCCCACCGATTACAAGCCACATGCGGTACCACTTATTCCAGCTTCCTCGAATATATTCCTGTTAAGAATTCATATGTTAATTAGTTGCCTGTAGTTGTCATTTTGTTCAAATTTATCTTCATATTCTCTGCAAAACTTGTGAATTAATATGTACAAAAAATAGATTTTAAAATAGCAATTACAGTTCTGGTTGTATATAGAAATTTAATTTAGACGAACGTGTCGAATGATATTCGTGCATGTCTGTTACTTGACTTGAATTATTTTTCATGATTTCATTTGAAACTTTAGAACTTGTATTTAGTTAAACAGAAGAAGTAAACGAGAAAAATAAATTTATAGCGAAGCTGTAATGTTTGCATTTATTTCTGCATTCGGTTCTGCTCGTGGTGGCAAGAAGGTGAACTAACCACCAGGTTGAAACATTTATAATGGCGAAATGTAAAGCCTACACTAATATTTTATGAAAAATAACAAACCCTCGCGTTGGAAAAAGAAAAGTTGTTTTGTTTTACGTAGCTGCAAGTAGGAAGGGATAAAAAAAAGAAAGCGTTTTAAACTAGAAAGGCTACAGCATCGTGTTCATGTAACAGGGATTTACTTTTAAAAAGAGACCGAACTCAGAACACAGGGGAATAAAGGAAAACAACTTTTTTTTTGGTGGGGGGGGGGGGGGGGGGGGGCAGGGGGGGGGGGGGGGGGTGA
>Ga0123355_10007919_pt1 | contig 16004 bp, 10 predicted proteins | sample TergutEmb28metaG_3_FD_89872 | JGI IMG/M metagenome (GOLD analysis project Ga0123355, IMG submission 89872) | Embiratermes neotenicus P1 segment gut microbial communities from Petit-Saut dam, French Guiana - Emb289 P1 | ecosystem: Host-associated > Arthropoda: Insects > Digestive system > Gut ...
TCTTTTGTTAAAAAAAAAAAAAAAAAAAAAAGTAACCACAGAAAGCTGCCAACAGTGCTCATGAGGTTGTGTCACTTTCCACAATTTCTTCAAACAGATGCCTCGTTACAAACCTTTATCTGCTCACCATTATTTACAATTTTCCCATCTCATTTGATTCAATGTAACATATGTAGTTGAACCAGCATAACTGAATAACAACATTCTTTTGAAGATGTGTAATATTACAGCTGTTTCATTTTTTTATGAAAATAATACTGTTTGCTTTTACTGAATTACTAGTCAGAATGCAACTCTAAAAGCATCTGTTGTAGTTACAGTACTCATTGCAGGAACATGGAGCCATCTATAATGTACCTGATTGAAGTTATCATCATGCTTTCTGAAGATGATAATGAGAAGATTGCTGCAGCAGCTGCAAATGGACTGAAGCTGTACTCGGAGAAATGTGAAGCACAGTGTGGAAAGTCCCTTTTGGAGATCCTAGAAGATAATTTCTATAACTTGGTGACAAAACTACCAAGGATTCTTCATGGAACGGGTTAGTATATGCACAAGAATCTGTTTTGCTTTGCAGGAGTTCTGTATGGCTAAAGTGGAAATTCTTGCTGCTTATGATTTGTTGGATTAAGTTGGTTTTATGGTAAGACATCCCAGTGTACAAAACTGTGCTGTAAGTCAGGTCACTACATACAGGATAACTGATGAGCAACAGTAGCACTCAGTCAGATGTAGGCTGTCACTGGCCAGTATTCGGCAAATAACTGGGGTGTTGAACTTCGTGGGAAATCACACTGAGGGTAAACAAATAGTTTTACTAGTTATTTTATATGGCGGTTCAGCGTGGTCTCTTACTGTAAAATGTGCATGTCTGAATGAAACAGTATTCCAGAGAGAAATTCAGACCTCACACGGATAAAGTAAGATGGTAGTTTATGGTGTTTCATAAGAAAGATGACATGACAAATTACAAAATAAATAGACAGAGAAGTTGTATAAATCCATAAAAGTGATTACCCGAGAGACTGAGAAGGAACGATAAACATTAAAAAGAATTCTTAGGGAGACAAGAGTGTGAGAATGTGTGTTTTTTTTTTTTTAATGCTGTCACTATCTGAAGACTGGGTGGTGTTAGATGATAGGATGATTTGTGAATGTGAATTGGAAAAGTTTCAGAATGAAGGTTTCATCTCCAAACACAAGTACTATCTTAGAATTTCCCTGGAATGATTGAAGATAACCACACAGAACCTGAGTCAGGATGGCCAGTGTTTTGACAGAATTTTAATCTGCCCACCTCTGATTGCAAGTCCAGTCTTGCTGCTTGAGCTAGCTTGCCTGGTGATGATGCATTAGTTGGTGTAAACATTTAAGTGAATGTGCTGTGATATTGTTTGCAGATGACCTGCAGCAATTAGCTGCATTGCAACTACTGGCTGGCTACATAAAGCTCTTGGGACTTAAAAGAATGCCTCATCTGTTGAGCTCAGCATCTCACCTAAACCGCTTGATGTTAACTCTGATACAAGCTTTTGAACTTGATTATTCTTTCGTATCTCTGCTGGAAGATTACAGTTTAAGAGGTATTCATTGTTCTAGTCTCTTCATTGTTGTTCATATGCAAGAAGTGCATTGCCGCATTAAATATGGTAGGACACATTGAAGTATCATAGCCATTATAAATTTGACTGGCTGCATTGTCACACCCAGCACTTACACAGTGGTATGTCAAACCTTTACATTCTCCCATGAACTATGAGAGTAAAACAAGTTAGTAATTATCAGGAGGTATGTAAAGAGCATAAGAATTGTGGCATATTTGTTCCAATTTGTTTAATTTTTTCAGAAATGAATATAAGACTAATGGAGAAAGTTATGATGTGCAAGTTTTACTGTTTTGTATAACTGTAATGAAATGTTTTTAAATCTGATGCATATATAGGCAGTTATTTGCAAGTTACATTTGAAATACATATGGAAAAATGTATATACTTTAATACGAAGTCTCCATTTCTTTTCTCAGGAAGTATTGGCTGATTGTTTTATTTCATGCTATATAAAAGTCTGACGTGAACATTTCACAAAATAACATTACAGCACTGCTGAAGGCATTGTTATTTTTCAATATAATCTTTGTCTTTGTCAGCAGTCATTTTCTGACAGTACTGGACTACTATAACATCATTTTAGTACTAACTTATGTAATATTCTGTTATTTGTTTTACTTATGGATTATTTAATGACATTGAAAATAGTGCAGACTGTAGTGTGTCAGATGGTAGGATGATTAGTTACTAATGAACAAGAAAGGATGTGATCGTGGCATAACATGAAATATTATACTGGTGTTGTTTGCCTGGAGTAGCAAGGGAAACCTTGAAAAATTCCAGTTAGGATAAACGCTATTAGCTTGTGTTGTTTACTGTAATGACATTTTGCATATAATATGTTTTAGATTTAAAAGCAAATGATGTAAAACCCCGGATTTTGCCATGGAAACAGTTCAGGCATGTCACAGATTGCAGTATTCTAAAGAAAATGGAAGATGTGTGCTGCATGCTTGGTCGGTATGGTGATTTAAATATTATGAGCTACCATCTACTGGACATGTTCCACAGATATCCACATGACCGCAAGGAAATCATATTCCTTTTAAATGAGATTCTGTGTGGAGGTATGAAATGTCTTCTTTTTCCTAACTTACATAAGTTCAAGTAAAGATGAAGCAGAAAAAGGAAATGGTATATTATTTTTCCCACTTTAAAAATGAAATATTCCTATAGTTTTTCTGAACACAAAAATTTTCTTCCTGGTATATTGTCATGTGACAGCCACACATTAGGTACCATTTACATGAAGGCTGTTCAGGAAGTTGCTGGGCTGTGTGCACAGCTTCCCTTTAAAAATCATATTGTGACTGCATGGTGATTATGCATGGTTTAGTAGACTGTCCCGTATCTGCCACTGTTTTCATTTCAGCCATGTGTTATGCTGCTTACCATGACCATTATTTGATTTTAAAAAAGTTTGTTCGTAGAGGCCAAACAGTAATTCAGGAGCTCCACCTGACCATTTTTTGCAATCAGTGTGAAGGAGCGTGAAAGAAGCAACTGGTGCTTTGGTGGGAACACAGTTTCTTCTCCAAGACACTCCCTTGCAGATGGTGCTGTCTGTCCAGGTGCTTCTCACAAAAAATAAATTCCATCTTTTCTGTAGCCAACCTGCAGCCCTGAACTCTCTCCTAAATAATTTTTTCTGTTCCTAAAATTGAAAGTTGGTATAAAAGGACATCAGTTTGAATCGCCGAAGTGAACACAAGACAAAAACACTGGAGCAGCTAACCCAGATTTCTCCAAAATTGTATATGGAATGCTGCAAAAATTGGAAACATTGTTGGAATTGTTGTATTAATGCAAGAAGGGACTGTTTCAAAGGGGTTAATGATTCATAAAATTTATCTGGTATGTGTTGTGTTTTATTTAATCAGTCTGAGGACTTTTTGAATGGATCTGATATGTTGGCTTGTTAAATACTGTTAGGTGATGATTCTTTGAAATGCTTTCATGTACTGACAACTTCCATGGAGCAAAATGTGCCTTTTAATTTTAAGATGAGAATATCCCTTTTGGTTTTAAGCTGCCACGTAGAAGTACATACTTCCAAGCGCTGTTACTTCATAAATTGTGAGGGTGGAACAGTGATTCATAGCATCACACACTTCCACCAAATTAAGTAGAATACAAAACAAAAACTTCTTTAATCTGCCATCTAGTAGTGTGGAAATCCTAAAATTCTGGCACTTGAGGAGAACAGTACCAAGACCAGAAGTTTTGCTTTTTACCAGAAGACAGCTTCATCAGCAAAGCAGACGGATCTCAGAGACATGTTAAAAAGGCCTCCAAGGTTGTCTGTACATCAACCATTGTGGTATTTCCTGACTCCTTGTCTCCTACTCCATCAATATCTTTAGCTATGAAAACTCCAGAAAACACAAGGCCCTGATGACCCAGAACCAGCAGATGAAGGAGGTATCGGACCAGAATACTCCTTTGATTATTTGTGTAGCCCAAGTGTTGCAACAGTGACAAAAAATTATGTATTGTTATCATATGATAATCCAGTATATAAATTAATTTGGCACCTGTACATTCCTTGTGCAAGTAGGATTAATGGCACAAGTAGGGTGTGCTGTCTGAGATTCAAAATGGACGCCTCTGTAATGCAAGCCAGAACCATTACACCTTGAGCCAGCTTGTTTGGTAATAGAACTGTTAATTAGAACCTGTATCTTTTACTGTGGAGCTTGGGTGAAAACTGCCAGAATAATGCTGTGCAACAGGGTGGGGTGAGGGGTCAGCTGTATTCATCTGCTTTTGTTTTGGCAGTTCCGATTGCGAGAAAGCTGAATTCACACGTGTTGCCAAGTGTGGCATCTTTGAGAGCACTCATTTCCTTCAGCTAAGCTGCAAAATGTGATAACACTGCACTGCTCTAGCTGCTTGGGAGAGGAAGTTTACACAAGTTTGCTAAACAATTACTAAAGGCTTTGAGAAAAGGCTGTTACCAACCCTATTTTATGATATGCTTTCATATTTCCCAGCCAGTGTCAAGCATTATAAGGAGTAGAGCTGAATGTAGCTTTATTGGCAACGGACTGTATGGCATGTGTTGCTCTTCATGAGCCCATTCCACATTGAATTTACTCCTATGAAACATAAACATGGATCAACTAACCTGTGAAAAATCTCAAAGAATACATTTGGAGACTTCATTGATGTGCTTCTGTTTGAAGGTCATCCTTTCCATGCTTGTTATATTGATTATTTTTCCATCAATTAATACTTATTTGTGTTGTCCTGCAGGTGCCCACAGAGAAGATACAAATTTGGAAAGCATCATTGGGAATGTTCTGCGTATATATCTAGACCCAACTAATTGGTATGTGAGTCTGAGTGCAGGAACTCATGTGAATGACCTCCAGGAGGAGATATCCATTACAATTGGACAAGCACAGACCAATGTCATACAAGCTTGTCTGCTTGTTGAAGGAGTGGGGAAGATGGCTAGAGTTCTTGGTTCCAGGTTTGATCAATTTCTTCTGAAGACCTTGTACTTTGTGTTAGAAAGAGCTGGCAGTGCAAATGGACTTGTTGCTGAGGCAGGAATAACTGCTAACTGGGATATCAGTGAGGCTTGTGGCTATGGCAGAGATGTGACAGGCTTGGTGCAAGCAAATGCTGACTACTTTTCATACCATGTGACCTGCAGGCTGCGCAGGGTGGAACAGAATCCTGGTGTAATAGATGTTTTAAACATCGTGATGAAGTACAGCACAATGGATGTGTTACCTTGCTTGGAGGAGATTGTTAAGGACGTGAGTACATCTCAGATTTTACATGACATTTTGTTCTGTTACACTGTTGGCACAGCAACCAGATTGAGTCTAGTCAAGTGAAATAGAGGCTGTTTCAGTAAAAGGTGGCAAAATCAGACCCATTTGTTTTGTGTAGAATTCTGATGCATGTTTCAAGTAAAGCAGAATGAAGCTGGTGGGAGTCTGCCTGCACAACATATTTGTGTCAGAATGAATTGGACTTCATACTGCTAGTGTGCTTGTAGCATCAGGGAAAGCACATCAAGGAGTTCTTCAGGAAATGTACTTTGGATTGGATGTTAGCAGAGTAATCTCTGGAAGGGGGTCATTTCAACAGTGTTTCTCAACTGGTAGGCTGCAGACCTTTGACAGTCCATGGCTTGATTTATGAGACTGCAATTCACAGTTGGTAATGTGACATGTATCTTACCACAATTTTAAACACTGTTTTACTGCTGAAAATTTCCTGTTTCCTTTTTAGTCACTATGTAGTTTGCATTGAACATTATTACAGTTATTGCACAATATTAGGTGTGCCATTTGTGTCACTTTGCTTTTTCTTGTGCAGTATGTCTTACAGAGTCCTGTTCCTGTTTAAAAAAATTTATTACATGATAACAGAATGGACAGAAATATGCGGTCTATTGTGAATTGTTCCTTAACTCAAATAGTTTATGCAGGCTTTAGTCTACTTGAACACTGATCACATCAACCCAGGAGGCCAGTTCTATTTATATACAGGTCAATAATCCTTTCACCACACTTCAACGTGCTTCAGTTACCCTTGCAGGAAGGGTTGCACTGCTCTCCACAAGTGTTCTGTAAATGTACTCATTCACATACATGACAGGAATAAATTCAAAGGCATGATATCAGGTGGTGGCCCAATCTCCTTGACCCCACATTCCTGTGTCATGCCCTTGGGTTTGTTCTTGTGGGGTATGTGAATGATTATGTTTGCAGGACATGTGTGGATGACACTGCAACCCTTTGTGCAAGGGTAATAATAGCAGTGTGAAGTGTGGCAAAAGGAATGATGACCTGTACATAGGCAGAATTGGACTATCTGCTTATGTGATCAGAGCCACTAAGGGTTTCTGTGTTGAGATGGACTAAAGCTTGCATATACTTTTTGAGTTAAGGGACAAACTGCAAAAGATTGCATGTTTCTTTCCATTTTTGTTGTCATGTAATAAATTGTTAAACTGGCAGGATTAAACAGCAGGATTCATTTACCAGGTTATTAAAATTTAAGTTATTTAAAGTATAGGTAAAGTTGTCTTTGTACAAGCCATGAAGGCATACAGGGGGAGTAGATGTATACCTCTTCTCATTCTTAACCATGGCACAAATTAGAGTTAGGTATTTTATTTGGCCTCCTCAGGGGCCCACACTTACTGTGAACACAGGAAGTGACACTCCTGAGGTCCAGAACTTTCCAATGCCTAGGGGTATAGCTGGGCTACTCTGCCATAAGGGTCATAAATATGGGGACCTGGTCCTCCATGTTTGGGGTTGGGCAAGAAACTGACTTCTTCCTGTGAAATATAACATCTCTCATAACCTGCTGCCAGGGGGATCTGTAGTCCAAGACCCATTATCAGGCTGTTGGCCCAATGCAAGAAAAAGAAGAAGTTCATCTAACTGTCTGCCATGAACTGCATATTTTACAAAGTAAACAGGTAAAGGTAATGTCACAGTGTTGCATTTGGTAGAGTAGAGAAGTGTTTGGGTGAAAGTAGACCAAGAAATTGGCATTGACGAACAATTATATAAAAGTGCAAAGTATAAGGATACCCCTGTGTATAAGCACAACATTATGAAAGGTGCATACATTTTACTCTGCAGGATTGTGTGGGGATGAATTGTCAACTTCATTTCCTGGCCAATTTATCCTAGTGAAATACATACACCCTTGTTGATAATGACTGAGCAGCATAATTATTCAAAATGCCTTGTGCCTTCTCTACACAGTGCAAGTGTGAAGGCAAATGTCATAATAGTTCACATAACTTCTTCTTGTCTTTAGTTCGTTTTGTGTATATTTTGCATTTCTGTAACGTTGGTCATGGACAAATTACTTTCAGAAGAACATTTCCATCCTAGTTTCACAACACACTTATCAATGCAGCTGAACAATTCCTCTCATAATAGTGTCAGGGTAAACATTAATTTTTTCTGTGTTTCAGGTTTTGTTACAGAGCTGTGATGTCTTACGGGATCAAAATGCTGTCTCTTTCCTCCGCGTGTTTTACACATTTGTTTTATCTGTGAGACGATGGATAAAGGATAATAATTGTGATGATAGCAAAGAAGTAGAAACTCTGGAATTGGGTGAAAGAACTGTGAAAACCTCACAAGTTGTTAATGATATTATTGATTATCATTGTTGTAAAAGACGGTCAGAAGATTTCACGCATAATGCTGATGGTAGTGACAGTGATAGTGAAAAGTGTAATGAAAGTGGTGAATTAAACAGTGACAGAGAAAAGAAATTACCACTGTTTGTGGAAATGACAGTTTCTGTACTTAAAAGATGTATACATTTCCTTCCAAGCAAAAAGAGGGAACAGAAGCTGCTTGTTCTAGCCATACTACAGGAAGGCTTGCTGATCTTGGAGACATGGGAGAATGAGTTACTGCCAATTGTGCATGCAATCTGGTCACCGTTTGTCAGCAGATTTACTGAGACATCAGATCATCTGGTGGTGAACTGCAGTTTCGGTCTTCTCTGTGTACTTGCCAAGACGGCTAAAGATTTCATACGGTCACGAACACTGAAGTAAGTGGAAACATTTCATGGAATGATGTTGCACAGTTACTGTGTGATGTTCTGGCTGTTGCTGAAGTTATATACCACTAAAAATGTAGGAGGTCAGGAGCTTCAGACATTTAAAACCACGCGTATTTGTTTTTCAAAAATCAGAATACCCAAATCTCCAGTAATATATAAATATATAAAATATACAGTCTAACACAACTCTCAAATAAGCAATTATTATTAAAAGATATACTTCACATATTTCACAGCTACATGTTTCGGCTCGTTTCTATGGAGCCATCTTCAGGCTGATCTTGTAATCTCATAATCAACAAAACATTGCCAATTGTATACTATACCTTTTTAAAAGCTCAGCCTGAAGATGGCTCCGTAGAAACGAGCCGAAACATGTAGCTGTGAAATATGATGTGAAGTATATCTTTTAATAATAATTGCTTGTTTGAGAGTTGTGTTAGACTGTATATTTTATATATTACTGCTCATTACAACAGGGATGTCTCACCTGAAAACCCAAATCCATCAAAAATGTTCATAATTTTTGTTTTATATGTCCCTTTCATTCTTTCCACATACCCACTTGCATGGCCTGTCCCTGAGGTGGAAAGGGAGGGGCATGGGGGCAGAGTGAGAGAGAGTGAGAGAGGTGTTTTGCTTAGGGTTGCTGACAGTTGCTGACATTATATGGTATCAGTGCAGATGAATGAAATATGAAGGCTTGTCTAAAAGGCCGCGTCACTGCATGCACAGCCCCCATTTAAAATTATGTGACAAGCACATGATGATTTGGCATGGTTTAGTTGGCTGTCTGGATCCTGTTGGTGTTCTCCTTTGAGTCCAAACATGTTTTATTGTCCAGTAATAACAGTTATTTTATTTAAATTAAGTGTATATGAACATTTTTTTTTAAATTCAATTAATGAAACAGTGAATTTGTGTTAAATTTGGTTACAAAAGTGAGGAAAACCACTAAGAAACTTACATTTTGTTAAAAGTGGCAATTTGGTGCTGAGGAATTAAGCCAATCAGCAGCATTGTAATGGTACAAGTGTTTTAAGAGTTATCAAGCATCATGGGAAGAATATCACCATTTCTAACTGATGAAAAACCAATGCCATCAGGGCTTTAGTGAGTTCAGATCAATTATTAACAGTACAAGAAATGATGACAGGGGCCATAAATTTTCCAAAAACCTAGGAGCCACCTTAAAAGTTTAAGCAGGATGAAATGCAGCAAGTTCCATGCCGAGGGCCCACATATAATAGTCACTACCATAAAAAATGTAGTAGCCTAGGCAATTTGGCACCTGGGATCTCTACATCCCTGATGTAAGATACTGGTGTACATATAGGTTTGTGTGTCAGTTTTGACTGAAAATTTGGGCATGTGGCATATCTCTTTGCAAAATTCATTTGACTACATTTCATTTTTAAACAAAAGGAGCACTGACTGCACCTTTACACAGACCTTTTGCGACAAGTTGCACATGACGAGACATGGGTATATGGGCATGATGTTGAAATGAATCAGTAATCTTCACTGTGGGCATCTGAGTGCCAAGAGCCATCAATGTGAAGAGCATGCTTATTGTTTTCTGTGATTGTTGTGATTTGGTGAATTATGAGTTCATTTGTAGATATCAACAGTGAGGCAAGAATTCTCTCTGACCATTTTATGGTATCTATGAGAAGCGGTATGAAAGAAATAACTGGAAATCTTGTGGGAATGCAGCTGGTTTCTGTATCATGATCATGCTTCCCTGCACTTAGTACATTCCATCAAGAAGTTTCTTACAAAAATCTGGAGGGGTTCCTTAGCCATCCAGCTCTGAACTCTGAGCAGCAGAATTTTTCCTGGTCCTGAAATCGAAAGTTAGTGTAAAGAAACATCAGTTTTTGTCAGTAAAAGAAATGCCACAAAACTTATTCAAACAGTTAATTAACATTTATTCACAATTGTGTATGGAATGCTGGGAAAAGTGGAAACATTGGAATTGTGCTAGAACAGCAAACCCAAATTTCTTGAGAATTGTGTATGGAGTGCTGGGAACAACTGAAACATTGTATTAATGCAGAAGGGGCTTTTTCCGTTAGGATTTGTTTACATGGTTTGGTGTATTTAATTAGTCTCAGAACTTTTTGAACAGATCTCATATGAATATGGAACATTGGTGGAATGATACTGCTGGGGGATTATAGAAGAACTGAGACAAAACTTGTCCCAGTGCCACTTTGTCCATCACAAATTGTGCATGAAATTGTCTGAAAAAGGTATAATGTGTTTAGGGTGGGAAGTTGACCATTCACATCCATCTAGGGCTGAGGTTAAGTGAAAGTGGAGCTATACCTCTGTTCCCCTTATATGCCTTCATGCCATGGACAAGGACACCTTTGCCCTTTTACCTTTACACCTTTCCATTTGTCAGTATCATCCTTCCTTTATCTCCTGTTTTAATTTCTCAGGTAGCTGCTTCACAAGCTTTTTTCATGAAAATCCTCAACATTGGTTTCATTTACTAGCAAAGTAATGTTCTGAGGTCATGCCTTAGAGTGTGAGAATTCCAGACAATGAAATCTGATTTGTGGTGTGTACATTAGCCTTTATTTCTTATTTGGTTGTTTATTTGCTGTATGATAAAGTGTGTATTGTTTTCTCTCCAGGCAAGTGTTACCACCCCTGTGTCAGATCTTAACCAAGTCTTGCCTGGAAAGCAAGAAGAAGGACAAGGGCTCATCATACAGGTTCACCCAACTCTTTAAACTCCAGAAGGAACTGCTGAGTAAGATGGGAGATCTGGCAGTGCATCTGAACCTGCAAGAGCGTGAGATTGATCAAGTGCTGACTGCTGCAGCACCATACCTCAGTAGCTTGCAGCCGCTCCCACTTCAGGTACATTCTGTCACACTATAAACACTTTAAATTTCACTTATGTTTAATTATAGTCTTCACATATAATTCAAAAAACAGAGTTTAGTGAAAGTGCATTGACACTGTGTAAGGAGACATAAATATATCCAGTATGGAACACATTTTTCAAAGAAGATCTCTGCGTGTCTTCATAGCACATTGGTGATGATGTTCATTTGGAATTGTGCTTCTAGATGACAAGTGTGTGTTATGTTGTGTACTGTGGGCCATATATTATATGTTTCATCAAGTCATCAAGTTTGTGAACTTCATAAACTAAAATTATATTCACCTGATGACTGTCAGTATGGACCTCCAATACCAAATGTACAATGACAGTTTGATGATTGTTGTACCATGCATCACTGTACTAACTGAAGAATAAAAACCAACTAGATGCCACTTATTATTTTATTGTACTTCTTGTAGGCTCAACATGTTTCAGGCACTACTATGCCCATCATCAGGAGCTCGCAACTATAATGTTGATTATCACATTGGTCGTTTCATTCTGTAAAGATGGAGGGGGTAGCGTTAATGTAAGAACCATAATTTTACATTAACGCTACCCCCTCCATCTTTACAGAACGAAACGACCAATGTGGTAGTCAACATTATAGTCGCGAGCTCCTGACAATGGGCATAGTAGTGCCTGAAACATGTTGAGCCTATAAGAAGTACAATAAAATAATAAGTGGCATCTAGTTGGTTTTCATTCTTCAGTTAGTACAGTGACAGTATTTGAGGTAGAGTTACACATGCCTGGGCATTATGCCATGATGATATAGGTGGGGATGGGGGGGGCAGTGATTAAAACTCAGCACTAGAATTACAGTTGGCAGTTGGACTGACTGCATAGAAGGTCCCCAAGCCATGTAGAGCAAAGCAGCAAAGGAAATCTGCCTCTGTTGGGGATATTTCATTTAGTAACCCAGAGTCTTTTTACCAACTGAACTATTCTTACTCATAACTGTACAGAATGCAGTCATACAGTCTCTTGAAGATTTTTGTCTTCTGTTGTTTTATGCCACTTAGCCTGGTAAAGAGTTACACCCTGTTGCAAAAAATATCAGCTGCCTCCATCTTCAGGCTAGGACAGCTACCATTCATTAGCAGGTTTGTTTGATGCATTGGTAATTCACTGCAGACTACACAGTGTCACAGTCAGGAAGGAAAAGAATCTTTATATATGGTACCATGAGAACATCCATTCTGCCATGAAGCAATGTTACAGCAGAGCTGTCAAACTTCAGAAGAAAATGAATTAGATGCAAGTGAGATGAGATCAGAGGATTATTTGTTGTGTTTCATTTTTGTCATGCAGTAAGTGAAAATGTGTACCATCATCTTGCGTATTTAGTTATCACCATTTGTTTTATATGTTTATTATCTTTCATTCGCAACTGTCACATACTTTACTCCACTGATACAATAGAACTGTGTTCACTCATTAAATCACATAGAGTTTCATATAAATTATGTACAGCAGTTTTGTGGTCATCTTAATAACAGCAGATATTTATCTGCAATAAATAAATGTCAGCACTGTGAAGACCACTTTCGAAAATTGTGTCCTGTATGTTTCCTTTGTATCTTTGCTAACACTGGACATCATTGTAGAATCATGGCCCAGCAGCTGATATAATATATTGTGGCGAAAAGTTCAGGTCCCTGTCCGTACCCTGAAGGCATATAGGAGAGCAAAGGTATACCTCCACTCATTCCTAACCTTGGCATTAGATGGAGGTGAATGGTCAACTTCAGGCCCTGGTCACTTTACCCCCAGGAAGTAATGCCAGTGTGCATTGATAGGAGACTGGGTGGGCCACAGAGCCTGTCTGGATAGTTTTAAGAAAACCAAATCTCTTGCCCCTGTCCAGATTCCAACACTGGACCATCCAGTCCCTACCTAGTCACTATAGTTTACACTATTCTGGTGTTCAGTATATTGTGTTTGGACTACATAACATGATGCTTTATTTTTGTTACTGTTAAATAACTATTTTATACAGAGGGTTCAAATATTCTTTTTGATGCACTCCTCTCTTTACAGCATTGTTCCGTGAAACTGTTCCAGAAACTGTCAGTTGTAAATCAAGACACAGTTTGGCTGAAACTTGTCAACATGTGGCATCCTGTCCATCAATTAAATCCACCTGTTGATGGTTTAAAGATTCTAAGGGTAATTGTACTGATGTTTTTCATGTAAGACATAATTAAAGTAATGATAACATGATGAAATTTAAGTGTGACAAATATTGTTTTCAAAAATAACTTATCACACAAAAAAAAACTGCTGCTTTACAAGAAATATGGATCTTAGTATGATCTATGAATTTAGATTACATTTGCATCTGCTAGAGTGAACAAGGCCCATGAGGTATGAGAGACTGCGAAGAGTGAATTTGAAAAATGTGGAATACACATGTACCTTTCCACTCTTCATTTTGCAAAGAATCTCCCTTCAGATATCACTTTGATTCACTGTATTTTTACACATTTCTTATTGTTGCAGGTCACAGAAAATAATATGCATGGTCAAGAAGAATTCAAGAAAAATGTAGAAGAAATTCTAGGCTTTTTGGATATTAAATCTTAGAGAGAACTTGGTTAATTATCAAATGTGAGCACTGGGTACCAGAACCATCTTGAGTGAAGATCAACAGTAAGGGTCACTGGAGTAGTGACTGTGTTTGCACTGTAGGTAATTCTTTTTGTAGGTCGCTCTGAATATGTCACTAATTTTGAGGCTTGTCTCATATAATTATAGTGTGTTTCAGTTAAACAGACAAGAGCATGTGGCCCAGAGACAAAATGATCAACTAATATCTTAAAAACAAAAACTGAACAGTTACTAGTCTCATTAATATATGTATATAAATAATGTAATTACATAAATTAAGTGCAGCACTTTATAGCAGTCCCCACTCAAACTCACTGAGATCAGGAGAGGGATGAAGTGCACTTAATTGATCCCAACATTCCTTCAAACCTTTGTGATCTGTTAACCCGGCTATACACTGTAACATCCCACAGGACCAGAATCCTTGAGTATCAGCACTGTGGAAATCTCATATCTTGCTTTCTCATTAATTAATCTGACATATTTAAGTAATTATTGATGTTTTACCATCTATGTTTTGTATTTCATGCCTTTATGTGTCATACCTGGTAGTGTACTATTGAATTTCTTGAACAAAAATAAGACCTCACTGTACATACCAGAAGTCACAAGCAAGCTTCATGTAATGTGTTCCAAATGCCAACGGTTTAGCACACTGTAACAAATTTCACGATCTCTTTCATGACACAACTGTTCATAACCAGTCACACAAAACTGCATTAGGTCTGTTATACACATGTTTACTCACATCCTGAAAAAATATTAGCTTAAGAACACCTTAAAATAGGCCAAAATCATACTGACCAGGACTCATTAATTCATACATAACCATATTTATACTCACTATCAGGCTTCCAACACACATTGCATATTATGTCCAGAGCTGTTCACAGAACAGTATTCATTAATTTGTGCAGTATATACACTACAGCCTTACATTTGTGAACTTGATGTTTTGGATATTGAACTTGTGTGATATCCATTTTAATACTACTGTTTCAGCCTTTAATGACTCATTCAAACAAATTAGATGAGACCGCATGCCTGGTGAGTCAGCTTCCCCTGCTTTTGGGATGTTGCATCGATTACCGTCAGCTCATTATGGTCTCATTCATTAAGTGAAGATATGATTGTGCTGTATGGATTGAGACTCCCCTTCCATCAATGAATGTAATTTATGCTGCCAAACGTGTCTGTATTTTATAAAAAATAAACTTTTATGCTGTTTGTGTTGTTATTTCGTATTCAATTTACTGGTATTTTGTAAGTTCGTGAAACCACAAACGCATTTTACATTGCTTATGAATTCCGAAGTTTTCCACAGTTATATCTATAGCAGAACATCAAGACTCTTCTGCATTTCACTTGAAGACATGGGATGACTAGCTTCAGTTCATAAGGTTCAGTGTTAGCAAGGTGAAGTGACATGTTAACAGTGTTATGAAATTTGGTCTTTTCATAAAAGTTCCAGATAATTAATTACTTAAGTCACTTGAAGTTATGTAGCTGCAACAAAAGACAGGAAACAATGACATAAAGGACTCTGACAGAAGTATACACAGCCTTTCAAATGTGCCACTGATTTGATGTGCTTGTGCCTGCCTACTTGCATGTCATATGTTTACATTTCTCTGTGGACATTGTGTTTATACAATACTGTGTCTGGTATACCACCTTTAAATTGTTCAATATGAAGTGCAGCTACTGTCTGTCTATTAGAAGGAAGTGTGATGAAGCAGCTTTCCAATTTGGCATAGCTTAGCAGCAAGGCTACAGTCCCACTAGAATTCAGTAATTCCTTGTATCAACACTAGGCACGATCTGACTCAAAAACAGCAGCCACTTGTTTTACTTGACATTTCTGTTTCAGACTGTATTATGACTGCGCTTAAGATTGTGATAGTACGTATTTTTACTTGGTGCTCAAGTGTATATTTGACAAGTGTTGGCTGGCTATCGATTAGCTAAAACGCCACAAATCGCCGGGTATTGATCAAATACCGGCAGAACTGATTAAAGCAGGGGGTCGAACAATTTGCTTGGCGATTCATAAACTTATTACTTCTATTTGGAAAGAGAAAATGCCTGAAGAGTGGAAGGAGTTGATCATAATACCTATTCACAAGAAGGGGGATAAAACAGATTGCAATAATTATAGAGGCATATCACTTCTGCCAACCACTTACAAAATGTTATCCAACATCCTGCTGTCAAGTTTAATTCCATATGCGAAGGAAATTATCGGGGGTCATCAGTGTGGCTTTCGACGCAACAGGTCGACTATTGATCATATATTCTGCATTCGCCAAATACTTGAGAAA
>Ga0123355_10007921_pt1:0-15000 | contig 16003 bp, 7 predicted proteins | sample TergutEmb28metaG_3_FD_89872 | JGI IMG/M metagenome (GOLD analysis project Ga0123355, IMG submission 89872) | Embiratermes neotenicus P1 segment gut microbial communities from Petit-Saut dam, French Guiana - Emb289 P1 | ecosystem: Host-associated > Arthropoda: Insects > Digestive system >...
AAAGCCGACGTTACCGAGAGCCGACGTTTTAGCAAATCTCTTAAAATACGTGCTGAAAGTCGACGTTTTAGCAAATCTCTTAAAATACGTGCTGAGAGCCGACGTTTTAACAAACTCTTAAAACACGTGCTGAGAGCCGACGTTTTAACAAATCTCTTAAAATACGTGCTGAAAGTCGACGTTTTAGCAAACCTCTTAAAATACGTGCTGAAAGCCGACGTTACCGAGAGCCGAAGTTTTAGCAAATCTCTTACAATACGTGCTGAAAGTCGACGTTTTAGCAAATCTCTTAAAATACGTGCTGAGAGCCGACGTTGTAACAAACTCTTAAAATACGTGCTGAGAGCCGACGTTTTAACAAATCTCTTAAAATACGTGCTGAGAGCCGACGTTTTAACAAATCTCTTAAAATACGTGCTGAGAGCCGACGTTTTAACAAATCTCTTAAAATACGTGCTGAAAGTCGACGTTTTAGCAAATCTCTTAAAATACGTGCTGAAAGTCGACGTTTTAGCAAATATCTTAAAATACGTGCTGAAAGTCGACGTTTTAGCAAATCGCTTAAAATACGTGCTGAGAGCCGACGTTTTAGCAAATCTCTTAAAATACGTGCTGAGAGCCGACGTTTTAACAAATCTCTTAAAATATGTGCTGAGAGCCGACAATTTCTTAAAATACGTACTGAAAGTCGACGTTTTAGCAAATCTCTTAAAATACGTGCTGAAAGTCGACGTTTTAGCAAATCTCTTAAAATACGTGCTGAGAGCCGACGTTTTAGCAAATCTCTTAAAATACGTGCTGAGAGCCGACGTTTTAATAAATCTCTTAAAATACGTGCTGAAGGCCGACAATCTCTTAAAATACGTGCTGAAACTCGACGTTTTAGCAAATCTCTTAAAATACGTGCTGAATCTCGACGTTTTAACAAATCTCTTAAAATACGTGCTGAGAGACGAAGTTTTAGCAAATCTCTTAAAATACGTGCTGAAAGTCGACGTTTTAGCAAATCTCTTAAAATACGTGCTGAAAGCCGTCGTTTTAACAAATCTCTTAAAATACGTGATGAAAGTCGACGTTTTAACAAATCTCTTAAAATACGTGCTGAGAGCCGACGTTTCAACAAATCTCTTAAAATACGTGCTGAGAGCCGACGTTTTAGCAAATCTCTTAAAATACGTGCTGAGAGCCGATGTTTTAACAAATCTTTTAAAATACGTGATGAGAGCCGACGTTTTAGCAAATCTCTTAAAATACGTGCTGAAAATCGACGTTTTAGTAAATCTCTTAAAATACGTGCTGAAAGTCGACGTTTTAGCAAATCTCTTAAAATACGTGCTGAGAGCCGACGTTTTAACAAATCTCTTAAAATACGTGCTGAAAGCCGACGTTTTAGCAAATCTCTTAAAATACTTGCTGAAAATCGACGTTTTAAAAAATCTCTTAAAATACGTGCTGAGTGTCGACGTTTTAACAAATCTCTTAAAATATGTACTGAGAGCCGACGTTTTAACAAATCTCTTAAAATACGTGCTGAAAGTCGACGTTTTAGCAAATCTCTTAAAATACGTGCTGAAAACCGACGTTACCGAGATCCGACGTTTTAACAAATCTCTTAAAATACGTGCTGAAGGTCGACGTTTTAGCAAATCTCTTAAAGTACGTGCTGAGAGCCGACGTTTTAGCAAATCTCTTAAAATACGTGCTGAGAGCCGACGTTTTAGCAAATCTCTTAAAATACGTGCTGAAGGTCGACGTTTTAGCAAATCTCTTAAAATACGTGCTGAGGGCCGACGTTTTAGCAAATCTTTTAAAATACGTGCTGAAATTCGACGTTTTAGCAAATCTCTTAAAATACGTGCTGAAAGCCGACCTTTTTGGCAAATCTCTTAAAATACGTGCTGAGAGCCGACGTTTTAACAAATCTCTTAAAATACGTGCTGAAAGCCGACGTTTTAGCAAATCTCTTAAAATACGTGCTGAGAGCCGACGTTTTAACAAATCTCTTAAAATACGCGCTGAAAGTCGACGTTTTAGCAAATCTCTTAAAATACGTGCTGAGAGCCGACGTTTTAACAAATCTCTTAAAATACGTGCTGAAAGTCGACGTTTTAGCAAATCTCTTAAAATACGTGCTAAGAGCCGACGTTTTAACAAATCTCTTAAAATACGTTCTGAAAGTCGACGTTTTAGCAAATCTCTTAAAATACGTGCTGAGAGCAGACGTTTTAACAAATCTCTTAAAATACGTGCTGAAAGTCGACGTTTTAGCAAATCTCTTAAAATACGTGCCGAGAGCCGACGTTTTAGCAAATCTCTTAAAATACGTGCTGAAACTCGACGTTTTAACAAATCTCTTAAAATACGTGCTGAAACTCGACGTTTTAACAAATCTCTTAAAATACGTGCTGAGAGACGAAGTTTTAGAAAATCTCTTAAAATACGTGCTGAAAGTCGACGTTTTAACAAATCTCTTAAAATACGTGCTGAAAGTCGACGTTTTAGCAAATCTCTTAAAATACGTGCTGAGAGCCGACGTTTTAGCAAATCTCTTAAAATACGTGCTGAAAGCCGACCATTTAGCAAATCTCTTAAAATACGTGCTGTAAGCCGAAGTTTTGCTGCTATTGCGAGTACCATTTCACGCCACGTTAGACGGTTTAGGTCTTTCACAATCGCAATGTTCACGTTTTCCAGAATCATTACTCTGAAACTTGTCTCCTGTCAGCTTTTCTCTGGTTTCGGAAAGAGAAAATTCCAAACCCTTTTTTTTTTAAGGCATTTACGTATAATTAAAATTTTAGTGCAACATTCTGTTAGGCAGGCTTATCACGTGATAAATTCCGTATCACTGATTTATCTATAGTCGTCTATTTATTCAAGAAGCCACTTATCAATGAATACAATACTTAAGTGACTATGCTGTGAAGTACGGAAAATTCAATGTTTTATTTGTTTATCCCATTGTTTATAACGGAAGTAAGCGAAAACAAAAGAAATTTGTTTTCTGTTCACGAATGATTAGACAAATGTGGAGTAGCATTATGGCTGAATTTTGAAAGAACGTAGCATAACAAAATCCAGTAACTTACTGTTCAATGGACCAGGGCGACATTATGTAAATACACAGTACGGTCCATAGATTTTAGGACTGATTCTTTTTAAATAACAGAATTAGAGCGATCTATTGGCCAACCCACTAAGTACAATCAACCAACATCCGTTCACGCACCGAGTTTCGTTTTATTATCTTCGACAATGTACGAGTTATAACTTGTCTTGTAAAGTCAGTTTTCTTTATACGTCATGGATGGCGGAAATGAACAGATATCTGCCAAAAATATTTGTTTCTGCGACAGAAACACTAGTATTGGTGCAGAAGTCTTATGGGAATGAGGTTCTAAACTGATAACACATTTTTAGGTGGTACTCTCGATTTCGAGACGGAAAGGAGTTTGTAGAAGATGACGAGACAGGTGACCGTTCAAAATCGACTCGAAATGAGGTAAACATTGTTGCTGTTGCTGATTTGGTAAAACTGACCGTAAAATCGCTCCCAGAATGATAGCAGAATCTTTGAACATCCCCAAGGCTGTAGTTCTTCGGATTCTGAAATGAGGATTTGGGAAAGAGAAAGTTGTGTGCACGTTTTGTTCCACACCCCTTGAAACCTGAGCAAAGGGAAGATCGAGTCACAGCTTGCCAAGACATTATCGCGATGGCCGATACCGACAACTTTTTTTTAACAAAATTATTACGGGAGATGAGACCTGGTGTTTTGCCTATGACCCCGAAACAAGGCGACAGAGTTCTGAATGGGTTGGTGAGACATCGCCTCGGCCGAAGAAACTGAAATTTCTAAGGTCCCGCATCAAGAACATGTTGATAAGTTTTTTCGACTCTCAAGGCGTAGTGCACGAAGAATTCTTACCAGTGGGAAAAACAGTAAATGCAAAATTTTATAAAAGAGTAATGGATCGCCTCCTGAAACGTATTGAACGGGTTCGTCCAGCTGGGTTCTGCTCTCGAGATTTTTTTTTGTTGCACTATAATGCGCCCGCCCACAAATCTGCCAAGTGTTTGCCAATTTCTGACAAAAAAAAAATGCTACAACCCTTTATCACCCCCGTACTGTCCAGATTTATCTGTGCCAGACTATTTTCTGTTCCCCAAGTTGAAAATGAAGTTAAAGGGACTCCACTTTGCGGATGTTGCTGAGATCCAAGAAGCCGTAACTGATGAATTAACCCTTTGACGCCTAATGACCCCTATAGTGGTCGTACCACACCGCTAACCTCTAAACGTTGCATTTTATATATTTATTCAACAAATAAAGATACTGAATATTTTAAACATTGTATACACTATCCGTTTTTTCTCTTCAAAATGCAGTTTGTTTCATAATTCTAACGTATTTGGTTCCTGTTTTATTCACATTTTATTTACAGGATGTGCTAAAATTTAAAAAAATAATTCCGGCGCCAAAAGGTTAAAGAAGGTCCAAAAAGATAAATTTTCGGCAGCTTTTCAGAAATTGTGCCACCACGAAAAAGTCTGTTTATATGTCAATGGAGCTTATTTTGAATAAAAGAAAGTATGGGTCTTCGATTTTTAAAAGAATCAGTCCTAAAACATTTGGGCTGCACTGTGCATATTTGAAGTCGGAGCATATTTAAACCTCACTCTTATATTAGGCTTGTTTGAAAATACCATGCACAAGGTTTGCAGGAGAATGTAAACGTGACTTTTTAGGCCTACGGGAGAAGAGGATGATGACGACTGAAAAGGCCTGCAGGCAAAGAACGATGATTGTGAAGGTCAGAAGAAGATAATAATGATTAATTATTGGCGTAGTGAACTGCATTACTAGAAATATGGAGATAATACGGCGTAGAATAATACTGCAGGATAGTCTGGAATGGAATTTACATATTCGGAGTAGGTTGGAGATTTTCTCGGCATTTGCTGCGGGAACATGGCGTACAAAACGCTTGGCCAGAATGGCCGAGATCGAAAGCAGTACAAGGCTGTTCTACCGGATTGCGATTCGCACGTTCTATGAAAACGTTTTCTCTGCTATCTCATGACTTTTTAATAAAGTAATTAAATTCCCAACCTATTCCACAGAGCAGAATTACACTTGAGAATGCAACAGCACATAGAGAAATTCACGGCGTTTTACGGAACCCTGAGTTTCAATAGCATATCTACAACAGCAAGATGCCTATCCTTATCTGAGCCAGGTAAATTGAATTTAAACTTCTCATCCTGTTTTGTTAGGAACGACTTTGACATTTTCTTAGCTTTTCGGCTACATCTTCGAAGAGTTGTCTCAACTTCATATTTTCTGATAACAATTTGTATTTATTTAAAGTCGTTTTTCGTGGGAATTATGTTTCAACTCCCTGCGAAAAGCAAAAATCCGCTAATAATTGAAGGGCCCTCCCCCACCACAAAGAAAAATATTTTAATATGTTTTAGTGCTCTTATTTTCTTTGCAGGAACATTGCGACGGTGAGCTGCTTGCCTCTTCTTTCATCTTCTTGAACATCATGCGGCATGACTCGAACATTTATTCAAGTAGCCTAAAAATTTTGATGCTCCCATTCATTGCAGGGTCAGAGTGATGTATTTTTGTTCTTGGGGTAACACCGCGAAATTACGGAACTATGAAGTATGAATCAGCGAAGAGTGAGAGACGAATATATTCTCGTATGTGCAGGCTTTTTCTGACAAAATTTTGTATGCGCTTATCTTTTGTTCCATGCGTTCTACACTACAGATCAATCAAAGTTCATAATTTTATTTTCCTAATGATATTGGCTGAGGTTTATAAATCACTACATAACTTTCTGTACCAAATTTGGTGCCGCATAGTGTGTAAACTTCTAAGACTCAATACTTTCTCAGTTATTAATTTAAATCCTATAGACTTCCGAGTAATATGAGTAGATTTACTGTAAGAAACGGCAAAGGAAATCCAAATATAATTTTTTATAAACTTTCATTGGCATTTGGAAGAAATACTGTTATTGGTTTCAAAGTTAGTGACAAAACTCCAAACGCGGCATATTAAACCACCTGCAAAGTTGAAAACATCAGTAGACAAAAGATGGAAGGAACAGAAACTTTTCCAAGCCAGTGTAACTTTCCAGACTCCAACATGAAATAATATATTCTAGTTTGATTTAAATTCAAAATACCAGTCTGAGAAGGGTAGGTGTATATCAGAAATATAAGAATTTCACCGTTTGGTTCATAACGTACTAGAAATCCTAGGGCCTTGTGTTTTCTTCGTCCTCTTTTACAATCCGAGACCTGGATTATGTTTCTCCTCCCAAGGGAATGAATCCCATCACTTTAAGGAAGGAGTATGCTGCATCAGAATATCAGGATACAACATCATTTTGGTATGTATGCCTTTACTTTTGAAACATTCCCTACATTAGGCGAAGGAAGAGAAAAGAGACAACAACTGTGTTTTAGAGTATGGAATTAACTTTTCCTTGTAACTTTTACGAGGAATAATAATATGAATATGTCCATGTTATGAACTGATAATTGCTCTAAAAGACGTGCAGATATAAAACAAACTACGTAACTAATGGTCTAATTCCATAGAAATGAGCTCCGTATTGAGAAGCTAAATGTCAGTGAGATAGTCCAGAGTTTTTCCATCTTTTTTGGGAATACAGGTTTACTTTATTGAGCTAGATGAATCCAATCTACACAACCACACCTCAAGTTTCTTTAAAACCAATTTTAATATTATACTTCCTTCTAAGCCTAGACCGTCCAAGCTGCCTCTTCCCCGTATGTCTTCCAAATAAACGCTTGCATGGATTTTCCGTCCTGTAATGCGTGCTACATGCCCTCTCAATCCCGTCCTCATTTATCACTTACTATTTTTTCAAGAGTAAGCGGCGTATTATAAAACCCTTCACTACTTTTTGGGTCACCTCTCTGTTGCATTCCCTTCGGTCCTAATACTCCAAATGTTCGCAAAATTCAATACCAGCTTCTTGCACTATACCAGTTATTACTGGTTAATTCTCCGACATGTTTGGATCTGAATAATAGGCCATCCTCAGGGAGTTCTCTGTGATACATGCAGAGTTCGCTTCAACTTATCAATTAAGAGTTCGCACATATGGTTAAAATCGATTTTGTAGTGAATTACATTTAAAATACAATCAAGTTACAGTTAGTACAGTGCATAATACAGTATAAAATTCTAAAATTATGTGTTGTGTCCAAACTTCTAATATATTTCTATCCTCCTTCTTATGTAGCAAGTTTTGAAATCAAATTTTTGGTGTGTAGTGTATAGGCTATGACAGATGTTCCGTGTGTAGTTTATAGGCCATGACAGATGTGCGGTGTGTAGTGTTTAGGCTATGATAGATGTTCTGTGAAAAATACAGGACCAGGACATAATTAAAGGATTACCTTTTACTCATCTGTAAGATAATTTGATTTTACTTATTTCTCAGAAACATATATATATATATTTCGTCTCTCATTTACTGCGTATTAATAATTTCCAGATTAACTTGGACTAAATAGTTGGCAACAATATATTGACTAAATCTCAAGATTAATTACGTCAAAGGAAACCCTACTTTCATTTCACCTGGTCATCACCGATGATTTTATTCTTATTTTAACTCGCAAAGACGAAAAGGAATTTCCATAAATATCGACAGAAGACAAAAAAAATCTAAACCTCACATCATCCGGCATTATTACATAGTCAGTTATTTCCACCCTGATGCTGGTCTAGATTCTTGTTGCGTTTATGTCGACCATCGATCCTACGTTCTAAATTTATTTTATTTTTCAAAATTGCCAAATCCCCCCCCCCTTTAAGACTTTTAATAGATTACACCTGTAAGAAACACAACTTTTATAATCTCTGTTTTATACATCCGTGTACCATAAGCACGGACATTTTATATATTTTTATAATGTATGTCTTATTCTGTAAGCGTTGGGGACCACACAATGCAGTAAACGTTGGTATGTCTGGATCTACATTTTGAGGACCTGAAGATGACTCGAATAGGAGTCGAAACATGTAGCCCATAATGCTACAACAATTAGAATACTATAAAATTATAGTTGTATTTGATTGTTGGGATCCTTTCATTTAATTTTAGATGCTCTGTGTTTAGTGTACCACACACCGAACATCTGATTTCAGAATTTGCTACATAAGAAGGAATACTGAAATATAGATGTTTGGACATAACATGAAATTGTTAGAATTTTGTACCGTATTATGAACTGTACTAATTGTAACTTAACAGTATTTTAACCGTAATTTACTACAGCATCGATTTTAATTACATGTGAGAAGTCTAATAAGTCAGCTGAAGCAAACGCTGCATGTTTCATAGAGGAGAATCCCTGAAGATGGTCTATAAAGTCTAGACAAAACATGTCGGAGAACTAAGCAGTAATAAATAGTATAGCACAACAAGTTGGTATTGAATTTTGTCGATGTAATATAGTTGCAAGGAAAATTGATAATGTTATGCACCAAAGGTATTTAAATGTGATCAACACTCGCTCCTCTAATACGGTAAGAGAACAAGTTTGATCCCACGAAAACTATTCACAATTACAGCAGTTCTAACTTTGTGAAAGAGTCTGAAATATATATATATATATATATGAAATATAAGCGCATGATTATACATATAGGTATGTAGTTCATGTAAGCTTATAATTCGGGGAACATGCTACCTGTAAATGATATTTCTATCTGATCACGCGACATGTATGGCACACGTCCAATATTTTACAAGGGCTCACATCAGGTGATCTAAATATTATACGTGTGACAGACAGACAAAGGTAGGCTTACGTCAAATTCAGTATTTATTAGAATATGTCACGGTCTACGTGAAATTGGATATGTTTTAATTCGTCAGCTTGTTACGATGGAGGTCAGATTACACATTCGCGAATACATAACCAATCGATTTCTCCCGTTTATTGTCAAAGTGTGTATTTGTTATGGTTCACTGCGAAGAATTTGTGAGCGCTGTATGAATTACATACCAGAATGAACTGGAACCAATCTATGAATGTTTCTGGTTGACCGAATTCACAGCTAAAAAAATAATTTTATCTGAAGTTTCCTGTACCAAAATTAATTTAACTTGTTCAACTACATGTATGTTCTAATTTCAAAGTACATGGCCGGGAAACCTCCCCCCCGCACAATTTAATGCATTTTCACAAAAAAAAAACTCTAGTGTAAAGAACACGTGTGTTAATGTTCCTTTTTTTTTTTGCAGAAGTGACAGTTAACGGAGCAGAAGCCTTCTATTACAAGACCGCAACATTTCTTGCTTCTCCCCTGTCAGATCCAACTAATGAACCATGCGGATGTTTGAATCTGGGACTGATTAAATGAAGCAGGCACCAATGTGTAGCCGCAGCTGCAAACTCGGGATCAAATGGAGAGAATGGGAGCCAAATTTGTGATCACATTATTGGTTACAGAATGTGACGTACCTCCGCGAGTGATTGACTACATAGTACGGCGGTTCTGAACTGCCAAACACAGCTGTGATGACCAGAATACGATGCAAATATTGGTCGTGTCAGCAGGTGAAATGGGGCTGAAAGAATTTAGTTGTTCAGGCTCGTTCTGTCCGTCTGTCTGTTTCTCAGTCCGTCCGACCGCATGGAACAACTCGGCTTCTATTAGACGGATTTTCATAAAATTTGATATTTGAGTATTTTTCGGAAATCTTTTCGGGAAATTCAAATTTATTAAAATCTCACAAGAATAACAGGTACTTTACATGGAGCTGGATACACATTTTTCATCATATGTCGCTCAGTTCTCCTTCGAATGTGAAATATTTCAGAAAAAAAATTAGAGAGAAAATCAAAACACATTTTATTTGCAGTAAAGTTTTTCTTCGAAAACCGTGCCGTTTATGGTAATGTGGAAAAGTAATGTACAGACGTGCAGGCTAAAGATGACAAGATGGCGCGTGTGTATTGCAGTGCTGGATACCAAAGGCTACAAACACACACTTAGAACATGTAATATTCATTGCTTTTCCTCTGCAACAATGATTGCACGAACTCACTTCAATGTTCCTTTATAGCACACTGCGTGTCTTGTTAAAGTTTTGAATTCTCTTATTGTTATGCTGTGACTTCGGGCAGTCTAATAGGTTTGTGCCAGTGTTTCGGAGGAACACCCTGCCCCCATCTTCATGGCAAAACACCTCGAGTTGGAGACCACATAGTTTTCCAACACGTGGGTGCCAACATAGCAGACTACAGGAACTCATACCTCGGAGTCCCACAATAGGAACCTAAGTTCTTAGTAACCTCGACGCAAGAAATTATCTCTTAAACTAGCAAATTCCACAAGGTGGCCTGTGAAACCGTGGAGCCATGGGAATGGAAGCATATTTGTGGTTGTCTTACACAAGCAGAAAGCTGTGTAATGTTGCTTGTGAATCGATTAGTACCCTCCATAATGAGCGTGGTTTCCAAGGGTAGTGACGGCTACGTTGACTAGAATAGTATCTAAAGTGACTCTTGGCGATTAGAAACTTTGAAAATGAGACCTCCTTCCTAGTCTAATGAATCCAAAAGGGCGTTAAATGGAGAATTGAGGTTCTGTTAATTCATTCATTTAGTAGTCTGTCTTCCGACAGGTCCAAAGCCTCTTCCAAAGCGAGCTCTCCACATAGTGTGATCTAGAATTTCCTCCTTCAAATGAGAATATCCTCTCCTTTCCTTGCGGTCATTCAGTAGCTTCCTACATCTTCTTCCTCGTCTTTCTGTCACTTCTATCCTCCCTTTTATCTTTCCTTCAATAACCCGTTGTAAAAGGCAGTTTCTACGCAAAATGTGACCAATCCAGTAAGCCGTCTGTTTACTTATTTCATGTAGGATAATCCTTTGCTCCTTGACTCTAAGTAATATTTCTTTATTTCTCACATGATCGGTCCAACTGATCTTTTCCATCCTTCTCCATAACCACATTTCAAAACTTCCGAGGTGCTTCTGATCTACTGCCCTAAGCGTCCAAATTTCAGCACCATATAAAGCTCTGCTCCAAATGTAACATTTCACTAGCTTCTTCCTCAATTCCAAGTCCGATGTGCTAGTAAAAAGAGACCTCTTCTTGTTGAATGCAGCTTTAGACATAGCAATCCTATATTTAATTTGTGTTCTGTGAGAACGAGATAATAGAATAGAAAAATGCAGTTGTACGTATACTACAAGCAGAAGTGCATGTTTTTCTTAGAAATATGGCTATTTACTTGTCTATATATAATTACAGAGTGTCGTTACTAAAGAACAACCTACATTCAAGATGCACTAAATCGTGAAACATGATATGATAGACTGCAAAATTCAGTATTTGCAGAAATTGTGAGAACTTTTTGTGATATCAGGGTGCGGATGGGAGCAGAGCCTGTAGCCCGTCGGATATCCAAGCGGCATTCCTTTTCATCCCACTTACAATAAAGCATGTTTGGCGTGATTTTAGCTACAGCAGTGTAAATTATCTTCGCAGGCGATGCAAGTCATGAATTATATGCTTGTAATTTGTTTTTCTTACCTCTCCGTTTAGAGTACCCAATGGTGTCAAGTCTTGACCTCATGGAGACGGAAAATATTGTTTCACTTCTTCCAGTCGCTCGATTAGGAAACCTAGCACTAAGCGCTTGTGGGACGTTACGAGTGAAGTGGCGTGCTATGCCACAATGTTGGAATATAATTGCAGTTAATTTTTCATCTTTAGTGTGTTTAGGTTGTGGGAAGGCAAAGAACCCTATTTTGTCAAGTCAAACATGTCCCATAGAAGCGTTTTCTGCAAAAATCGAAAATTCTTATCAAACATTCAGAGAAAAGTCAACATCGCATGTCAAACTTTTCATTCATGACACTAACAAATGCACCAATGACATATATAATTACAGTAATGTTATATGTCACAGGTGAAATTTTTCGGTTTCACGAATGTAAAATTTAATTCAATAAAACTGCACTGTACAAAGTGCAAAAACTCGCACCATTTCCAAGTTTGGCGGACGCCCTCAGAAACTTCAGTAAAGTATGGCTATTCCCAACCCGGTTTCAATAAAACTCACGGTTGTTCAACGACATTAGATGTAGACCTTATATACTAATTTGTGTTCAAGTGGCAACAAAAATGAGAAAATACTCTCTCAATAGAAAGTGTGCCTTTCCCTGAACCGATATTTAAGAAATGTGTACTCACTCAACAGCATTATGTATAGTCCCCTTATACCTAATTTTTGTCAGGGTAGCTCAGTCGGTACAGCGACTGGCTATGGGTTGGACGGTCCGGGGATCGAATCCCGGTGGGGGCGAGATATTTCGCACCTGCCCAGACCGGCCCTAGGACCCACCCAGCCTCCTGTACAATGGTTACCGGGTCTTTTCTGGGGGTAAAGAGCGGCCGGGGCGTGACGCTGACCCCTCACCCCATCTAGTGCCATGGTCAAGAAAGAGAAGAGCTACACCTCTACTCCCCCTATGGGCCGTACGGTCTGTACAGAGCCTCAGTGTCTTACAAAAGTGCACTTTACCTATTTACTTTACCCTATACCCAAATGCACAAAGCTAACTAACGAATATACAAATTACGGCCAGAAAAATCGTATACACCTGTGTTCAAAATATGGCTTTTCAATGCACCGATTTTCACGAAACTGAAACTGTTCAGCTACGCTCTGTATGAAACTGCTGTAGCGAATTTCATTTAATGGGTCCAGAAATGTGGAAGGTACGCTTTGGAATGTATTTACACTTTAAGTAAAAAATTACTTTCTCTCAGATAATTGTCACGGCACTCATAGTTGCTCAGAGACGTTACATGCGATCTTCTGTACTGTACTCTGTCGACGTGCGAGGGGCAATATGTGAAGTAGGGTGGAAAATTGTGGGCGGGTAGCGTAGTCGATATAGCAACTCGCTATGGGCTGAAATGTTCACGGATAGAAACCCAGAAAGTGTGAAATCTTCCGCACCCGTCCGGACCGGTCCTGGGGCCCATCCATCCTCCTGTAAAATGGGCACCGGGTCTCTTACCCGGGGGTCAAGCGGTCGGGGCAGGGCGTCGAATACCCACCCCATCTAGCGCCGAGGTTAAAGAAACAGCATAGCCATACCTCTATGCCCCCTCTGGTAATTCGTAGGCTGTTCTAAGGTGAACGTCTGACGGTCGAAAATTATTTACATCATTAATACGGATGTTCTTCTCTTCACTTACACGACAGTTGTTGACCATTCATATGACCGTTAATGTGAACCGAAGCTTCGGCCGTGAAAGTTATTTGGTTCAGGAAAATCTTCATCTTCTTAAGCTTTATTTGCCATAAAATCACAAAATCCATATTCGAAATTTCTCCGAGGACCGGTACCTTTGTTCTCATGTCCCTGTTAAATTTTGTAAGCTCAACTGCGTGTGCATCACTCTCACGTCGTGTTCCAGGATACACGAATTCAAAGACTTCGACGTGCTTGGTTTCTGTAACCACAATAACTATTCAACGCCCTCTTTCGAAATCCGTGGAATTGTCATTTATTACTTAAACAAGTTTCTTGTTTCCTTAAATTGCCTAAGCCAATCATGTACCAATATGACACTTGGAAGTTCTCTTCTGCATGTAACTCGAAAATTGCCTTGAACGGTTTCCATGGAAAGGAAATGGGCAAACAAATGGATTCATACAAATTTCTCCTGAACTGACGCCTTCTAACTAACTGCATTGAGCATGAACTTCACTGCAACGAAGAGATTCAAGTGCGCATGCGCTTGCACACCCCCAACAGAGAGGAAATTAACATTTTGTGACTTTTCGAATACTTCACAATGAAAATAAATTAGTCGAAATAAATTAGATACTAGATTTGAAAACTCTGCAGTTATTTTTCGATGACCCTCTTCAATAGTGGCTGAAAGTTGAAAGTATGAATAGCACTCGAATGAGAAGACCAAAGTTTACTGATGTACTCAAAACATAAATAGGAACGAAAATAGCAACCGAACGCAATATTCTACGGCAACTATATGCTTGCACCTCGCCATAACAACCATGGTCGCTCAAAATAGTGGAATCAGTTTTGAATACATTTTATGTTTTGGGGGTTTTGTCTGTTTCGTCCACAGTAGAGAAAAGGAAACAAAATAAATAAGCCTCACTTATTTCTAAATAACAAAAACATATATTGTTATCCATACAAGGTGGAAAAACAAAACCTAACTGATACCCATGCAAACTTTCTATCATTTACTTCTAAAAGCACTTTTACGGTCTGCAGCTTGTTTTATCTCATTTTGTGGCACAAGGATAGCGTGCGTCCAGAGATAGACGTCAACGTAATTCATATAAATAAAATTTACATACAAATTAATGTAAACTCACCGACAATATTGAGGTTAACGAAATAGCTTCGAACTGGTTGCGTGCTGATTTGACACTCGTAGATGCCCGCGTCCCTTTTCTGTGCCCACTTGATCTGCAGCGTCCACTCTTCGTTGTCTCTGTGATGATTCGCTTGAAAGCGCTGATCGCTGGTGTAGGTGTACCCTCCCACTGTGAGGATGTGGATGTCTCGGTGTCTGATCCACGAAACCTGCAAGCACAACCATCATACCTCAGGGAACTGTATGACACAGACTCCAAGTACATAGCACATGCGAAAGGTTTCGGATATACAAATCTGACAGATCTGCTTCTACCTGTGCTTCATTGACATCGTACGAAACGTTTCTGTTTAGTGGCCCTCATGTGTGTCGGAAAATACGTGATTAAATTCATTTCCACGGAGAGCATCCACATTTGTTGTTTTTTTTTTATTTTGTGGTTTATTTAGTAACGCTGTTAGTATTTCTTACTATATAACGACAAAGTGTGACGATTGGCGAATAATGGCTGAAAAATAATGCGGAAGAAAAAGCTGTCAAAGCATAATTTTATGTAGCTAATA
>Ga0123355_10007922_pt1 | contig 16003 bp, 17 predicted proteins | sample TergutEmb28metaG_3_FD_89872 | JGI IMG/M metagenome (GOLD analysis project Ga0123355, IMG submission 89872) | Embiratermes neotenicus P1 segment gut microbial communities from Petit-Saut dam, French Guiana - Emb289 P1 | ecosystem: Host-associated > Arthropoda: Insects > Digestive system > Gut ...
CGGGGTGTAGAGCGAGAGATTCCAGTCGGCGGCTTTGCCTTTTTTGACGGCGCGCGAGCCTGGAACTACCACCGCATTTTCTGGGACTTCCAACGGGGCGTCTGCGGTCGCGCGGTAGACTTCGCCTTTCACCAGATCGTAGAGCGGGGTGGAGCGCGTCAGGATTGTGCCGGCACCCAGGACTGCTCTGGCTCCCACCAGCGTGCCTTCGTAGATACCGCAGTTGCCACCTACCAGGACGTCGTCTTCGATGATCACCGGGGCGGCGTTGATGGGCTCGAGGACACCTCCCACCTGCGCCGCGGCGCTGAGGTGGACTCGCTTGCCGATCTGGGCACAGGAGCCGACCAGTGCGTGGGAGTCGACCAGGGAGCCTTCGTCGACATAGGCTCCGACGTTGATGAACATGGGGGGCATACAGATGACGGAGGGGGCGACGTAGGCTCCGACGCGGACAGAGGATCCGCCAGGGACTACGCGGACTTTGTCGGAGACTGAGAAGCGGCGGGCAGGGAAAGTATCTTTGTCGACGAACGAGAGGCCGGCGGGCATTTCCGCCAGCGCGCCCAGACGGAATCCCAAAAGGATGCCTTGCTTGATCCAGGGGTTGACGGTCCATCTGTCGGCGATTTTTTCGGCGGCGCGGATTTTGCCTTGCGTGAGCTGGTCGCGGAATTCTGCGAAGACTTTTCGCGCGTCTGGATCGCGTTCGACTTCGGGCTGCGTGGAGAGGCGTTCGATGGAGGCTTTCAGGGTCGACATCAGTTGAGTTCCGCGCCAGATTCTTCGCTCCGCCTGAACAAAAGCGGCTCCGCTCAGGATGACGCCGTTGATCAATTGTCGCTACGTTCTAATCAACAATCAGAAATCAGCAATCAACAATTTCCGCTCACACGCACTTGCATTCGCTGCGAATGAGTACGCCGGTCATGGCATGGGCGACTTCGCGGGCTTCGGGGAGCGTGGAGTAGGGGCCGTGCCACTTGGCGTGGTTGACGTCGTGGCCGGAGGGGCGTCCTTTGCCGTGGCTGCATTGGCCGCAGGTGCCGCGGTGCAGGACGATCTTGTGCGGTCCGGCTGCCCAGTTTTCGTAGATGAAGAAAGCGGCGTCGAGGGCGGGAGTGGCGGGTTTGGAGATGAGTCCGACTTCGGTGACGACTCTTTTCAGCTTCGAACGCGTGTCGCGGCGCATGGGCAGCAGCGGCAGACGGTAAACTTCTTCGATTTTGCCCATCATCGCCAGTGCGGCTTTCACTGGCAGCGGGCTGGATTCGATGAAGTTGGCTTGCATCAGCGGGAGATATTTGCGATTGAGGCTGCGTGCGGTGTTCCAATCGTTGGCCAGAGCGGCGTGCGTGAGCGAGGACATCTCGTGCGGGATTTCGTTCGATGCCACTGAGACGACGCCGACGCCGCCAAGCGCGATGACTGGCAAAGTCACGGAGTCGTCGCCAGAGAAAACCAGAAAATGCTCGGGGACCGAGGCGATCGCTTCGGCGACCTGCGGCAGGTTGCCGCTGGCTTCTTTGATGCCGACGATGTTCGGAACCTCGGCCAGGCGCGCGACCGTGGCGGGTTCGAGGTTGGCGCCAGTGCGTCCGGGAACGTTGTAGAGGATGACCGGTTTATCGCCGACCGCTTCGGCAATCGCTTTGAAGTGGCGATACTGGCCTTCCTGTGTGGGCTTGTTGTAGTACGGGGAAGCGGTGAGGATAGCGTTCACACCTGGCCTTGTGGCAAGCTCCCTGGCTTTTTCAACGGCCTCATGGGTGGCGTTCGACGTGGCGCCGGCCACGATGGGGACGCGTCCGGCGGCGACTTCGATCGTCGTGTCGATGACGTGCAGCCATTCGTCGTGGGTGAGCGTGGGGGTTTCACCGGTGGTGCCGCAGGGGACCAGGAAATCGATGCCGCTTTCGATTTGCCAGGCGACCAGGTTGCGCAGGGCAGTGTCGTCGATGGAGCCATCCTGGTGGAATGGGGTTACTAGGGCAGTGCCACAGCCGCCAAGTTGCATAGGGATAAGATAGCGCGAATGCAGGGAAAGGGGAAAATGAGTGCGGCCGGAATCACCATGCTGATGCGATTCTTGGCGTGAACGCGATGGTGTTCTACTTCCGTCGGACGAATCGCTTTTTCTGGGAGCTGCTCTGGTCCTGGTTATAGCAGCGACGTCAAGCGTCTGGCCGAGAACGCTCTACGGGTTACGGCGCAGTGCGATTCGGCTCGCCGCAGCCCTGCTGGTAGTGGTTTGCCACCGTTTCCCTGGATTTGTGGACGCCATCTTCGCAGCGGCATTTTTCCTCGGGTTGATTTCTCTGGCGGGAAGCGGGCCGGGTCTGGCAGTGGCTGCGAACAGGCGCAGCCTATGCCTTATCTTCCCGCTGGCGGGAGTCGCAACTTCTGAATGGTCTTGACGCTAAACGCGGCCTCTTTGTCCCGAATTTCGGATCGGGTTGGCCTTTTCCGCCACTCCGCTCGAGGTTGGGTTGCCGTCTCACAACGAGGGCATGCCTACGAATCGCTTAAGCTGCTCAGAAGTTTCATGCGGTGTGCGCGCTTGTCTACTTCATGTACCCAGCCGTCCTCGATCGCCAAGATGCGATCCGCCTCCTGGGCGAGGCGATCGTCGTGGGTCACCATGATAAAAGCGACCCCCTTTTCCCGATTCATCTCGCGCATGATGTTGAAGACCTCGTTACCGGAGCGGCTGTCGAGATTCCCGGTCGGCTCGTCTGCCAGGACGATCTTCGGCTGATTTGCCAAAGCACGAATAATCGCGCAACGTTGATTTTGGCCGCCACTCATCGCATCGGGATGCTTATGAATCTGGTCCGCCAGGCCAACCCGATCGAGCAATGCCAACACATACGATTTTTCTTGTTCGCTGGCTTCTCCCCTGCTGATGGTGACTGGGGCCAGCACATTCTCCAGACAGGTGAGCTCATTCAGCAGATAGTGAAACTGAAAGACGAAGCCGATCACACGGTTTCTAAGGTGCGCCAGCCCGTCTTCGCTGAGAGTCGCAATATCGACTCCATCGATCAGCACCGTGCCCTCAGTCGGAACGTCGAGTGCGCCCAGAATGTTCAGCAGCGTAGATTTTCCGCTCCCCGATTGTCCAATGATCGCAACAAACTCCCCGGCATTGACCTCTATGTCAATACCATGCAGGACGGGTGTCTCGACCTTGCCGAAGTACGTCTTCTTTAATCCATGCGTCGCCACAACGACCTGCTTCGGCGATGCAATTGGTACGGCGCTCATAGTGGCCTCGACCCCTTTCTAGCGCATGACGTCAACAGGATTCATCTTCGCGGCGCGCTTGGCCGGGAACCAAGCGGCCACGAGGGTCGCGATGATCGCGGCGATGACCGCACCCAGGATGTATTCAGGCAAAATTCTGACCGGAAACAGCTGATCTGGCTGATGTCCGGGTCTCGCGGTTCTCTGTAAAGGCAGACTGAGCAGGTACACGAGGAGCATACCAATCAAGGCCCCCGCGATACTCCCCGCCAACGCGATGACCAACCCCAACAGGGTAAACACACGTAAGATTTGCGAGCGCGTCGCGCCCATGCTCTTCAAGATCCCGATCTGTTTTGACTTCTGTAGAACAGACACGATCAGCACGGAAGCGATCGCGAACGACGAGGCGATCAGACTGAAGGCCGAAATCAGATAAGCCGACGCAGCTTGTACGGTAAGGGAGGAGACGAAGGTTGGAAATTCGCGCGACCAGGAACGCGCCTCATAGGGCAACAGGCTCTGAATGCGATCCGCCACTTTATCCGAGCCAAACAGTTCGTTCACCTTCACGAGGATCACGTTCACCGAGTTGCCCATGCCAAACAGGCTTTGTCCAGTGCGCAGGGTCACGAAAGCTCCGCCCCGACCCCGCCCCCCGCTATAGATTCCGGAAATCGACAGTGACTCCGTATTCCCGGTGCTCGAGGTCACACGAATCCGGTCTCCCACGGAAACCGACAGATCCTTGGCCAACTCGTAGTCGATTACGATTTCATCTGCGGCCAGTCCCACATACCGACCGGCGATCAAGTCCCTGGTTACGGGGGAGACCTCGTCCTGTTGGCCAGGATCCGCCCCCGTGATCATGACTCCAATGGGATTTCCGCCTTTGGAGGCGAATCCCTGGCCCTGAACGGCGGGCAGCGCAATGCGCACGTTCGGCACGGTGCGGATGACGTCGACGGCGTGCTGCCAATTATCGATAAACTTCAATTGCGGAGCCTTCTTCTCCACCCTGCTGCTGCTCATCGCCGACCCCAAATCCTGAAGCTCGGAAAGAGGTTGGGGTTCCAGCTCCCGAACCCTAATCGTCACGTGCGGGATGTTCTCGGTAAGCATGTTGGTCAATCTAGCTCGAATACCGAAGATCAGGGATGTTAGGAAGACAATCACAATTACTCCGGCTGCCACCGAGCCTATCGTCAACAGGGTTTGGCCTCCGCCAGTCACCAGGTAGCGCAGCGCGAGCTGAGACTCAAATCGCCATTTGAGAGGAACCCAAGAAAGAGCACTCATTGGTTTTGTCTCCGGGCTCGAACCGCTTGTCCGGCAGTCAAACCCGCCGGGTTCACGATAACCTCGTCGGTGTCGGTCACTCCGGTTGATACGGGGATGCCACGTTCAATTGCCGGGCGGGTTAGAACAGTCCTTTCAACTGCGTGTCCTCCATTCGCAATCAATACAACCGAGCGACTACCCAGATGCTTAACCGCAGTTGGCGGAACCACCAACCGTTCGATCTTATCGTTGGTGATCAGGTTGACATTGACCGTTTGGCCGGGCCTGAGCCAATCGGGGGGATCGTCGGCTGTGATCCTGACCGTTACGATTCCGCGAGCCTCGTCGACCGCAGCCCCGATATCGGTCAGGCGGCCTTCAAAATTCTTCCCACCAAATGCTGATGACGACAAGATGGCTCTCTGTCCGAGTTCTAGGTCGGCGAGGTTGCTTTCGTCGAGATCGACGCGAATCTCCAGGCTGTCGCTGATCAGGTCTACGACGCCTTGGGCACCTACTGTTTGCCCTTGCTCGGCGTGCACGGCTGTGATTACACCGGCAAACGGCGCGGTCACCGTGGCTTCATTCGCCCTTTCGTTGGCAACTCTTAGCGCCTGTTGTGCCTCGGCCAGTTGGGCGCGTGCCACCTGCACTTCTTCAGCACGTGGCGTGTTCTTCAGCGTTTCCAGTCTTGCCTCCCGCACCTTTATGGTGGCCTTGGCCGTTTGCACACGCGACCTCAGGCTCTCCGAGTTTGCCTGTGCGCGTTCAAATTCAGAGCGTGGGATCAGACCTTGCTGAAACAGCTTCTGGCTGCGATCGAACTCTCTTGCGGCAAGATCCAGATCCGCGTTTGCCTGTGCGAGCTGGGCCTTTGCCTCGGTGATTTGATGAACGGCTTCATTCATCTCGGAAGGCAAAGGGGCTTTCGAGCTTTGTGCCAGGCGAGCCTGTGCCGTGGCAACTTCATGCTTCGCCTGCACCTGCTGTTCTTGGGTCACATTATTCTTCAGTTTCGCAATCGGCTGACCTGCTGTGACGCGATCACCAAGCTTCACAAATAGCTGTTCTACTGTCCCAGAAAACTGCGCCCCAATCGCGCTCTCCTGGACACCGCCAATTCTGGCGCTACTTGCAATCGTTTCTGTGATTGAGATTCGTTCGGGATTCACAACTGCGACTGATTTGGGACGACGGAGCAGGAACCACCCGGCCACGCCCAGCAAGAGGAGGACACAGGCGACTACTAACCATTTGGCTGGAGTTTTCGTCCGATTCGCGGTTGCCATCGCCAGGAACCTCCAGCACTTTTCTAAATGTACGCTTGTCGCCCAGCCTAGAACAACCCACGCACGCTCCCAACGCCGGTCGAGAGCGACTATTGTCCGGAAGATGAGTCCTGGCTGTTTGGGGCTGCGGGACCCTGGCGCTTGTTATTGATAGCGTACGAGCGGCATTTTGTTCCGGGTTTCACATGCCCCTCAAGCGGAAGAGTGCGGCTCATGGGCGAACAGAAGACGAAAGCAGCGACCTTCTAATTAATTTCGTCATTCGGGAAGGTGGTTGTCCCCTGTTGGCGAGGAACCCCATGACTCTGCGATGGACATGGGTGCTTGCTCGGGGGCAACGACAAGCGGCAGCCAGAAAACTTTACAATAGGCGTCATCGTGGTATTTTTCTGTTAGCGTGCTCAGAGGTAGCAGCCAGGAACGGCACGGTACCACCGGCAACGTCCGTGAGGCGGTGCGCCTGTACCCGAAGTCAAATTCCTTAAGATGAACCAACATAGCATCGCGTATAAGGGTCTGGTCATTTGCATGGTAGTGTTTTGCGCCTACATGCAATGGTCGCCCGTTGTCGATTTGGATTACGTTTCGATCAATGGTCACGAGCACTATGTTGGCGGAGCAAACCCGCACGAGATGGGCATCATGGTCATGCCTGCCCTGCCGCCGCGTGTCGAAGCGTTCCTTGGCGATTTTGCACACCCTTTCGAAATATTGCCAGTAACACACTCCAAGGAACGGCTGGTCCCCGAAACAACCATGCGCTTGTGAGTTCCTTCCCGCCGGTATTGTCTGTGCCCAAAAACCTAAAAGGCTTTGCATGTGTACGCAAGTGCCCTGTTACACAGCGGAAGGTTTGCGTGCGGCATTCGTGTCGCGCTGACGCCACGAAACAGCCAGGGGCCGTGTCAGCATCAAGTTGACCGGATAGATTTCTCTTTCCCCGGCCCCCCGCAGAGTCTTGGCCTTCCTTGTCAGAAGCCGCATGCGTACGCCGTGGAGTCATAGATGTCAAAACAAGATTTGTTTTCCAATGTCGCTGCCGAACCGCAGTCGTCTCCCTCACTGCGAGTTCTCATCGTGGACGACTACGAACCCTGGCGGCGCTGGGTCTACTCGGAGCTCGAGATGCAGCAGCATTTACAAGTAGTTGGGGAAGCGGGAGACGGATTAGACGCTGTCCGGAAAGCTTACGAACTTAAGCCGGACATAATTTTGCTGGACCTCGATCTTCCAAACCTCGACGGACTCGAAGTCGCAAATCGAATCGCGCAGAGCGCCCCTGACGCGAAAATAATTTTCTTGACCACACAAAACAATCCAGAGCTGGTAAAGCAAGCGTTTCGCAACGGAGCAACCGGATACGTTCTCAAAGGGGATGCGAATCAAGAGCTCTTGTCCGCGGTTGCACTCGTAATTCGGGGTCGTCGTTTTATTAGCGGCCGACTGACAATCGAATTTTGATGGTTCAGATTGCCGGCCTTGGGGTGGGCACTGGCGAATCACTTCGCGTTTTTCTTTGATATCCGGTTCTCGTCCGCTTCCCTCCGGGGCGGCACTGTTGATTCAGCCGAATTCCGGCCCCATTGCCATCAAGTACTCCTTGGACGAGGTCGGACCTACCGTACCAGACGACAACTATCCTTAGCAGTGCGTCGCCGCAGGGCTGGGGCTGATCCGCACGAGCGAGACGCGGCACGACTTGCCTCCTTGGAAGCGTGTCCTTCGATCATCGATGTAACATCACTCAAAACCCCTGTCAGCGCTGATCCTGGCCCGCGTTGCTGCATTTTGAAGGCACCTCGTTCTATGCGGCGCCCAACTGATTTGAGCCCGTGCGGAGTGTTCTGCGCCAGTAGGGTGGGACATGGTCCGGGTGGGCGAGGAACACGCGGCCGCTCACCGGGCAAGGCCGTCGCGCATACTTCGCGTAGACGGAGGTGGCGAGGGGGTTGACGGGAAGTCCTTCGATGCCTGCATCGCGGTTGCGAAACAGCAGGAAGCCGTCGCAGGTTTCGCAGATTACTTCGGGACGTCCGGCGACGTGATCGCCGATCTGCTGCATGGAGAACTCCTCCTCGTCGGGCATGGCGGGGATGACCTCTCCCGTCGTTCTGATGATGAAGCTGAGAAACTTCTTCGGATCGAGTGCCATAGGGTGCTCCTCGGGCAATAGTCTAGTATGCGAATAGAGATGATGTCAATTGAAAAAGCGCCGATCGGCGTGCCCGACTCTTTTACCTGCCAGGCGCGATAGACCCGCCCTGGGTTGGGTTTCGCCGCTTCGATTTTCCCTGCGGAAACTAGGGTCACGATTCAGCTGCGGAAGAATCGTTGCCATTTCGGAAGGAACTGGACAGATGGCGAAAAATCGCCAGCGAGTACGCATTGAACTTCGCAAGCAGCGAGGAATCGCCTGATTGCAATCGTTGACATTTGGCGGGAGGGCGGGAAGTTTGAATTCTGCTATGCTTCGGTTGATATCTGCGGTTCAAGGATTAGGTTTCGGCCTATGCCTCCAGAGTCAGCAGCCTTGATCAAGTACTCCTTGGCCCCCTGGATTTCTGTTCCCGTCGGCGCTATCGAATTCTACAAATCCGCCTTCGACGCGGCCGAGGTGTATCACCATAACGATCCCACCGGAGGCGTGGTTGTACGTCTTTCCATAAACGGCGCCGAGTTCTGGCTAAGCCAAGAATCTCCCGACCACGCCAGCGCCACTCCTGAACCTAGCGGCGGAGGAATGATTCGATTCATTCTCACCGTTTCCAATCCTGATGAAGTCTTTGCCCGGGCTGTGAAAGCAGGAGCCAAAGAAGTCTATCCGGTCAGTGAAGGACACGGCTGGCGAATCGGCCGCATATCCGACCCCTACGGACTGCATTGGGAAATCGGGCACCCACTCGCCTGATCACATTCTGCTTCGCCGGAAAAATTTACTGCACCCTGGCACGGGCGGCAGCCAAAAGCTCCCCGAGCGCCCGGAGTTGATCTTTGCCCAGGTGGCCCAAATGCTTGCGGTGGATCTTCTGCACCGGTTCATCCAAGCGATCCACAAGTTTGAGGCCCTCGGGGGTGATCCGCGCCATCACCATGCGCCGGTCCCGGCTTTCGCGAGCCCGGGAAATGAGGCCGCGTTTTTCCATGCGGTCCAGAAGCCGTGTGATATCGGGATCGCGGGTAATCATGCGGCTGGCAATTTCCCCGCAGGGGAGTCCTTCACGCGCTCCCCGCAGAATGCGTAAGACGTTGTATTGCGTAAGGGAGAGATCCTCCGCCTTGAGTACCGGGAGCGCTCCCCGGGTGAGTATGTCGGCAGTTCGGAGCAAATCCAAGAACGCTGCCTCTTCAGGGCTGCCTACCCGCCGTACTCTGGTTGAGTTCGTCATGCCCGAATATTAGTCGTTATGACGAATGTTGTAAACACATATTTATAAGACGACCACTTCCATGGCGAAGCCCCGCGTGGCGGGTGAAATCTCAAGCAGCTCACGTATTCCTGACCGAGGTCTTTGAGCCTTCGGCGAACCCCCTCACTTCCGCCTACGCTTTGCCTCGAAGAAAGAATTTGCTTGCTCCGGGACACTGTTCCGCAGGCTAGGCTAGGGGGCGGCTTGGCGCAAACCCTCCGCCACCCTCAGTGCAGACGGAAAACACTCCGGGGAAAACTCGAGATTAGATTTGAAGGTTGACGAGGGCGAAAGAACGAAAGAACGGCCTTTCATTGTGGGGTGATCGGGTGCGTCACTTAACGGAAAATAGGGGCGGAAGACATTCGCCCTCCGCCCATGAAAATCATGGCATACTGTATTCAAGTCTGCGTCTAGCCAAAAATATCCAACACTCGCCGGGGGATCTGTATTATCGGCGGCCTAACCCTGCCGCCATGGATTTGACGATAGTGCCGCTCGCATCGTCATCTTTCAGAGCCCAAACGTAGGCACCGCCGAGTCCACCCGGAACTTTCAGATCGATGTAGAGCATTTTCAGAAAAGCGGTTGTGGGATTGTCATAGGTGTAGAAGGTCTCGCTGTTCGGATCATAAAGTGAAACGGCGACCCTCTTCCCATCAAAGTAGCTGCTGTAGCCATTCGAGGCGAGATTCTCGAGCGTGCCATAAGTCGCCAGACCAGGCGTGAGCAGCGGATCGCAGCCGGGAGTATTGCCGCTGAGATCAGTGCACAGCCCGGTTCCATTGGCCAAAGGCACGGGCGACGGTCCGGATGAGTTCTGGTAAAGGCCATGATTGGCGTTGGCCACCCCCGTCCATCCGGCGGCGTAGAGCGGCAAGCCCATCGTGTACTTGTGGGGCGGGACGCCTGCCTTAAGGTAGGCATCGACCGTATCATTGATGTCCAGTCCCTGACCAAAAGCCGGATCCTTTTTGGAATCAAACAGCGGCGAGGCATCATTGGTCTGCGTGTCCCATGAGCCCGCGTAGTTATAGCCATCAATCGTGATGAAGTCTACTTCCTTGGCGGCATTCCGTAGATCGATGTTGACGTAGTTCTGCGAACCCGCTGGTCCATCGAACGACACGACATATTGTTTGCCTGTGGTGTTGCTCAGCGCCCGGAGCTGCCTGCGGAATTCAGCCAGCAGAGCGGTGAAATTCTGCGTATCGCTGGCCGTCGGGAACTCCCAGTCGATGTTGACGCCATCGAACAAGCCCGGAGCACTGACTCCCGGAGCAATGTTGCCGTTCATGAACAGGTCAATGCACGATGCCACGAACGCCTGGCGTCCGGCTTCCGTACTTGCCAGAGTCGAAAACGCCGCCGTATTTGCCGCCGACGCCCCGCCAATTGAGATCAACACCTTCAGTTTCGAGTGAAGTTGTTTGAGCTGTTGAATCGCCGCGAAATTTCCATACAGCGGCCCGCTGTACGGAGTACCGTTCACGCTCGGAAGGTAGGGGCTCTGATAGTCAGCCCAAGTATCTGCAAGAGCGCAGGCGGGAGGATCACTCGTCACGTTGGCGAAGGCATAAATAAGGTGTGTTAGTTTATTCGCAACTCCATTCTGTTGCAGATTTGCGATATTGTAGCCAGCGTAATAGATACTCCACTCTTCGAAATAACCTCCGAGAATTTTTTCTTGAGCAAAGGACGGAACTACAAATGCGACCACGGCCGACAACGCAACCAGGATCGCGCGCCAGGAGAGTCGGGACACAGAGCTGTACATGGGAAACTCCTCCGAAGCTGCTAAATGTAGAAACGGGCGGAGTATAGTACTATATAGCGCATTTAATCAAGCCCCACGAGAATTGCAGACGGCGGATGAATATTTCGCGCAAGTACTATATAGTAGTTGGACAAAACTGCTCTACCCACAGGCAAATTGATTTTCTTGACGGTAACTTGTGTAAACACCGGTTGAAGGAATGTTCCGCCTCCTCGGCGTCGAACTCCCGCGGTGCGCGGCTAGACTTCAAAGGCGAGCTCGAAAGCCGGCCGCCCCGGCTTTTCCGCTTCTCGTCGTCCTCGATGTTCATTTGCGCCTTTTTACAGTTGACGTGCCCTAGGTGAAATGCGCACCCGTATGACTTCCAAGCTGGAGTGAACCGTTGAAAACGAGACCGTCGCCGGGTCATGAGTCTCGTATCCGAGTTGTTCCCCAAGAAGAGTCGAACGCCACTCCCCGGACATCACTGGCGGCACAGCGTTCGACGTGCGACGAGCATTTTTTCGTTTGTGGTAGAGTGAAGCCGTACTCCTGTGCCGAGCAGGTCACGATGTACCACCGTAACGTCGCGTTTAGGGGCTTCCTCATTTGCATGGTGCTGTTTTGCGCCTACATGCAATCGTCGCCCGCTGTCGATTTGGATTACGTTTGGGTTAACGGCCATGAGCATTATGTGGGCGCGGCAGCCCCGCACCAAGCGGGCAAGATGGCTGTGCCCCTCGTCACGCAAGCGGTGGGGGCGTTTTTTGAAGACTTCAAACCTCTGTTCCAAGAGTTGCTGTTAGCACAATCCGCGACGCGACTGACCCCACCCACAACTTTGCGCTTGTGAGTTCCATCCTGCCAGTAGCACTAGCACTCAAAAACCCGTAGCAGTTGGAGATGTAGCAAATGTCGGATTGCACCGCGAGAAAAGTTTGCTTGCGCGGCTTTCGTGTGTGGTCGTCGTGTAGAACATTTCAACTCGACTCAGGGGTTGCCAATGTTGGATTCTCCTGCGGATTCTCGAGCCCACCTCGAAAGATTGCGGGAGCTGGCCATGACGGAGAACGACCCGATGAAGCCCGAGAACTCGTGTTCTCGATGAATGCAGTTTCCCAGTAACACACCAAGGATCGGCCAACAACCCAAATACGGAAAAACATGAGCGCCCAAGATTCCCCAAACGCAGAGGTTCTACGGAAATTGTCTGAAGCCAAGTGGATTCAGTTTCGGCATGAGTCTGAAATACAGAGCTGGCCAGTGTGGAAGCGGGTCATCCATCGCTTGATGCATTGTCCGATTTGTAGGCCAGAAGGAGTCAAAAGGTTGGATCGCTGCGAATAGACCAAGCATCCCTTCGAGCCAATCCGAGCTTCGAGCCAATCCGAGATTGTCACGGTGCAAACCGCATTCTTGTTTTCCCGCGCTATTCTTGGGAAGGAATGTATCATGCCACCGACGATCGAACAGACTCCTTCAGTGAGTGTAGAATGCTGGCATTTTTGGCTTTCATTACCGCCAACGTTGATAACGGCCCCCGACGCATGCCTGCCACACCCCAGCAGCTATTAACGATCGTTTGCGCTGTAGGGTCACGTTCGCATTTTACTCGTGAGGCCTTTGACTGATTGGCGAAGCGTTGGCATTTAACTCAAAATCCCCGGCTCGGTCCGGGACTTGTAAATCGCCGGTTTACAGACATTGACCACTATCTATTGTTCGCCCGTCAAGTCGTCAAGTCCCCTCGGAACCATTCAGGCACCTATGGTGTCAGACGAGGCATGAAAGATTTCACCCTCTGGTGCTCCACGGGCATTGCAGTGTGTGTCCTGGGCTTGTTAACGATTGCTCGCAGTGCCAACGCGTGTACGTGCCTCCCCGTAACCGTGAGCGAACTAATGCAGAGGGCTGACATTGTTTTCCGAGGCACCATCATCGATATTCATGGTGTTCAGACCGGACTTGGACCTGAAATCGGAGTGAGAAAACGAGTCGTAGTTTTTCGCGTCAAGCGTGTGTGGAAGGGTGTCGTCGGAGAAATCCTTGAGATGCCAGCTTTCGAACATACGAGCGGCCTTTGTTGGGGTTTTCCCAAGGGCTTATTGGCAGTTGGAAATGAACTCCTCGTCTATGCGAATCGGCAGAATGATAGCGACGATTATGTAACCGGCCTTTGCTTACATACTTCACTCGCCAAGCGGACAAAGGACTTCCACGGACTGGGGCCTGGGAGAGTGCCGAAGAAGAAAGCCAACTAGCGAAAAATCCCTATTGTTGGGCCGTCTGCGCTGCGGTGATCGAAGCCGCTGAGGGAAGTCCGAGAACCGAACGGTAACTGGGGTCGTTGTTTTCTGCAAATGAGGAGCTGTGCTGATGGCGGCCGCGGAAGCTGCAGGCCTGAACTCCCCATTTAGGACCACTCCCTTAGCATGCACGGCGCGGGCGCCCGGGTGCACTCCGAAAACTCCATTTAACGCGTCGACCGCCTGCTCAGGCGTCGCTTTTGCGGCTTGGGCTGGGCAAACGACTGATCCAACTATGAGCAGCGTGAAGAGGGCAGCCGCTGCCGATTGAGTAGTGAGCTGACATCAAATCCTCCTTGTTGTTTCCTTCTTGACCTCGAGCAAGCAGTTCAATACCAAGCCTATCCGTGACCGTACCCCCCGCCTTCGAGGGTTACTTTCCCTCGGAACATGCGATACACGATGACGAAATACATTACCGCCAGGCACATCCCAATCCCCCACCACGCCAGGCCAACACGGAGGGTGTGGGGACCGGATAACGCCTTATCAATGGTAATGTCCCGGCTAGGGTCACCGCTCGACGGCAAAAGACGAGGATAAAGAGCCACCGCTGCTCCCATGAGCATGAAGGCAAGATAGACACAGGAGCTAACGAAGGCTTTGCGGTCGTCCTGGTTGTGCGAAAAATAGAGGATGCTGACCAGCGCGACCATCACAATTGCGGGAATGACGAAAAGCACTGGATGGGCGGTGTAGTTACCTAGAGCATCGGGGCGAGCGATTGTCGAGGCGGGCACGCTCACAATTGTCAGCGCCAATAATGCGATCGACAGTGATTTTGCCGCCGCTCGCGCGCGCTCCTCTAATTCGTGCTCAGTCTTGATCGCGAGATATAAGGCGCCATGAAGAGCAAGGGCAATCAAGGCCAGCACACCTCCTGTTACCGTGTACCAGTCAAGAATGCCGGGATGAGGCCCCACCCGCCAGTCCGTCCACAGAGGAAGGAAAAAATATCCATCCGCGGCAAGTGGCACGCCTCGAATCACGTTCGCCAGTGCCGCACCGTAAAAGATCGCGAGCAATGGACTCGCCAGAAAAAATAAGCCGTCGAAAAACGACCGCCACACGGCGCTCTCCAGATTCATGCGCAGTTCGATCCCGAGGCCGCGCATAATCAGGACCATTCGGATTCTGGCGGTGGAGACCATCCTGCCTTGCGCCAAAGGGATCGCGAGTATCCTGGCGGATCAGCCGGACATGGTTTTGATCGCGCAAGCTTCGAAACGGGCGTGAAGCCATCCATCAATTCCAGTGCACATCGTTAGACAACTTCGGTTGCCCCAATTTGGGCGCTGGATAACGTCGCCACGCAAAAACGATTATGATTCTCATGTCGACGCAAGGGATGAAGGTAGACAACGATCTCCCGGAGAAGATTCGCGCTGCGAGGCGCAAACTGGCCACTGATGGCCATGTCGTGTTCGATCCGCCGGTGACTTTGAACGCGACTCAATTGGGAAGTTAGACGGCGACGTCTTGCGCGATCTTGTGCTCGCTGAGGAAGCGCACACAGGGAGAGAAAACAATGCGCCGATATCACCACATTGGTATTCCCACTACCGAATCGAAGCCTGGGGAGACCCACTTGAAAGACCTGAAACTTTTTGTTGTCAGTCACCAGAAAAGCGAATTTGGCGTCGAATGGATGCGCTTCGAAGCAGATGCGGCGGTCCCCGATCTTGTCCGGCGGGTGCCGCATGTTGCATTTGAAGTGACCGACCTCTTCTCCGAGCTTGCTGGCCGCGAAATCCTGATTCCTCCGAACAGCCCATCCGATGGTGTCCGCGTCGCATTCATCGTGGAAAACGGCGCGCCCATCGAGCTGCTCGAATTTACCGACCCCAAACACCCAGCCCGTTTATCGAAAAAAACGGACGAGTGACGAGCAACTCGGACAAAAACACTTTTGCTCACCGACCGCGAGTTGCCGTGTATAAGGCTTAAAGAGTTGCGCTATCCGCTTTAGCGGAAACTGTTCTACAAGCCCGAAAAGATTCATCCCCGTCAAACGTAGGATCATAACCACCGAAAAGCTGACATTCAAGTCTATCTGCCTCAAACAAGACATTTTTCAGGATTTGCAAAAGCCCGCGCGTGGCCGAACTCATCAAGCCGCACAAGGCCGGCCGGCTAGTGAACCAGATCAAAAAGCTCGCGGTGGACGTAGGCGAACTCCCGGACGTGGAACGCTCCGCCGATCCCACGGACGATTTCCTTCTGGCCATATCCGAGGCCGGCCAGGCCGACTACCTCGTGACCGCCGACGAGAGAAGGCTACTTGCGCTCGATCGGCATAAGGGTACGCGGATCGTTTCCGTGAGCGATTTCGCCGCGCTCTTCGTGTCTTCGAAGAAAAGACGAAATGACTGTGCCGGTCCGTTGCGCAAATCTAGCGGCATGCAGAGGACGTCCTGAGAAATTCCTGCCGGTATTGTGTAGGACTGGCTCCGCACACACTACGGAAGACGCGCGCAAAGTGCTCCTGGCTCTTGAACCCACAGGCCATCGCCACATCCAGGACGCGACTCTCGGGGGCACGCAACAACTCCTTGGCTCGCTCTATCCTGCGGTACAAGACAAACTGGTGCGGGCTCTGGCCTGTCGACTGGCGGAACATCTCTGAGAAGTGGGTTATGCTCAAGCCCGCTGTATTCGCCAGTTCTTCCAGACTCAAATCGCCATCCATCTGGGCGTGCACCAGTTCCACAACTTTCC
>Ga0123355_10007923_pt1 | contig 16002 bp, 11 predicted proteins | sample TergutEmb28metaG_3_FD_89872 | JGI IMG/M metagenome (GOLD analysis project Ga0123355, IMG submission 89872) | Embiratermes neotenicus P1 segment gut microbial communities from Petit-Saut dam, French Guiana - Emb289 P1 | ecosystem: Host-associated > Arthropoda: Insects > Digestive system > Gut ...
CTCCTCACCCAATATTGTGCGGGTGATAAAATAGAGAAGAATGAGATGGGTTGGGCATGTGGCGCGTATGGGTGAGGAGAGGGGGTGTATAGGGTCTTGTTGGGGAAACCGGAGAGAAGGAGACCACTGGAGAGACCTAGGCGTAGATGGGTGGATAATATTAGGATGGATCTTCAGGACGTGGGATGTGTGTATATGGACTGGATTGGGCTGGCCCAGGATAGACAGGTGGCGGACGCTTGTGAGTGCGGTAATTAATCTTCGGGTTCCGTGAAATGCGGGGAATTTCTTGACTAGCTGCAAACCAGTTAGCTTCTCCAGAAGGACTCTGCACCATGGAGTAAGTAAGTAACTAAGTAAGTAAGTGGATTGTGCCGTTATGGGTGGGCTGTTGTCGAAACGGGAAGAGACGTTCGGTTTACATACAAGCTGGGGAATGTCTTGAGTACTGAGTGACTAAGAAGGGCAGTGCTGTTGGTTAGTTAATTAGTTAATGTTTCTGGACACTGGTTGACAAGGAGAATAATCATAAGATGAAAATCAGTAACACGACAATGGACAAAATTTCATAATATGCACAATTTGTGCTCGCCACCATATATTGTTAATGTCGTGAACTGAGGGCGAGATAGGTGGGGTCTGCAGCACGTGTGGGAGAGCTGCGAAATTCTTAGGCCTGCGAAGTTTCAGTCAAATTGATTTGGAAGGGACCGATCGGGACAGGTAGGCCTGTTCCGGGGATTTAAAACGAAGATTTTTCTGGAATTATTTATAAATATGTGGACTTGTTTCAGCTGGATTAAAATAGAATCAAGTGGTATCATGTAGGGGCTTTATTTGTACAAAGGATCTTGGATCTTATTAGGCCGTAATGTGGACTTTCTCTCTCCTCATTGCAATGCCCCACAGCGTGGATTAAGGTATGCCGCCCGTTATTTCCTTCGTTACTGCTGACATCACGTTCGGATTCACACCCCACAGAACATGGCGCAGTTCCAGCTTAACGAGGTGTCAGGTGGTATAGCTGCACCATAGGACGGGATATCTTCAGGACGGCCCTTTATCGTTTCGTTAGTACAAGGTGAACAGAGGGTTGAAGGCCGTTGTAATGCTGGCCTGTATTGTTTCTCAAATACAGAGCCGCATAACATAGCCGGTGTTGAGACTAGGCTATTGGCTGGATGACCGAGGAGTTTTGGTTCGATTCCCAGTAGGGGAAAGGGATTTTTCTGTTCACCAAAGCGACCGCACCGGCTCTGGGTCATATGCGGCCGAGGCGTATACCTGCTGAATTATTTCCATTCAGTGTCGACGTTAAGAAAGAGTGGAGCTGTACCGTCACTACTTCTATACCTTAATTCCGTGCATAGAGAGAAAATAACTTGTACATTGTCGTACGCAGCATAACAAATGCGTAGATTCACAGAAATTCATTGTATTTTGAACGCCAATTTACCTACTGAGTTCATTTACAGCGGTGCTGATAAATCCTTAGCCCGACTAGAAAGGAAACAAGCCAGTGTTTCTGTCAGAATGGCGTGAATTTTTTTCGGCGCCTTGCCTTGCAGGAGAAAAGAACTTGATGACAGCTGGCGTCTCGATGTTGCTGAAATCGAGCGCGTCCCTGACATGCTTTCGAGCTTGTTTCTTTCCTGGTCGGGCTAAGGACTTATCAGCACCACGGTAAAACATCCACAACTGGACAGTATTTGTGTATTCATGAAGGGGCCAAGGATTTGGTCTCTATGTCACGTTGTCTGTCTCGTCCATCCAGTGAATGTGAAGACTTTTTACGCGGAAGTGAGAAGTCTGGACCGTGAAGTTCAACCTTGACCTACATCTAGTTAAGAGCTTACAAATGCATGGAACTTCACCACTACTTCCCAGCGCTGCTTAATGACGTGGTGCTTAAAACACGGACCTAAATGACGTAGAGCAAAGGACGAGAAAATCGAGTGGGTTTACTCCTGGTTCTGTCTAACGGGCACCTTAACGCACTGGGAACACATATTAGAGGTTAGAATAAGTTAAAATACGGTCATATGAGGAATGCAACTAAAGTGCCACTTATTCTGTACCTTAGCATTAGGCTGGGTAGTTAGCTTCACCCCTCGTCGCTGTCCTTCCGAAGAAAGACGCTCCGTTACACATTCAATAGGAGGCTGGGAAGCGCCACAGCAGTTCTTGACACTTTGGAGAAAAATTCTCTTGTCTGTGTCGGGAATCGAACTACGATTCATCGGGCGTCCAGCCCGTAGCTCAGTCTCGTATTGCGTTGTCCCGGCTCCAGACTTTATAATGTTGTTTCCAATTAAATTCTAAATTAAATTATCGTAATCACACGGTTGTTGCGTATTTGTAAGTTATATCTACGGCTGTAGGAGTATTTTCGGTCAAAGAAGATTTGTTAGCTGTTGACAGTTTTCAGCTACAGCTACTTTCCCAGAATATCTACACCATGGGGTAATAATTCCTTTCCCTCCATTAGACCGCTCTTCTTTAGCAATGTTGACTCCTCCTGCCATTGGAATGTACAGGTTCCTCACCCGCCGTGCATCTTTGATTTATTGCGACCGTTTATTCTCACAATACAAGGCATCCCATCTCTCTGAAACCAGCTGTCTCACAGGTTCTAATGAACTTGACACGGCCAAGATGACTGTCATCAAAATGAAATTACTTATTGCACTGGGACATCTTATCATCTCTGTGCATGTTTCGCCAAGGAAACCTCCTATGAAGTTCGTTTCGCTTTCATTTAGTCTTTTTTTTTTGTTTAACAACGGTGTTTAACCTACACTAATTATATTGCGTTGAGTGTCACGTTGATTATGAACGATACATTTTTATAGATTATACAAGGAATTAGTCGTGGAAAGACTGAGAGTAACCGGATATCCGGCTTTCGGAACGAGATCTGAATCCGCAATGTCTCTCATTCAAACTTCATGAAACTGAAATATAAGGAAAAATCTATGTTCAATAGATGTGTGACTTACATTCATATACAGTAAGTATACCGGCATCAGTAACGCTCAGATTTAGACTTCTCTGAAATAAGTGTATTGAAGCATGCAGCCCCAACGATACAGTATCTTGTTACGTTCCTACAGTATTTATTCTTTTTTGTGTCTTCATACATCTACTGTTAACGTGGAACTTGCGACATGTTCCGTTAGAGGATTAATTCTAAAACCTTGAACTATTTAGTAATTTCGTTGGAATCCTTAAAAAGACGATAAATGCATCTGCCCAACGCTAAGGCCAAACTGCTGATTTTGTCTTTCTTTGGTCGTCCGTGCACCAACGTGAATTATGTCTCTCAAGAGAGCAAGGCACCTTGTCAGAAGGAGGCATTGCAGTTGGTCTGGTCTAGCGCGGTGTCCTGTTTGGGTTGGTGTTGTACGTCGTATTCCCGCTCGTATTCGGACCGCAAAAGAAACACTCATGTAGCCTTATCCTCGGACACAGAGGAAAGGCTGTGACCAAAGAGCCTACCGCGTAGCGTCGTACGACGCACACCTAGCCACTGCTCCACAACACATTCCCACACAACATGATATGCTGCCACAACATCTCGTTTGCAAATAAGAATTCAATTGTGAATACCGAAATATAACTTTAGCAAGGAACAAAGTTCCCTGATGATGATCTGACAAGATCGAAAAATGTCGGAGTGTTTTAAAGTGTTTTAAAAGTGTTTATGTGAAATTGTATGTGCATTCGTTGGTTGATAAATTGAAGTGATTCTACGAAAATGCACGGTGCTACAATAAGATTTATTGCACTGTAAATGTTTGAAGTGTAAGCGCCTAAGAGCTTCCCGTTGCTTATTAACACAAACCGTTTAAATTCAAGTTCGGTTACGCATCTTCGCGATTGTTCTATACTTTTCACGGTTGTAACTTTGGGAAAGCGTTAATCGTACCTAGATTATAACCAAGATCCTGGAGACAGCAGAAATCCTCTCCCGCTTCAATGTTCAATTTAATAGCAAACAGACAGTAGGAACGAATGAAATCGGAAGTCGAACACCCGTCCCTTCCAGTTGACTTCGCTATTAGTCTCCCTTAGTACCTCTCTCTTTCCTATACGGGCGCCAGATTGCACTCACCCCTTCGTGTCGCTTGTGCATTAGTTATAATCTGTTATTGCAGTGAGGGATTCTGTACCTTCAACTTAATTAATTCTAAATTGGATTCTAGAAGTCCTTAAACTGACATAATTATTTAGTCAGCCGACCGGAACTGTCAGTCTTGCAGTCCCAGAAGGCAAAAGAAGAGGGCCCTGCCCCATTAAATTTCGCAACCTTTTAAATTAAAATTCAGTTAATCAACTTTTTCAAACCCCTAGGTTCGTGATCTTGTTTATTTTTACAGATGACCCAAAGTTACCGCTCTACCCCCTTTTAATTTAACCCGTTATTTCAAATTATTTTATTGCATGACAGTTCGCATCCACGCAGACTGACAACACGCCTTATATACTGTGGTTTTGGAAGCGTTTCTTGTGAAGTATTCTAATGCGGCAATTTTTTTGAAACTTCTTTCTCTTAGCATAATTTCTGGGTGTTCCCCGAACGCCTTCCTTTACTAACATTTTGAAGTTATGGTTACAGAGCTCAATAAAAATAACTCCTCCCAATAGAGTTTATCACTGCGACAACTATTCATTATTTTCTGATTTGTGACTTAAACGGACAAAACGTCCATAAACGTCTACCAGACTAATGACCGTCTTCTGATTGCGCTGCTATGCTTCGTGGTGTAATGTTTGTTTCATCTTCTGGAATAACGTGCCCTACCATCTTCAGGGTGGTTGAATTGGGTTTGTGTGGCTGCCGAAATACTTCGAAGAAGGAAATATGTTGGTTATATAGGAAGGTTAGGGGACTGTTGTGAGTCAGAATTACGGAAAGGTAAAGGGGGATAAGTTATGTACCGGGCACGATATAAGAGCTGTCCACTTTTTCCTTCCTTACCCCATTCTTTTCAGCATCTACCTGAATCTGTCGCTGGAGCAGGAAGAAGCACGTTTATCCGAAACGTCGGAACAACCTTACCATCCTACATGTTGTAATAACCTAGATAAATATATTTGAATAAAATCGGTACTTACAGCCTGAAAATCTATACTTCTAACAGCCTGCTAGGCGCCACATGGCTGAGTACCGTCTTCTTCAAGACAGCCTGTTATATTTGTTATCAACACGTCTAAAAATGGTTGCATTCTGATATTATGTGCCCTCAGTCATGCTTTCTGTGGAACAGACACAGAACGGATACTGCCGCCAGAAATGTTTCTTGGGTACACTTTTGACGGTACTTTCTGAACTTAATAAGGAGGCAGAATAAGTTGGGCCTCCGAACATCAAAATTATCTAGGTGAGACGTGAAGTTGTAATTTGGGAAAATTTTCAGCGCTTTAAATTTCGGACCCGTGGATTGTATATACATTAACATCTTTCAAGTATCTACGTTTCCATTCATTCTGTAGTCTGTCTTAAGACAGGTCCATAACTTCTTACTACGCAATTTCTCCACAGAGTGAGATCTCATGCTTCCTCTTTCAATTTCCAGTACCCTCTTTTTTCCCCTTAAGTTCATCTAGTACCTTCTTACGTCTTCTTCCTCGTCTTCCCGTCACTCCTTCATTCAACAACGTGCTTTACAAGGCAGTTCTTACGCAAGATGTGACCACCCAGTTAGCCTTCCTCATTTTTCTTTGTGGGTTATTCCTTTCCACCTTGACTGTTTGTAGCACTTCTTCATTTTTTACACGATCGGTCCAATTAATCTTCTCCATCCTTCTCTAGCACCGTATTTCAAAACTTTCGAAGTATTTCTGATCTACTTTCCGAAGTGTCCAAATTTCAGCACCCTGCAAAGGTAATCATGAGGTTCGTCATCCCCGTTGTGTTCTATGAAATAACTAATGTAGAGCGTGTGTACTCGTCTAACACAACTATATTTATTGGTAGTACGAGTACACACAATCTACATTAGTTATTGCAAAGGTAAGCTCCAAATGTAACACCTTACTGGTTTCTTTCTTAATGTAAGTCAAATTTTCTGGTAAAATTCTTCTTCTTATCTACGTGTTTATGAAAGCAAATGGGCCTAGCACTAAACTGCGATAGTTGACGTTCTTACAGCGGTATTGCGGAAGATTGACGTCTTCTGGGATGACACTGTGTCATTGGTTGGGTAGCTCCCGACGTCTCGATGGCACTGCGATTCCCCGCAAAGTCGGTAACTATTCGCTCGACAGACAGCGTCACGTGCTGTGTAACTTAAATCTCTATACCGAACATTTCAAGTATATAAAGTATTATATTTGTTATTATATCATTAGCGTTATTGATTGTGCGACGTGTGCGGCAGTTGTCTTCTAACTGTGCCGTTTGTTATTTAACATAAATATTATGTAATATGTGGAAGGTGCACTGGAGATTGACGTGAATATCATGCTTGGTATTCTGCTACCTGCCTCCTTGACTGATTGTTTATAATATGGTGTCAAAAAGGAAAATGTAGCACTACTGATACCAAGAACACCATTGCAGACATTCCTGACAAACCGTTTTCATGCACCTCACCTTAATATTACACTTCATCTTCTCGCTTTGCAGTACGGATAATTTCGAGGAATTGGTTTTGGAAATATTTGGGACGCGCTTTACGTGTCGTTGATTCTAGCCACATACGCAACACATCGTAGCGTCTCATATTTCTCGGTGGCCTGTATAAATCAGGAAGTTGCTCGTTATGTAATGCGCGATGTATTTTCTCACTCAGTCAAGTTATCGCTCATCGCAATTTGTTGCCTTCTGTTCGGCACCCGACTTGATAAAAAGTGCCAGTCAACAAGCAGAAGCATAGATGACGAACACCATGACTTGCGAATGCGTGACCTGCTGGCCAGTCCTATCCAGATCATTAACACTTCACTCATACCAAGATCCTGTGATGTGCTCCAAGGTTGCTTTACCTGCCAACGTATAACCAGAACATGGTGCGCCTGAGAATATTAAGTGGTGTAAACGTATCTGTTGGTTATTTGGAACCGTGGAAGAGAAAGCAACTGAATAGCCGATTACCCTTGCTGATTTTGGGCTGTGGGTCATCTACAGTAAGTGCAGTCGGGAATTGTCTGTGCATACGATATACTAACAAAGTAAAGCAGCCTTCATATCTGCTACACGAAACTAAGTTTCATTAGCCCAATGTTCTCAGTTTGCTTACTTGAAGTGACATAAGAGTTCTCGAGGACAGAGAAGAAGATTGTGCAACCCTGTCTGAATATAAGAAAGAGGAGATTCACTGATGTTATTGCCAGTCGTACCAAATACAATTTGTAGATGCTTTTAGCGTCATGTTTACCTAATAGAGGCAGTGTACAAGAAATGCGACCAATTTTAGGTTCTCTCCGAGCATAACAGTTACAATATATGGTTAAGAAAATGAATGGTACAGGATGTACACCTCTTGTACCGTCTGAAAAATAAGGAATGACATACACGGTGAATGTTGACAGAATTTGTAAAGGCAAATACAGTTCAAAAATTGCTCTTGGTAAATTGTTCAAATTCTGTGATTGGTGCTGCACACGCAAAGTTTTCGGTATTCATTTATTGCTTTCATACATTTGTACTTCATTACAAAGTTAATCACACTGCACAGAATGAAAAGTTGTTGTACCCTGAATTTCATTAAATATTTGATAAGTAGAACCATACTGGTCTTACGTACAGCACGCATTTGTAGGTTGGGGTATACGTAGATCACTTGTGTAAGAAAAACTTTCAAGCTGACCTGGGCGTAGAATGGAGCATACTGTTATATTGACTTTAATAGGTGATGGTGTGGATTGGAATCAATTGGCTCTTGCGAAGATGATAATGAACTTCTGGTTTGCATAAAAATAGGTCAATTTTTTGAGTGGGTAGGTTATAATTTAAGAAGGGCTCTGAAGTGTGGGTTTCTTACCACGTGATTAACCCTTTAAACGCCGAGTTAAATCCCATCTGCCATTTGCTGGCCTTATTAGGAGCTCACCATATTCTCCACGTTAGAAGGATAAGGGTTAAGTGAAACGAGGTCCATGATCTGGAGACGATGACTTGCCGCTGTTGTAAGTGTATCAATGATAGTTTGTACGCAAACAGCTGTTTGTACGCAAACAGCTGTTTCCCCCAAAGCGCCATTCTTGTTTCTGCTACACGACATACTCTTCATCATGTAGCGTGTGATTCATGTGTATAAATTTATGTGACTAAAAGAGATGCATGTAAAACAAAGTTCGTATTAACGCTCTCTCTCTCTCTCTCTCTCTCTCTCTCTCTCTGCGTAAAATGGAGGAGCGTGTAACATGAAGCGGTCCAATAATTGAGATTCGTTTCTTCATTAAAGCGCAAAAACGTTAATAATACCTCTTTGATACTGAGAGAAGTATCTGCTTGTTAGAGTGTGATGTCTGCGTGCTGCAAGGTTCAGTCTTGTTAATCTTAAAACTCTACAGTAAACTCTCATGAGGACTTTCTTTAAGATAGCTCGTTATACACTTACATTATCTCTGCATAGGGTAACCTCTGCAGAGAAAGGAGTTAATTCGGTACCATGTTCGTGATAAATTGACGGGACGGTCTTCTGATATGAATACGTCTTAAGTAATACAAAGTATCCGTTCTTCTGACATATGACACCGCGTCACTGGGTAGTTGGTTCGCAGCCTTCCGAGACGAAGCAATGTTCTCATCTTAAAGTGGCGAATTTTGCAAGGAATTTCGCGGTCTTCCCACCGGTTTTTAATCTGAGAGTCTAGAATACCTACATCAGAGTATTCATATCCACTATGGCCTGTTGTGGGCCGGGGTAGCCTAGTCGGTATAGCACCTTGCTACGAGCTGGACGGTCAGGGGATCGAGTGCTGGTGGGGGCAAGATTTTTCGCACCCGAACATGGGGCCTACCCAGCTCCCTATACAATGGGTAGCGGGGCCCATGCCTTGGGGTAAAACAGGCAGCGCGTGGCGTTTACCACTCCCATCTAGTGCTGAGTTAAGAATGAGTGTATCTATACGTCTAGTCTCCTCCCCTTCTGGGACTTATGGCTTTTTATACGTTGAACTTCATCTGTACTGTGACGTGTTGCGTGGACACAGGGGCGGATTTACCTTTCAGTGCAACTGGTCTACCCAACTTGCAGTCACCGTTACGTAACTCGAACAGTATAACTGAATTGACTATTGCTCCCTACTGCCAATAGCATACTGTATTGAAGTCCGTGACGTTGTTCTTGACGTTAGGCTGTCTGTTCTCTCTGCCTATAACCGGCCAAATCTCAAAGACGGGAACACGAACTCCACTCAGGGAATATAACGCATGGTGGTCACAGGAAACTTTAAGTGTCTACCGACTAGATGACAAGAAGGATATTTGTGGTTAGGCCTCTAGTTTTATTCTCACAGTCACTTTAAGTTTTATACTATAATATTCACAATCAATTTATTTGTGTCCGGCACTGTTAGAAATTGTATCAACAAAATACACCTCTATATTATTGTCACGCTTCCCCTTCAACCTGCTCACACTAGTGTCCGCTAAGAAGTCCCCAAACCCCAGCCTGTCCTAGCTTCACGGCCTCTACTCTCATCAAGTATAACAGCTGTCTGATTGATGCATGCCGAAGGGGGCATAGAACGTACTGTTCCCAGGGAGACAATGCGGCAGTATGGTTGTAACCTGAGCTAAAAGCATGCCTCATCCCTTCGCGTGATAAACACAGTCATAAACTTAATACAAGTAACCTTGAAGTCCACACCCTCACAATATACCAGTATATTGCACACAAAAGAAACTCTTTTGCTCGAAGTCCTAAATTTTACTTTATTCTTCCCACGTATTTTTGCCAGTCTCTCCGCTGAGCATTTTTTGATCTGGCTTAGAACCAGGATCAACGGTAACATGCCCTTCTTACAAGAATGTATAACAATGTCTGGTGTTTATTTTGACAGGCAATAGCTTCAAGTGTGACTGCCGGCTGTCCTGGATGTACCAGCTACGGAATGAGACACCCAGCGAACAGATCCGCAACAGCTTGGAGGAACTGACCTGCCGACTAGTGTCTGAGGTTCCCGACTATCAGGACCACGATGCTAATGACTCCATGGACGACACCACTGAACCCCCTCACATCAACAGCCGAGGTTATGGGGAGGACGTTTTCAGCGGTCGCGGCTTCGACAGTGACGGACCTCGAGGGCAGCCAGATGCTTCGACCCCGGAACCGACAAAGATGAAGCACCTGTTCGATATCCCACAGGAGCAGCTGCCATGTCCGGAGAATATCCAGTTAGAACCCGATCCAAAATTTCCTTTCCAATATAATTCGGAGTTTGGACACGGACGTGATGTGAACGCGGGGATTGAAATCAAAGTCATATCCTCCATGCTTATTTTCAACTTTGTTGTAATGCTGGTCACGTGAGGAAACTATTGTGAGTAAATGTGGGTGATACACAGATATATGATCCTTGAAAGTATTTGTGATTTTATTGTAAGAGTGTTTGTATTATTTTCTCTTGCGAAGAGACTTGAGTAGATGCCGAGCATTTTGCAGATTCGGCTACTTGTCTGACTACTTCATTCTTTTGCTTCATTACATTATCAGCATCCAGCTAAAGATAAATTAATAAAACTTCGCCCAAAAATATTTTGTGAGAGTTCCCTGGCATATATTTCATTGTCCTTTTGTGAGAAAATTTACGCTAATATTAGTGGTTCAGATCTTACAACTTCTAAGGGAAAATTAGATAGAACATCGTTTCAACGACGATATTCAAGGCACGTCTCTGTGTATGTAACATTCAGCCGTTTATTTCATGTACTGGCTTCACTAACTTCTGAGGCGGAGGCTCGTTAGTGTTGATAGATATGTGAGCTCGTGTCCGTTTATCACGCTCATTCCAAGAACCATTGCGCAGTTTCCTGAATGGTCCTCTTCCTTCAAAATGCGATCCTGCTTATACAGTGAAACAGAACACAGTTCACTGGCAGTGTGGTTTGAGTTAGTCACTCCCTAAGTTTCATTGGTCCCAGAACTGGGTTCAGTGTACCCACAATCAAGATTGGGAATAAGACCATCGTGATGATATAACACCTTGGGCAAAATTTTGTTTTTAATTTAGTTTTATAGGCATTAGGATAGAGGTGTCCATCTTGTCTCTGATGCGTAAATGATTCTTAAATTGTCTTCTACCTCGATGTTTACGCGACTTCTTCGCAAAACCGTGTGGTGCTCTAATGCAGACCCAGAACAATTTTGAAATAGAATTTCAAGAACTGGAGTTTAAAATTTCAGTAAAAATTAAAATTAAAGGAAGAAAAGCTTCCCTCTTTGGTCCTCTTTGTTTATTACTACCAGGTACACCAACATAGCCGTGTTATCTCTTATGTGATGCCATATGATAGGAAGCAGTAAAAGACATTAAGTTTAAATGATATTCAATCAATATTTACCCCCAATACTATTTGTGTATACGTTTTTAATATCAGACTTCGGGTTTATCTATATTATTTGTCCAACTAAGTCACTGCCTTCTAGATTTAGTAATACATAATTACAGTTTACAAGGATGTATCATATATCAAATGTTAGGTTCTAAGTTTTAGTTGTGTATCTTTCTACATCACGTAGAAGAAATTTAATTTTGTTCCCGTAGAGCGCAGTTTGTCATAAGAAACTTTTATTGATTGCAGTGCCATGATCTCGTATTATTTGCAGCTTCCCACGAAATTCAAGATATTAAGGATTCTGAAAGAAAATTAAAACCATATGCCATATAAAATGCTTGAAAATTTTTCCTGCTGTTAGATCAAATAATATTTTAGCATTACTATATTTAACTTATTCTTAATTTAAATAAAAATTGTAATGGAGCCTCGTTTCTTCAAATAGCTTGTATTATGTGTAACTTGCGTTCTGATATAGGCTACGTAATGTACGAATCTCGACGCCTAGCATTTTGATGTTTCCTTTTAACACATTTTAATCACATGCAGTGCTCCGTGTTGTTTTAGTGCTTGCACTTTCATTACACATGAAAAACACTGGGTAGAAGTTTTCAAACAACTGACTGGAAATCCGCATGGTGGCGTTTGAGGCCCACGGGGCACTGTATCCACAACCTTGTTTATTATCACTGCTATAACTGCCTTGATCAAATGGGCAGAACAGATTAGTTTTGTCCTTAATTCTCTTTTCCTCTTTTTCTTTGTTTTTCGCCCCCCGCCCCCCAAATATTTTTGGTTAAGTATTTACAGAACGGTGTGCAGTTGCGATTAATTTCAACCATGCACTTGGGATTTTCGAACATTTTTTAAATTTTCTCCGGTCTTGTTATTTGTTATGTTGCAACTCTCAACTGCATAACGCCATGTACTGACTGTTAAAACCTGTTGCCAACTTCACCGAAGCTGGTAGCCATCAACAGACAGCCTTACCTCATGCTTGCTACGCCTGGTAGCAGCTGTTGTCACTCCTACTCCAGTTTGAAAGGATGAATTTCTCTCTTAAGATATCCAGAAATGTTATTTTGCCTGGAGAATATTTTCAGTAACGTTGTTTGAACGTGCCATGGATAATGAGATGACCTGGTCTTCTTAAAAAAATTACCTTCTTGCTACAATTTTTGCAAAAATTTGCACTTTAACATCAGGGGTATTTGTGCGACAGTCATAACGTTTTCGGATTGCACATCTGAAGCCCTGAGGTACCAAGGCTTTTATGAGCATGCGTTGTTACTCTTTAGACAGACAGGCCTGTCTCCTCTTGTTCTATTAACATATTTCGAAAACCAGTGGCTGTGCATCCGTACAACAAATTTCTGATACATCAACAGTAACCACGGCAAGGGCGCCTTCCTTTTGTTATCAGTGATTCTTACTCCTTAATACAGTGTCCATTTTAACGTATCTGTGAGCACAGCAGTTGTCATGCGAGCTCTGTCGCGCATGACCCCTGCGTCTACATAGAATTTAGAGTCTGTTTTCCCGCTACATCTCAAATTACCTTTATTTTCACAGAAGTGTCTGAAAGGGCTTGAATTCCTGTCGCATACAGACGTCCTATGTGATACAGCTCCTGTGTTTAGGGACCCGTTAGACTCGACATTCTGTGTACACTGCCATCGTATCGAATTTGCCTGCTGCATTTACAAATAAAAACGCTGTATGGGTGTCTGTATTTCCTGCAGTCACACGACTTTATGTGTGAAATGTACCTCTTCTCCACTTTTGTGACGACCAGTCCAGACTTCAGAGTAGAATCTTGTCTTCTCACATTTCTGCTCCCATCAATATTCCCTTGTGTTACTTGGCGCTGTGCGTTTCTCCCAACATCGCCATTTGCTTCATACTATGAAAGGCTTGGTCAGGCACGGATCGTATCTTTTTCTAAAGCTCTGCACTTTCCCACCATTCTTACTGGCATGCTTCTTTGCCAAGCCTGACAGAAAAAAAAGCTTGTTGTTAGCACTGTAGGCCACGTATTTTCAGCGGATGAGCACACTCTGTGTTTGCTGTCAAAGCAAATATTCATTCTTACATTGATATCATAAATTTTACGTTTTGGATCCCGGACACCGCTGAGAGTACAAAAGGTCTAACCATTCTACCAATATTAACACTGTCCTCGTCACTTACTGCGGTTGAATGCTCCGGGGAACAGAAGCGTAGTTCGCGTTTTGGTAGAGTTATTCTCCATGTGCAAAATTTAAGGCTGCAGTTCGTAGAGTTTTCCTAGAAGAACTCTTTTGTCTTTTAGTAAGGGCTTAATTCATGTTAAGTTTAGTTCGATTTAAGTACTTTAGGAGTTTATTGTTATTATTATTATTATTATTATTTTCATTATGTGCATTATTTGATAAAATTTCTTATTGTAAAGAACTAAATACACATCGACATTGTGAATGTAGTTGGGTCTAATGAGATAGCGTACTTTAGGAGTGCTTGTTGCCAGATGGCTACACATTGCCAAAAATGTCATAAAATTGCAAGAAATACATTCATTTATAGACTGTTCTTTTAAAAGTAACGTAATGCGTAACGGCCATAAGTAAGCCCTTGGTGTACTGAATTCGTTAATATCCTTACTATTCAACACTGTACACAATTAAAAGAATATCTAAAATTACGTCTATCTAACCGGTACACCCTATCAGCTTAACCATTAATACAGTCATTTACTCGTTAATGCCGGCTTCAGCACGCTACATATTTGTGCATTGTTCATACAATTGAACTGCCGTAGTACTATGCACATTGAGCGGGCTATTGGAAATATCAGAATTTTCAATGCATGACATCATTGTTGGAGAATTTATAAAATAAACTGTAAAACACAAACTAGTTTCGTGACAAATTTATACATTTTCTTATGTTTATTGGACCGTGCATCATCTTGATAGTTGAATAAAGGGAGACCAACTTGATGTTACTTGCTTTATTATTTCATTATTTAATGATCAACATGTTTCGGATGTTAATACATCCATCCTCAGGAGCTTCCGACATATTTGTTGATTTATTTCATGGGTTTTATTGCTCTGGTTCGATATGTGTTGGTGTTACGTTGTGGTTTGGCTGGGGTGGTGTGGTGTGGTATCCGTATGCAGGCTGAAGCCAGCCAAACCACAACGTAACACCAACACATATCGAACCAGAGCAATACAACCCATGAAATAAATCAACAAATAAGTCGCAAGGTCCTGAGGATGGATGTATTAACACCCGAAACATGTTGAGCATTAAATAATGAAATAATAAAGCAAGTGACATCAAGTTGGTCTCTCTTTATTCAATTATAAATTTTCATAGTATAATTATCATCAGGTGTGTCTAAGACATGTTCTGGCTTGTCCATCATCATGCACGTTGGTCCTTATTTTTTCCTTAGTCAAACTGCTCTTCTTCTATCGGTTGTAATGGATCCATACACTTCATTCCTAGTAAATGTTGTAAATGAACTCTTATACAGGCAGTGAGGCTCTGTACAGGCCGTACGGCCTAAAGGGGGACTAGAGGTATAGCTCTACTCTTTCTTGACCACGGCACTAGAAGGGTGTGAGGGATCAGCGTCACGCCCCGGCCGCTCTTTACCGCCGGGAAAGACCCGGTACCCATTGTACAGGAGGTGAGTGGACCCCAGGGCCAGTCTGGACAGGTGCGGAAAATCTCGCCCCCACAGGGATTCGATCCCCGAACCGTCCAGCCCGTAGCCAGTCGCTATACCGACTGAGCTACCGGACCCTAGTAAATGTTGTACCAACTTAAATTTAATTTAAATTTTGTACGCATGCTTAACGTTTATCTTAATTTTTAATTTGTTTTGTGGTCATATAATATTTATGCTGCAACTTACCACACAAATTTATTTTCCATTGTCTCAGTAGTTCTTTCATGCGCTTTTATTAAAGGCAAATTCTGTCATCTAGTTAAAGACTGTTGGTACCCCTGCTGTGTAACGTAATTTCAATAATGTCTCATTATTACTTGTTTTAAATGTGAATCGAATTTTTCCACGCATCTATTACAACCTGTGTAGCTGATTATATGCATAATTATGTATGTATGTATGTATGTATGTATGGTACAGTACCTCCAAAGTTGTTAAAGTCTTTTATTTCTTCAGTTACTTTCTTGTCAGTAATTATTTTCCAGTCAATACGCTTGCTTCTTTCAAGTGTCATGACTTTTGTTTTAACCCTTATCCTGCTAACGTGGAAAATATGGTGAGCTCCAAATAATGCCAGCAAATGGCAGATGGGATTTAACTTGGCGTTTAAAGGGTTAACGATGTAACTTTTAGATTTATATTTCTTAAAAATTGTATTTATACAGGTTATGTATATACTCGTATATACATAAATACCTACCTACCTACCTACCTACATACATACATACATACATACATACATACATACATACATACATACATACATACA
>Ga0123355_10007924_pt1 | contig 16002 bp, 13 predicted proteins | sample TergutEmb28metaG_3_FD_89872 | JGI IMG/M metagenome (GOLD analysis project Ga0123355, IMG submission 89872) | Embiratermes neotenicus P1 segment gut microbial communities from Petit-Saut dam, French Guiana - Emb289 P1 | ecosystem: Host-associated > Arthropoda: Insects > Digestive system > Gut ...
CTTGTGTCCTGGTTTGTGATGCGCACGTCGGCGTTGGCCACAACCGCTCCGCTTGGATCCTCGACGGTCCCGGTGATCGCGCCGGTAGCTCCGCCTTGCGCCAAAACCTGTGCGGTGAAAGCCCATAGAATGAAACCAAGAGCCACCCATCTGATGGACGACTTCGCCATAACCCTTCTCCTCTTTTTTCTCGGAATGCCGGAAATCGTTTTGGTCTATTGGAGAATTGCAAGGGAAAGACATCGACAACAGCCGGCGGTGCTGGGCATGGCAAGGACGTGCTTGGTCCGCATGCGATCACGATGTGCGCAGGTGATAGGTTCTTCTGCCATGGCCCTACGGATTCAGCTCCGCCTGTCGAATCCTTCGTGGGATGGGGGAAAGCTTACTGAATCGGCAGGACAGTTTTCAAGCCAAGAAATCCGCCGGCAGCAAGTAACCATGCAACTTGCTCAGGCCTTGACACGGTTGGCAGGAATGAAAGCAGGATGCCGGGGCGACCTTCTCATGGCGCGCTTCGCCCCCTTCGATTTTGCTCCGGGCAAGCTGCGTCCGAGGCTCGATTAACCTTCTCCAAATTCACGATAACGCTCGAGGACGTCGCGTTGCGTAATCACACCCTCCAGATGCCCGAAGTCGGCGCGGCTCACGACTGGCACAACCGCCCAGCGATCCACATAGCGCAATGCTGTTTCGAGGGGGAGATCGGGGTGCAGGTACGGGACATTGCGGACGGGCAGCAGGGGACCGAGGCTGGAAGCGCCCTTTCCCTCCGCCACGAAGCCGAGAAGTTCGCGTTTGGTTACGCTGCTCCAGCCGCCCGGACCCAGGCGGACCAGCACTTCGCCGGCCTCGGAGTGATCCACTTCCCGGAGCGCCTGGTCGACGCTATTGTCGGCGTCGAGAACTGTCCCTTCGGCCTCCCGCATCGCGTCTTCAACCCGCAGAATGCCTTCTTCACGCTGCTCCTCCATCGATGGCAGGTCGAGTCCGTCCTGCCGCGTCAGCATATCGAACAGAGCAATCGGCTGCAGGCCGCGCGCAATGACGTAGGCGACGGTGTTGGCTACGATGACCGGCACGATGATGGAGTAGTTCCCGCTTACTTCCAGCACCATGAATACCGAGGTCATCGGCACGCGCAGAAATCCGGCAAAAAGCACCCCCATGCCGACCAGTGCGTAGGTACCAGGCGACACGGTCAGTTGGGGCACGAGCATGTGCTCGGCCCCGCCCACCGCCGCCCCCAGCATCGCGCCAATGAATAACGTCGGAGCGAACATGCCGCCGGGAGTTCCGCTCACAAAGGAAAGCAGCGTCGCGATGATCTTCAAACCGGCGAGGATCGCGAGAAATTCCCAGGTGAACTGCCCGTGCATCGCCTGGTCGATGTACTCGTAGCCGGCGCCCATGACCTGCGGCGCGCCCAGCCTGGCGATGATTCCGATCAGCAAGCCCGCGATGGCCGGCTGGAAATATTGCGTCCAGCGGGGCAGAGCCTTGCATCGTGGACGCAACACCTGAATCCCGCTGGCAAACGCGACCGAGGCCAGCCCGCCGACCACGCCAAGAATCGCGTAGGCGATTAATTCCGTCGGGCGTTTCAATTCGACCGCGGGGATGCGGAACAGCGACTCCGACCCCAGAAACCAGCGCATCACGACGACGCTCGATACGGCCGACAACACGACCGAGCCCAGAATGCCGGCCGTCCAGCGCCCGATCACTTCTTCAATGACGAACAGCACCGCAGAGATAGGAGCGTTGAAAGCCGCCGCCAGACCGGCGGCTGCGCCAACCGGAGCGATCAGCCGCATGCGGTCGCGCGACAGCCGCATCTTTCGACCGAGCACGGACGCCAGGCATGCGCCGATCTGCAGTGAGGGATCTTCCGGTCCCAAAGAATGTCCCGATCCGATCGCCAGCGCGGCAGTAATGAATTTCCCGATCGCCGTTCGGAACGGAATGTAGCCGTTGTAGATGTACAGCGCGGCCTTGGTCTGGTTGACGCCGCTTCCGCGCGTCCGGGGAAAAAAATGGATGACCAGTGCCGCGATCACCAGTCCCGCCAAGGTGGGCGCCAGCAGCATGCGCTCGGGAGTCAACGCCGCGCCTGTTCCCAACAGGTAGAGCCGGGACCAGTCGATCGCGAAACGAAAACACACAATCGCCAAGCCGGAAAACACGCCAATGAAAACCGACAAAACCAGAAAAAATCGCTCTTCGCGAAACACTGATCTCCACAGTGCTCGCGGCGAATGCTGGTCGAGCGATGAAGCCGCGGGCGCACTGCGGTTGTCCATGACAACGCCTTCCGGATCAGAGTCGAAACCCACGCTAGTTCCCTTCATGCAGTTTTGCGATCAGCAGCAACGCCAGGTCCGGACCGGATGGGGTCCCGCAGGCATCCCTGGTCTGGCGCTCGATGCGAAAGACCAAATCCATCGCCGCATCCACCAGGTCGGGATTGCGCCGCAAACCAACTTCGCTGATCGCCGGCTCGAGCGCGGCCCAACTCTCGCTCAGACTGGGACCCGAGCCTGGGGATCGAGGAACCGGGCAGCTTTTCAGCCGCTGGCCTGCGGTATGGAAGGCGTCCACCACGGCGCGATTTCGCTCGGACACTGAAATCGGCCGGCGATACGGATCCATGGTCAATACCATCTGCGTGATCTTGAGCCGGTCCGCGCTCTGCGCATCATCAGGATTCGCCGTTACCGCGGCTTCGAGAAATTTCTGCGCCTCGGGATAACGTCCCAGCCGGAACGCAGCTTCTCCAGCCCCAGCCAGCGCCGCGGGGTTATGGCGATCGGCTTTCAGCGCAATCCGGTATGCGGCCAGGGCATGCTCGTAGTCTTCGGCTCGAAGAAACAGGCCGCCGATGCGCTCCTGCTCGGCCGGGTCTTCGCCCGCATTTTCTGCCAGGGCAATCAACTCCGCCTCGGCATCCGCGCGCGCATGGGTGCGCAACAGCAGTTCGATCAGTTCCAGCCGCGCATCCCGTCTTTGACTTCTCTCGTCGCCCGTCCAGGTGGAGTAGACGGCATCGTGGTAATAGCGCACGGCCTGATCGGTCTGTCCCTGTTGCGCAGCGATGCGCGCCAGTTCCAGGTTCACCAGGCCGTTTTCCGGCTCCCGCTCCCAGAGGTTGAGCAGGTAGGCGGAAGCTTCGCCGGTGTGCCTCAGCCCCAGAAGGGCTTCGGCGAGGTTCAGTTGGTAGGAATAGTTGTCGCGCGAATACAAAAGAGCGGAACGAAAGTCGCTGACCGCGGCATCAAAACGCCTGGCGTTGAGATTGGCAACGCCGCGCTCGAACCAGCGATTGCCCAGAGCCTCGCGTTGCGCTTGATAAGCGCGCGCGAGGCCGGTCACCATCAGGAAAAACAGGACAGCCAGAACCGCGAGCAGCGCCAGCATGACCGGGCGTTTCCGAAGGTAGAAGCGGTAACCGGCTAGTTTCCCCGCCGCCATCTCGTCTCCAGGCTTTTCGAACACTCGATAGACTCCCAATCATGGTAGCTGGAACCGATGAGGAAATGCACAATCGGGCAGGAAAACGCAGAGCGACTATGTGGCCACGGGCAGCCACCCGGGTTCACGGAGATGTTCGTCACGCAGACGCCGCATGCGGGCTGCAAGAATCTCGGCGCGCCCGAGGTACCCGACGATTTTGCGCTCGTTGTCACGTTCCACCACCGGCAGCCGCCCCACGTCGAAGCGCAACAACTTGGCGGCAGCCTCGGCGACCAGTTCATCGGGATAGGTGACGACCACTCTGGTGCTGCCAGCCTCCTCCACGAAGATCGCTCCGGAAGGATCCTCGTTGAGGGCTCGCAGGATGTCGCCGCGGGTCACAATTCCCGCCAGCGTGCCGTCATCTTCGATAATCAGCAGCGCTTCATGGCGAGCCACCGCGGGATCATGGCGGGAAAGGCGCTCGGCCACTTCCCGGACTTTGGTGCGCGCCGGTATCACCGGCGCCGTCTTCTCCATGGTTTCGTCCACCCTGACCTGGGTAAGAACGTCGGCCTCGTAGTCCTGGTCGACGCGCAGACCCCGGCGCGCCAGCTTCTCGGTCATGATGGAGCTGCGCGGCATGAACAACATGGCGATGCCGTCGGCAATGACGGCGACCAGCATCAGGGGCAGCACCGAGTTGTAGTCGCGCGTGATCTCGAAGGCGAAGATGATGAAGGAGAACGTGGCCCGTGAGGCCGCGCCAAACACCGCGCCCATGGCGACCAGCGCGAACGCGCCGGGAGACAGGTGAGCGTTGGGAAAGAGATGATTCCCGATCATCGCAAACAGGCCGCCCATCGCGGCGCTCCACATGAACGACGGCGCCAGCAGGCCGCCCGATGTTCCCGACCCCAGGGAAAGCACCAGCGCCGTGAATTTCGCCACCATCACGATGAGCAGGATCTTCCACGCCAGCTCTCCGTTGAGGATGGCCCCGATCGTGTCGTATCCCACGCCGAACACGCGCGGCACGAAGTATCCGATGATTCCCAGTCCGAGCGCGCCGATGGCCGGCCACCACAATTGATCGACCGGTAACTTCTCAAACGTGTCTTCCACCCAATACAGCGCCTTGCTCAAGGCCACGGCCGCCAGTCCGCACAGTGGTCCCAGGACCAGATAGAACGGCAGCGCGTGCGGGACACCGAAATCCATGGTTCCCACCTGGAACATGGGCCCGGGACCGAGCAGTTGCATGTGTACGGCGGTTGCCAGCGTGCTCGCGATGACCAGCGGAATAAACGAGCGCGACTTGAATTCAAACAACAGCAATTCGATGGCCAGAATCACGCCGGCGATGGGCGTGTTGAAGGTTGCCGACATTCCAGCGGCCGCGCCACAGGCGAGCAGCACTTTTCGCTCGACCGCGGTGGTGTGCAATAACTGCCCGACCAGCGATCCCAGGGCCCCGCCGGTTTGAATGATGGGACCTTCAGCGCCGAACGGCCCGCCCGTTCCGATGGCGATTGCCGCGGAAATCGGCTTGAGCAGCGCCACCTTCGGTTCAATCCGGCTGCGATTGACCAGCACGGCTTCCATCGCTTCGGGAATGCCGTGGCCTTTGATCTTCTCGGATCCATACTTCGCCATTACTCCGACGATCAGCCCGCCAATCACAGGAACCAGAATGACCCATGCTCCCAGGTGATGCCCCCCCACGCTCCGGAACTGTGTGGACCACTCGTGAAAGAAGAAGAGATTCGTGAACAGGCCGATCAACTTGTACAGGATGTAAGCGACGACTCCGGCGATCAGCCCAACCCCCGCCGCCAGGAAGGAAATCAGAAAGATACGAAACTGCGCCGGAGCCTCCGGCGACACCAGCGACACGCCGGTCACTGCGGCTTGTGTCTCACGAGTCTCGTCCGATGTGTTTTGCATAAGATTTTCCATGCCTGTTGCTCAAACCTCTTTCGTGGCAATTTCCCTGCGGATTCCGTTCCTTTTCCCGACCATGACCCGACGCAGCGCCGCCACCAGTCCGGGTGCGGCGCTGCGCAACTCTTCGTGATGATGCAGGGCCAGCTCTTCGAGCACCCTCTCCCCTTTCGGGGTCAGAGCCAGCAACACCTCGCGCTTGTCTTCGGTGGTGCGCTCGCGTCGCACATACCCTCCTGCTTCCAGGCGGTTGATCAGTTCCACCGCGCTGTGGTGTTGGATGTACATGCGGTTGGCGATGTCGCGAATGCGGGGACGCAAGCCGTCGGGCATTCCTTTGATGGCGAGCATCAGCTGGTACTGCCCCCGCTCCAGTCCGGCCCCCTGGACGGCTTGTTCGCTGAAATGCAGGAATTTGCGAATCTGGAATCGGAACTCGGCCATAGCCTGGTAGTCCGCCAGGGTCAGCTTTTTCATACCCCCAATTGTATCGTGTCCCGATAGTCCTCTTTGATTATATCGTAAAACGATATAACATGGGGTCAATCTACAAAGCGCTTCGCGACCGCCGAGGGGGCGATCGCGGTGGCCTCACTTCCCGCAACGATTTGCGGGGAGTGGGGCTTGTTTCGAGAACCCCCTGCGGGGTCCGGCTAACTCCTGGATCAAGTCTGCCGCAGATGCGCTCCACTCGGAACCGGGCCCGGGGCAGGCTGAATCGGCGTTCGGGCGGAGGGTTACTCCGTTGGGATCTGGTATTCAATACACTTCACAGTCTTGCCATCAACGCTCCGGTGCAGCATGATTTTCAGCATGTGAAATCGCAGAGAATCGTTCTTTATGGGCGAAGTGCGGAACACACCCACAATGCAGCCCGCGCTCCCATCGCCGCTCTGGCGTCCGAGGGCTTTGAATACCGGGCGAGCAGCATTCCCTTGTGCGCCGCGACAATGACCTCCTGCACGAAATCACGTTCCAATCCAGCCGCAGAAATTTCACCATTGCAAACGGTGGCTTTCAGCGGGCTGTCTCATGGTTGCCGTTAGCAGGCGAAACTGTAAACTTGGCAGCATAAAGCTCGGCGATCGACGCTGGAGTGAGTGCCGATCGAGGAGAGAGAACGCATGACGTTCGCCATCAAAGCCGAGGTCCGCGATCTGCGGGCCAGAATGTTCGCGTTTACTGCACAGAAGACGATGTACGGCGGCAAGCACATCGCCAAAGGCGACATGGTGTTCGTCTTCGCGAGCGAGAACGAGGGCGGGCAAGGCCTCATGGCGCGCGGCGTGGTCACCTCCGCCGAGGCAATCGCGAAGAAACCTGGCGTCGCGCGGCAAACGCCCCGCGTGAGCATTGCTGTCAAACGAACCGCGCTCGCAAAGGAGTCCGTGGGGAGAAGGCAGCTCAAACAGTTTTCCAACTGGAGTGACGGCCGCCCGGAAACCGAGCTCAATTTCAAATTTTATCGTCAGGCAACCAACAAGATCGTCGGCATCTCGGAGGAAGCGGCGGCGTTTCTCGATGGATTTTTCTAAGCCAGACGGCTCAACCGCGAGCTTTTCTCTTTCCGGTTGCTACTTCCGGTAAATTCTGTCACCGGAAGCGAGAGATTGGCGACACAGGGATTCAATTTCATCCGGTTCAGCAATAGTTCCCGGCTTGTGATCACAAATTGTGATCTGAAGTTGAAGCATCAGGTCCGTCACAGGTCGAAGCCGGTTTTGTTCTTGTTGAGATGCGGTCGCGCTTTCATCCGCCTCAATCTCATCCACTCAGCACCTCGATTGTGGAGGAGATTCGCCTACGGCCATGTTCCAACTTCTCAACACGGACCGCCAAATCCTTATTGGCGGCAATCGCGAAGATGCACAAAAGCACGTACGATCGCGATGCTCATGGCCGCTGGGCCGCCCTAGCCCTCCCAACCGCGCTCCATTTAGAATCTTACGTCCACACACAGGAGCCTATCGTGATTCCCCGCTATACCCGCCCCGAGATGGCGCACATCTGGAGCGACGAAAACCGCTTCCGCACATGGCTGGCGGTTGAGGTGGCCGCAACCGAAACGCTCGCCGAAGCCGGACTCGTGCCCAAAGAAGCTGCCAGGACCATCAAGGAACGCGCCGACTTCCGGATTGAGCGCATCCAGGAGATTGAGGCCGAGGTGCGCCACGACGTCATCGCCTTCACCACCGCCGTCGCCGAAATCGTCGGCCCGCACGCCCGCTGGTTTCACTACGGGCTCACTTCCAACGACGTGGTCGACACCGCCCAGGCGCTGCTTATCCGCCAGTCGTCGGAAGTCATCGCGCGGGATTTCGAGCGCCTTGCCGACGTGCTTGAGCGGCGCGCCTGGGAGTTCAAAGACACGCCCATGGTCGGCCGCACGCACGGCATTCACGCCGAGCCGATCACGTTCGGGTTCAAGCTGGCGAACTGGTATTCGGAAACGCAGCGCAACCTAGCGCGATTCTCCGCTGCAGCCGAGGACATGCGCGTGGGCAAGTTTTCCGGGGCGGTGGGAATCTTCGCGCACCTCACCCCTGAACTGGAGGAAAGGATTTGCCGGCGCCTGGGGTTAAAGGCGGCAGCGGTCTCGTCCCAGGTCATTCAGCGCGACCGCCATGCCCATTATCTTGCGACGCTGGCGGTAGTCGCCTCGACGCTCGACAAGATCGCGACCGAAATTCGCCATCTGCAGCGGACCGAAGTCCGCGAGGCCGAGGAGTTTTTCAGCGAGAAGCAAAAGGGATCGTCGGCTATGCCGCACAAGCGCAATCCCGTGACCCTGGAGCAGATCAGCGGGCTGGCGCGCGTGGTCCGGGGCAACGCGCAAGCCGGATTCGAAAACGTCGCCCTATGGCACGAGCGCGATATTTCGCACTCGTCGGTGGAGCGTGTGATTCTCCCCGACTCGACCACGCTGGTGGACTATCTGCTGACCAAGACCACGAACGTGATCGACACGATGTTCGTCTATCCCGAGCGCATGCGGGCCAATCTGGAATCGACGCGCGGTCTGATCTTCAGCGGGCAGCTTCTGCTCGACCTGGTCGAACATGGCGTCAGCCGCGAAGACGCGTACCGGCTGGTGCAGTCGCATGCGATGCGCGCCTGGAAAGAGGGCCTCGATTTTCGACAGCTGGTGCTGGCTGACCCGGAGATCAGCAGCCGGGTTCCGGGCAAACAGATCGAGTACGCTTTCGATCTGCCGCGCCAACTCAACAATGTCGACAAGATCTTTGCCCGGGTGTTCGACAGGAGGAAAGCCCCACCGAAGCCACACTCGGCATCCCGATCGAGGTCCTCCAAAAACAAAGGCAGGAAGTGAAGAAGGGGCGATTGAGCCGGCGGGTCAGAGCTGACTTGTGGGGGAAGAAAGCCGCCGGCGCCGGGCGGCTTTTCTGATTCCTGCGCACGCTTAGTCGATCCCGTGGATCTTCATGCTCACCAGCTTATCGATGCTCAGATCCTTGATGCCGCGCGACCGCATGTCCGCAATGTATTCCGGGGTGACGTTGTGAATGCGCATGGCGATCAGGTCGTCGGGATCGGGATGCGAGTAGCCGAGCTTTTCAAGCCGGTCGATGAAATCCGGGGAGACCCCGTGGATGCGAAAGGCGATCAGCTTCTGGAGATCGATGTGGTCGTATCCGCGCTGCCTGAGTTGCTCCATCCACTCCGGAGTTGCGCCGTGGATGCGCATTGCAATCAGCATGTCTTCGTCGGGTGTGTATCCCTGCTGATGAAGCGCGTGGATCGTCTGCGGAGTCACGCCGTGAATCCGGAAGGCAACCAGTTTGTCGCTCTCAGTGATCTTCAATCCCTCCGTGCGCAGAGCATCGATGAAGGCTTTGTCCACTCGAAAAATGCGGAAGGCGACGAGCTTGTCGGCATCTAACCCGGTCAGGTGCTCGTTCTTCATCTCGCGGGCGAAGTCGAGACTTACATCCTGGATGGCCATGCCGAACTGCTTTTCGCTGTCGATGGGAAATCCCAGAGATTCCATCTCGCGCGGATAGTTCTGATCCGGTTGGAAATGAAACAGGCCGGCGCCTTCGCCGTCGGTGAGGAATCCTTCACAATCGATGGTGCCGGCATCGCGGGTAATCGTGAAATGAACGTCCTGGCGCCCGGGCTTGGAGAAATCGACTCCCTGAAAGGCGCTCGCCGGCCATTCGGACTCGTGACTCGACATCCCGCCGCGATGGTGTTCGATCAGCGAAAAAGCGACCTTGCCGGGTTCGTCGGACCTGCTCAGAGTCCAGTCACCGGTACGGACTTGCCCGCCCGCGTCGGCCGCGCGATTCCTGATCACAAACAACACCACGCATGACGCAAAGACCGCATAGGCAAAGGTGCGACGCATTCTCATAAGACACTCCTTTCGGACGAGAAATTTCCGGATGTGGGCCCGGGCTCCGCCCGGGCGGCTGTCACCGCATGATTTATTTCTGACTAGAGTTCGGCTTTATTGCTGTCGAGGATTCCCAGATGCTTCAACTCAATCAGCTTCTCGATCGTCAGATCTTTGAAGCCATGTTTGCGCGCTTCATCGATAAACGCGGGAGTAACGCCCTGGACCTTGGCGCCGATCACGTCATCGACGCTCGGCTTGAACCCGGCCGATTGCAGGGCCTTGATGTAATCCGGCGTGACCCCCTGCACCTTCATGCCGACCAGGTCATCAGCGCTCGGATTGAGGCCAAGCGCACGGATGTCGCGAATGTATTCTGGAGTGACACCCTGGACGCGCATTCCGACCAGGTCGTCGGCGGTGGGGTGAAGACCCTGGTCCTCAATTCCTTTCACATACGCCGGGGTTACGCCCTGCACCTTGAGGCCAACGACATCATCGGCATCGATATGGAGCCCCAGGGCGCGCAATTCCCGGATGTAGTCTGGCGTTACTCCCTGGACCTTCATGCCGATGATCTCGTCCGCGTCGGCCTTGATTCCGGCTTCCTTCAGGCCTTCGACGTACTCGGGGGTGATGCCTTGCACTTTCATCCCGATGATCTGATCTTCGTCGGGAGTAAAGCCGAGCGCGCGAAGTCCCCTGATGTATTCAGGAGTGACGCCTTGCACTTTGAGTCCGACAAATCCGTCGGCATCGGGATGCAAGCCAAGATCATGGATCTGGCGGACGTACTCGGGCATCACGCCCTGCGTCTTGAGAGCGATCAGGTCGTCGATGCTTAGATCCGGCAGGCCCGCGGCTTTCATGGCGTCGATGTAGGACGAGCCGGAGGGGGCTGGAGTCGGGGAGGGCGCAGGAGTGGCGTTCTGCGCAGCGGACGGTTTTGGGGTGGGAGCGCTCTCGGCAGCCGGCTGTTGCGGCCCATCGGATCTGGCCGCGGCATGAAGGAGCAAGCTGGCCTCGGCCGCTGCTGGATGCGCGATTCCAAGCAGCGCGCTGCCGGCGCCCAGCGCGCCGGCTACGAAGAGCAGGCCGCCCGCCAGTCCCAGGCCGCGCGGGCCGGCGCCCGGCGTCTTTAGTCCAAGCACCCGCCCGATGCGCTCGGTCAACGGTCCTCGATTGGCTGCCATGGCGAACCCGGGGGCGCTGCGCCATTGTTCCATCAGCGTAAGAGCGCGGGCATACTCTACGGCGTTGCCGCACTGGCGGACCGCCGTCTCATCGCAGCAGTGCTCGCGTTCGGCGCGAATCCGCTGGTTGAGCCACCAGACCGCGGGGTGGTAGAAGAGCAGCGTCTCAACACAAACCTGGAAGACATTTACGAAGGCGTCGAAGCGCTGAATGTGAGCCAGTTCGTGAGCGATCACGGCGCGCAACTGCTCCTCGGAAAGTCCGGTCAGAACGCTGGCCGGCAGGAACACGACCGGGCGAAACCATCCGACGACCGCGGGCGCCTCGAACCACTTGCATTCACAGTACTGAACCACGCGCTGGATGCCGAGCCGGTCCTGGAGCGCATAGCAAATCTTGAGCACCCCGTGCTTTACCGTGCGGGACTGCTTTCGGCGCTCGCGTTCGAGCAGAACAAAGCCGCCTGCAGAACGCAGGCTGAACAAGGCCACGCCGATAAGCCAAGCCTCCACCAGCCAGGAAAGACGATCGCGTGATGCCGCAACAAAAGCGGGCAGAGTCGCACCACTCGCCGCCGCCTTGCCGCTCGTGATTGGCCAGGCGACCGCGGCGAGCAGGGACGACTTCCCAGCTTCCACCACGGTGTCTCGTTGCTGAGAGTAGAAGACAAAGGTGGCCACCGGCGACAGCAGCATCAGCACCAGCGCTACCACTCCCGACAGGTACCGCGCCGAGGGACGCCGGCAGGCAGCCATCACGCCGGCGGCGAGCGCCGCCAGCGCTGACCCCTGCCATAAAAAATGCACGAGCGCCCAACCCAGGGAATGCATGGCGGCAGGCGAAAGCCAGCTTGTGGGATTCATCAGCGCGGCCACTGCATTCGATGTCATCGTCATCGGCGGTTCCTTTCATATTCGTCGAGCAAGCGGCGTAGTTCTTCGATCTCTTCCTGCGTGGCCCGGCGGCCGGCAAGCGCGTGCATCATGAGCTGGCTGGCGGAACCCTCAAACACCCTCTGCAGCATGTCACCGGCAAGTTGCCTCTTGGTCTGCTCGGCCGGAAGGCATGCTTCATAGACGTGGGCACGCTGGCTTTCGTTTCGCCGCACCGTCCCTTTTGTGGTCATGATTTGCAGCAGCTTCAGAACCGTCGTGTAACCGAGCGACTTTTTTGCGCTCAGCGCCTCGTGAACCTCGCGGACGGTCGCGGGCCCGTGGGCCCATAAAACGCGAAGAATCTCGAGTTCCGAAGCAGTCGGTTTCTGCGGAGACTTCGTCATGCCCAAAACCATATTACGAAGATATTCGTAGTGTCAACGAAAATCTTCGTAGATCCATCGGCTCCCTCACTTGTTTTTGCGATTGCCCCGGGCTTGCCAGCTGATACGTTAAAGCCTGGGACCGCATGGGCTGGTTTCAGGATCGCAATTTCGAGGGAGCCGAGAACATGAACATTCGAAAAGCATTGGCGCTGATCGCGGTTTTCGCAGGGACCACGATGATCGCAGCGGGCAGCGAGGCGGGCAAACCCGTCACGGTGAAGGGATATGTTCTGGACTCGGCGTGCGCCTTCACCAAGGGCTTGACGAAGCCCCTCAGCGCCGACTGCGCGCGAGCCTGCGCCCGGGCCGGGTCGCCGCTGGTGATTGTCGCCGACGACGGCACGATCTACTGGCCGATTGCCGACACCACGCCTGCCTCAGGTCAGAACACGAAGTTGATGCCGCTCGCAGGACGGCGAGTCAGGGCCAGCGGAAAGGTATACGCGCGAGGCGGATCGACCGCGATTGTGATCGAGAGCATCGCTGCCGAGACGGCGCAGAAATAGAGCTTCGGGCCACGCTGCGGGACGGACGGGACGGGACCTTGTCGATGCCGATCCACGCGCGGGGACATCGCATGGCTTTTCCTTCGCCGAGCCATGGTTTCTGCGCTCGGCGGGCTTATGGCGGGATCGTTGTCTCGCTCGGATTAACCCGGCTGCTGCGAAGCCAGCTCTGCGGTGTGCAGCCTGACGATCCACGCCTGTTCGCAGTGTGCGCGCTGACGCTGCTCATTCCGGTGTTCCTGGCGGCGTTTCGGCCAGCCTTGCGGCAGCGGGAGTGGATCCTATGCCGGCGTTGCGCATGGAGTGAAGAACAGACCAGTTGATCCGGAGAACAGAATCAGCGGTGAAGGCGTTGACGACGCACGCTTCACTCACCGGTCCTGCAAGCTGATCCGATGATCCCGCGCTCAGGTCCGGACAAAAACGTCGGCGAGAAGTTTGAAGCGCTCGCTTAATCTTCGTACTTGCTCCAGCGTGAGTTTGCGCTGTCCGGCAAGGAACATGGAGACTGCGCTTTCCGATCCGAATTCCGGGACCAGGTCGCGCTGCGTGAGACCCTGGTGCTCCAGGAGGAAACGAACCACGGAGACGGCATCAGTCGTCGGAATCGGATAGTGCGTTTCCTCGTACCGCTCGATCAGAAGCGTCAAAAGCTCGATGGCCTCTTGTTCCGCACGGGAAGGATTGTCGAGGACCGTTAAGCGAAACAGCGCGTTTGTGTAGGCTTCGAGTTCCTCGTCATTGTGGATAACGTGGGGAGCCCCTTTCGCGATCATTTTTGCCGGGTCGGCCAGAATGGTGGTCATTTTGTGCCAAATCTCCTATCCCAATTTGACGGATTGTCGTATTCCTTGTGCGTCAAGAACGAGCGAATATAAACGTGTCCTTTGGTCCGCCCGGTCTTGTCTGTTTTCGCATAATGAATAACCGTGACCAGCCTGCACCGATTCTGGCGAATATTAAAAATCACGTATCCCTTGACGCTGTCGGCATCTTTGAACACGCCGCGGACCTCGGAGAAGTTGTGCCAGCGAGCTTCTTTGACGATGGCCGCCCATGCTCCGATCTCCTTTGCCACATCGGGATACTGTTTGGCAGCATCATTCAGATGCCTCAGGGTGACGATGTACACTGCGCTAATTCTACTTCACAATATGTGAAGTTCCAAGGCCAATCTTGAGGTGGGGTACCCGCCTCAACTCGAGCTCCTACAAGAGCTGATGGCTTTTAACAAATATGGAGTGCACTCCGGCACTCTCTTGACTCCGCAGCAAGATATGATGTGTTTGCGGCTGGCGATCGGGTTGCTTCGGTCACGGAGATGGGATTGCCTTGGGTTCGCTTTCAGGCCGTGCCGTTGGATCAGATGGTCTGCGTTCTACCTCATGCTCATGGTTTTGGATTTCGCATGGGTCGGACTCAGCATCCGGACATATCATCCTGCGCGACCCGAAACCTCTGCGAATATTGATGGTCGGGCCAATCTTGTTTTTCCGTACCCCCTGACCTCGGTGACACCTCCCCTGCGTGCCAGCTTCCGAGTTTGCCTTCCACCGGCGAGCCAGCCCCACGATTCCAACTATCCCACAGCATGATTGATTCCTGCCGGGAGTGCGAGTAGATTGGTCTGTCTCATGCAGGTATGCCGCCACACACTCCAGGAGATTTCCCCATGCTGAAACGATTTATTATCGGCATTTTTCTGCTTGCAGGTCTGACGACGATTGCGTTCGCGGCCGACGAAAACGTCTGCAAAGGCGACCCCGACAAGTGGCAGGAGCTTTTCAACGGAAAAGACCTGACCGGATGGAAGCATGTTGGCCCCGGCGGCGACACCGTCGAAGACGGATTGATCCGCACGCACGGCGGTATGGGATTGCTTTACTGGACCGGCGGCAAGATCGGCAATTGCCAGATTCATGTGATCTACAAAATGCGCGACGAGAATGACAACTCCGGCGTCTTCATCCGGATTCCCGTCGAACCCCGCGAAGAGTGGATGCCGGTGCACTACGGCTTCGAAGTGCAGATCGACAATCATCCCGAGAAATCTGGCGAGGACGAGTATCACGAGACCGCCATGCTGTACTCCCTGACCAAGCCCCTGGTGAAGAATGCCTGGAAGCCCGGTCCCGAGTGGAACACGATGGACATCACCCTCAATGGGCCGCGGACCATCGTGATGCTGAATGGCGTCAAGGTCACCGACTATAAAGATGGCGATCCTGTCCCGGCAAAGAAATTTGATTTTGAGCCGCAGCGCGGCCCGCGTCCGAATTTCGGTTACTTCGGGCTTCAGAACCACAGCGACAACGACATCGTGTTCTTCAAAGAGGTGGCGATCAAGCCGCTCAAATGATAAGCGGCAGGGAGCCGCAGTTGATTTCAACCGGAGGGATTCCTATGAAACGCATTCTTTCTCGACGTGCATTTCTGCAGGGCAGTGCGGCCGCCGCGGGCGGCATGCTGGCTTCGAAAACCATCCTGCTCGAAGCCGAACCCATACTGCGCCCGGCGGTGGCACCGAGCGACCGCGTGCGATTCGGGATGATCGGAATCGGCATGCAGGGCTCGGGCCTGCTGGGGGGAGCCATCACCATTCCGGGCGTCGAGTGTGTAGGCGCCGCCGATTTGTACGATGGCCGGCACACGCTGGCAAGGGAAATCACCGCCAACCCCAGCCTGCCGACTACACGCAAATATCAGGAACTGCTCGACCGCAAGGACATCGACTGCATTGTCGCCGCCGTTCCCGATCACTGGCACCGGCGGGTGGTGGTCGACGCCTGCAACGCGGGCAAAGACATCTATTGCGAAAAGCCGATGTCGCACACCGTCGCCGACGGGATGGCAATGGTCGAAGCCGCTCACAAGAACAATCGCATCGTCCAGATTGGCTCGCAGCGCGTGAGTTCGGTGCTGTGCGCGAAGGCGGCTGAACTCTACAAGGGCGGAGCCATTGGCGACGTCTCCATGGTCGAACTCACATTGGGCCGCAACGATCCCACCGGGGCGTGGGAATATCCGCCGCCGACCGATCTGTCTTCCGAGACGCTCGACTGGGACACGTGGCTGAACGATGCGCCGAAAATTCCCTTCAACAAGTACCACTTCGCGCGCTGGCGCTGCTGGAGGGCCTACGGCACAGGCGTTGCCGGCGACTTGATGGTGCACCTTCTGAGCGGCATGATGGCGACGCTCGGCTGGAACGAGATTCCGCGCTCGGC
>Ga0123355_10007925_pt1 | contig 16002 bp, 19 predicted proteins | sample TergutEmb28metaG_3_FD_89872 | JGI IMG/M metagenome (GOLD analysis project Ga0123355, IMG submission 89872) | Embiratermes neotenicus P1 segment gut microbial communities from Petit-Saut dam, French Guiana - Emb289 P1 | ecosystem: Host-associated > Arthropoda: Insects > Digestive system > Gut ...
AGCATACCCATTTCTGTAGCAAGTGTTGGCTGATAACCAACGGCAGATGGCATACGACCTAATAAAGCCGACACCTCAGAACCAGCCTGTACAAAACGGAAAATATTATCAACGAAGAGAAGAACGTCTTGCCCTTGCTCATCTCTGAAGTACTCCGCCATGGTAAGACCTGTTAGGGCTATACGCATTCTCGCCCCTGGTGGCTCGTTCATCTGGCCAAAGCATAGGGCTGTTTTGTTAATAACGCCCGTGCCCACCATCTCGTGGTAAAGGTCATTCCCCTCACGAGTACGCTCACCTACGCCAGCAAAAACCGAGTATCCCCCGTGCTCTGTAGCGATATTGCGGATAAGCTCTTGGATAAGAACCGTTTTACCAACACCAGCACCGCCGAAAAGTCCAATTTTACCACCTTTAGCATATGGGCAAAGAAGGTCAACAGCTTTAATGCCTGTTTCTAAAATCTCAATAGCAGCTGCCTGGTCAGCAAAGGATGGAGCCTCACGGTGGATTTTCCATCTTTTAGCATCAGCAGGTGCTGGCTTCTCGTCGATAGGCTCACCTAAAACGTTAAAAATACGCCCAAGTGTAGCCTCACCAACTGGCACAGATATAGCATCGCCCGTGTCTTTAACTTCCATATCACGTTTAAGGCCATCTGTAGAAGACATAGCGATACAGCGTACAACGCCGTCGCCAAGGTGCTGTGCAACTTCAGCTACAAGCACTTGGTCTCCGTTTTGAATTTCTACTGCGTTATAAAGGTTTGGTATGGCATCAAGAGGGAACTTGATATCCAAAACCGCTCCTATAATCTGGGTAATTTTACCTACCCCTAATGTATTAGTCAAGAGAGTATCTCCTTCCACTACCTTGGTCTTTCTACTGTCATTGCGTTCTTGATGCCGTCATTGCGGGCTTGACCCGCAATCTCCCTACTTTAAATCGCTACCCTTTAAACAATCAGTATCGTGAGATTGCGGGTCAAGCCCGCAATGACGAAGATAAGTATCTACAATGACGAAATTAAGACACAAGGTTACTTATTTCAATGCGTTGGCACCGCCAACAATCTCTGCAATCTCTTGGGTTATAGCAGCTTGACGTACACGATTTAACACCAATGTCAAATTGCCAATGATTTTTTCGGCGTTTTCAGTTGCCGAATCCATGGCTGTCATGGTTGCCCCTTGCCCAGATGCTGCAGATGTTATAAGGGTTTCATAAACCGCAGTGCCTAAATATTTTGGTATTATATAGCTCAAAACCTCTTTAGGGCTTGGCTCAAACTTTATAGTATGCCCTTGTGCCTTGTCATCTCCTTCGCTTTCAACAAAATCAGATGGGTTTAAAGGGAGTAAACGTAAAGTTTTAGGGTTATATGATATAGCTGAAACAAATTGAGTATAGGCAATATACACCTCATCAAACTCACCACTTAAATATAGGTTTATAAGTTTTTGGGTGATTTCTTTGCTGTCTTCAAGAGACGGCCCTTCAGAAATGCCTGTATAGCCGTCTATTATAACGGCTCCTGCTCGTTTAAAATACTCCCTACCTTTGTTACCGATTGTAAAGAAGCTTACCTCTTTGCCCTCGTTAGAAAGCTCTAAAGCAAGGGCAGCTGCCATTTTGCTAATGTTAGCATTATAGCCGCCACAAAGGCCTCTATCGTTAGATATTATAACAATGAGGGATTTTTTAGCCACTTTTGTTTCGTCTTCAAAGATGGGGTTGTCGGTTAAACTTGCAAGCCCAGCTGGCCCGCTGTTTAAAATATCGCTAATAGCCTTGCGAGTAAGGGTGAAATAGGGGTTGGCTGCATGAAGCCTGCCTCTTGCTCTCGCCATTTTGGCGGAAGATACAAGGTTCATGGCTTTTGTGGTTTTTTTCGTGGTTGTAACCGAGCGTATACGCCCTTTTATATCACGCATTGTAGCCATAAAGCATCAACCTCCTATTCTTGTGCCGCAACTTCTTCGCTTTCGGTTTTAAGGGCTGTAATGCGCTTAAAATCTTCAATAGCGTTTATTAAATCTTGCTCTATTTCTTTTGTTAAGTCTTTTTGTGTGCGGATGGCGTCAACAACATCTTTACGCTGAGTGTGGAAGTACTCTAAAAGAGTCTTCTCAAAATCAGCAATGTCTTCAATAGCAACATCCGCTAAGAATTTACGAGTAACCGCAAATAAGATAATAACCTGCTCTTCCATAGCCATAGGCTTATATTGAGCTTGCTTTAAAATCTCAACAATGCGTGTACCGTGGTTTAGACGCTCTAAAGTGTCTTTATCAAGGTCAGAGCCAAACTGAGCAAAAGCTTGAAGCTCACGATACTGGGCTAACTCAACACGAATTGGGCCAGATATCTTTTTCATAGCTTTTGTTTGTGCAGCACCACCAACACGAGAAACGGATAAACCTGGGTTTACCGCAGGGCGTACGCCAGCGTTAAACATATCACTCTCTAGGAATATTTGCCCGTCGGTGATAGAGATAACGTTTGTTGGTATATAAGCCGCAACGTCTGACGCTTGCGTCTCGATGATTGGAAGGGCTGTGATAGAGCCGCCGCCATTGTCTTTATTAACACGACACGCACGCTCTAAAAGGCGAGAGTGAAGGTAGAAAACATCACCTGGGTAAGCTTCACGCCCTGGAGGCCTCTTAAGAAGAAGAGACATGGCACGGTAAGCTACCGCATGCTTTGATAAGTCATCATAAACAATCAAAACATCTTTGCCAGTTTCAAGCCACTCTTCAGCAATAGCAACACCTGTATAAGGTGCCATAAACTGAAGCGGAGCTGATTCTGATGCGTTTGCAACAACGATTGTGGTATAGTCTAAAGCTCCAGTTTCTTCAAGCTTAGATACAACACGAGCAACAGTTGATGCTTTTTGACCGATAGCTACATATACACAAAGCATATCTTGGCCTTTTTGGTTGATGATGGTGTCGATACAAATTGCTGTTTTACCTGTTTGACGGTCGCCGATTATAAGCTCACGTTGACCACGCCCAATTGGTACCATAGAGTCTATAGCCTTAATACCAGTTTGAACAGGCACGTTAACCTCTTCACGAGCGATAACGCCAGGAGCAACACGCTCCATAGGGCGGGATTTTGACGTATTGATAGGTCCTTTATTATCAATTGGCTCGCCAAGAGCGTTTACAACACGCCCTATCATAGCGTCGCCAGCAGGCACTTCAACAACACGGCCAGTAAGGCGTACTAAATCGCCCTCTTTAATGCCTTCGTCATTACCCATTAAAACAACACCCACATTGTCTTCTTCAAGGTTTAACGCCATGCCGAAAACGCCTGCTTCTACAAACTCTAAAAGCTCGCCCGCCATAACATTTGCCAATCCAAAAACACGTGCAATACCATCACCGACCTGTATTACAGTACCCGTTTGAGAAACTTCTAAACGGGCCGAATATCCTTTTATTTGCTCTTTTATAACCGAGCTAATTTCTTCAGGTCTGAGACTCATATATGGTTCTCCTTAAAAATTAATCACATTGTCGCTTGTCAACACAGCAAAACGCCGCTGCAATAACAAAAGCGAAAATTAATCTAACTCAGGCAAAGCCTTATGCCTTGCACTGCTTAACAGTTCTTTTTTAAGCTGGCTAAGTTGCTCTTTCAAGCTTGCATCATAGGTAAACCCGCAAACCTCAACTCTAAACCCGCCTAAAAGGGACTTGTCAATAACTTTGTCAAACTCTATTGTCTTGCCTAGTCTTTTACCCAACATCTGGGCTATTTCTTCTTGCTTTTCTAAAGGTAGCTCCACAGGGGAGTATATGGTAGCAACAACAATGCCCATATGCTCTTTATAAAGCTGCTCAAAACGAGATAAAACCTTAGTCAAATCTTTTTGACGGCCTCGCTTAAACAATAGCTCAAAAACCCCTAAAAAATCTTCAGGTATTTTTCCAGCAAAAACAGCTTTCATGGTCTCTATCTTTTCTTGGGTAGAGATGCTAACATGGTTTAAAATCGCTAAAAATTCTTTATTCTCTTTTAAGATTTCTAAAATATCTTTAGCGGCTTGGTTATAAACCTCTGGTTGACCCTTCTCTTTTGCAAGCTCGAACAATGCCACAGCATAGCGTCTAATAGCTAGATTTTCCATGTGGCATCCCCCAGTTCAGAAATAGCTTTAGTGAGCACTCGCTCTTTATCAGCATCAGATATAGCCTCATCCAAAAGACGCTCTGCCATAAGGGCAGACACTTGGATAATTTGCCTTTTCATTTCATCTTGAGCACTGTCTCGCTCTCTTTGAATATCAAGGCGGCTACGCTCTGCGTAAAGCTTTGCTTCAGCACGTGCAGCTTCTAAAATTTCAGCTTCACGAGCCGCAGCTAGTTTTCTAGCATCTTCTAAAATGCCTTCACGCTCTACATCGATGCCTGCAAGCTTTGTTTCGTATGTTGCTTTTTGTTTGTTTGCCTCTTCTAGGTTTGTAGCAGCGGTTTCAATGTCGTTTTGTATACGTTGGTTTCTATCATTTAAAAATTTTGAAACTGGCTTATGCAAAAGCCAAGACAAAATAAAAACTATAAAAATAACGTTAATCCACTGTATAGCAATCTCCATTAAGAAGTCTGCATCAAAACCTAAAATTCTGTTGTAATCTCCGTTTAAGACTGTCAAAGTAAAACCTCCTTTCAAGGGTTTATTACCCTAACGAGGTTTATTGTCCAAACCCTAGAGCTCTCATTGCATCAACGTACATATCCACGAAAGGATTAACGAAGATAAGAAGAAGAGCAACTAAAAGGCCATAAACACCACCAGTCTCAGCTATAACTGAACCAACGATAAGTGTACCACGGATAGAATCAGCAGCCTCTGGCTGACGGCCGATAGCCTCCACCGCTTTACCAACAGCAAGACCTTGAACGAAAGATGGAGCCATACCAGCTAAAGATGCAACTGCAGCACCTGTAGCAGATGCAACTAGAATTGAAGATAAACCACTTGAAACTGAACCAGCTTGTTCGTACATAATTATGTACCTCCTAAAAATTTAAATTAAATTGAAATTATATGTTTAAAAAATAAACAACTAGATTTGGGTGTTGCTTTAGAGTGCCATTGAGGCTGTGTCAAAATTAGCCTCTTTGCCGTCATGCTGAACCTCCTTAAACCGTCATCCCGTGCTTGACACGGGATCTAATTGGAGAAGGTGAGGCTTAGTTGGGCATGCACTATCATACATAGATCCCGTGTCAAGCACGGGATGACGGTGCAGCGTTTACTTCTGCGGTGTCTTCATGTAGATAAAGTTCATAGAAAGCATTACAAATACATATGCGTGTAAAAGACCTACAAAAAGGTCAAAGTATAGCGACAATCCACCAGGGAAGCCAATGCTAGCCCACCACGGTAAAAGCATATAAATGATGCTCATAATAACTATACCGCTAAAAATATTACCAAAAAGACGCACGGATAAAGATATTATCTTTGAGAAATCCGATAAAAGGTTTAATGGTAAGAATAATGGCACTGGTCTAAAGTAGTCCAAAAAGTGCTCTTTACCATTATGTCTAATGCCTGCCACCCACATCAAAATAACTGTTGTGGTTGCCATGGCTACGTTTGTGGCAAGGTCAGCCGTCGGTGGTCTTAATGGTGCAAAAATACCTAATATATTAGAGAAAGCAATAAAGGCAAAAAGCCCGAAAAACCAACCGCCAAAATAGCTATATTCTTTGGTTAGAATGCCTTGGGTAAATTTGTTAAAAAACTCCACCAAAGATTCAATAACCTTTTGAAACCTAGTTTCTGGCACGTCTTTAAAGTTGTTGATTTTAATACGTGCGATGATTGCAAGGAGTATGAGAACGCCCCCGACAATCCATGTAGCAATGGTAGTTTGGCTGATTTGGAAAAAAAAGTTACTGTCGCCAACATAATAGCGACCATAAACTATGTTATCAAAATTCACTTACTCTTTTCCCTCCTTCCCCTTGAAGAGAGGCTCGATTATGCGAGCAAAAGCACTGCCTAATGTGTTAGCTATAGTGCCTACAGCCGCACCAACAATACCCCCAACCCCAAGAAAAATAACTACAAGAACTAAAACAACAGCCGTCAAGGCAAACCTGCCTAGATAAGCTGCTCTCATAGCACTTGCAGCTCTTGACTTATCCCCCATGTTTAAATAGGCGTTAACGCCCTTTTCTATCAAAATTGTTTTTCCGATAGATGTGGCGGTGCCTAGCACAAGGCCTATTAAAAAGCCTATTTGGGCAGAGATGATTGTGCCGCCTATCTCCCCATACCATGCTTCAGGAACAAGAAAAAACCCCACTACAGCACCTATAGCGGAAAAAACTATATTACCTATTATAATAGCCTTGCTTGTGTTTGAGAGCATTTTGCCTCTAACCCCTTTTTGATTAGCCTTATGACTATAGGAACTCTTTCGGTTTTACCTTGGTTAAGCCAAAGTGATATTCTATTGCTTGTACAATGCGGTGGCTTGCCAGCCCATCCCCAAAGGGGTTTTTTGCATTGCACATGTTGCTATGTGTTTCTTTATCTTGCAACAATTTTGAAACAGCATCATATATTGTTGCTCTTTCATTGCCTGCAAGGGTCAAACAGCCTGCCACAAGGCCTTCTGGCCTTTCTGTTGTTTCACGAAGAACGACAACAGGCACATTGTGGTGAGGAGCCTCTTCTTGCAGTCCCCCGCTATCAGTCAGCACCATATATGAGCGGGCTATAAGGTTGTGCATATCTTCGATATCCAAAGGGTTTATCAAATGTATACCCTTTTTGCCGCCTAAAATGCCCTCTGCAGTTTCTTTAACAACGGGGGATGGATGCACTGGATAAACCACCAACACATCATCAAAATCCCTAACAATGTTAACAACTGCATGGCAAATATTTTCTAAAGGCTCGCCATAATTTTCTCGCCTATGGGCCGTCATGGTTATGACCTTTTTATCCTTGAGGTCTAGCTTGTTCAAAGCGTCCTCTTTAAAGGTGTAGTCATCCCTAACAAAGCTACCAATAGCGTCTATAGCCGTGTTGCCTGTTACAAAAATCGTTGCCTCTGGCGTGTTTTCTGCAAGCAAATTGTCTTTTGCGGCAGCCGTTGGGGCAAAGTGTATGTCAGCTATAACCCCTGCTATACGCCTGTTTACCTCCTCAGGGAAGGGGGCGTGCTTGTCATATGTACGAAGACCAGCCTCAACATGACCTAGGCTAGCACCGCTATAAAAAGCCGCCAAAGACGCCGCCATCGTTGTGGTTGTATCTCCATGAGCCAGCACTAGGCTCGGTTTAAAATCAGCCATCACATCTACAAGACCATTTAATGCCTTTGTGGTGATGCCTGCAAGGGTTTGGTTGACTGTCATGATATCAAGGTCAAAATCTGGCACAATACCAAAAGTTTCAAGCACGCCGTCTAGCATATCTCTATGCTGTGCTGTGATGCATACTTTCAAATCCGCCCAGGGGCAGGCTTGCAAGGCTTTCACAAGCGGTGCCATCTTTATGGCTTCTGGCCTTGTGCCAAAAACAGTCAAAATCCTCATCTCAGCACTCTCTCCTTTGTCATTGCGGGCTTGACCCGCAATCTCCTTTATTGTAGCTGAGGCACTTAGATTGCGGATCAAGTCCGCAATGACGAGATTGGTTAGATTACCCTTGAATATTCTTTAGATTTCTTTAAATTGCGAAGCTCTTTAACACATATTTTCATGGTTTTGATAGATCCGTTAGCATCCATAACCCTTACCTTTTTAAGGTTTGGCTTCCATGTTCTTTTTGTGCGGCGAGAAACCTTGCTTCTTGTCATGCTTATTTTATGCCCAACCTGCGGGCCTTTTCCTGAAATATCGCATCTTGCAGCCACTATGGCACCTCCTTGATTTTTACTCGAAAAAAGATTAATTTTCTGTGAATAATCATTCTAACATAACCCACAAAAAAAATCAAGCACAAAAACAATATTTTTATTTTGCGTTAGCCTGTCTTGACAAATGGTCTAATCCATAATGCCTCCCCTTTAAACTTCAAGGGGAGGCATTGTGCCAAAAGCTAAGGTTATTTGATTAAAATATTGTTATTGTTTCTCTCGCAAATCTCTCCAGTATCTACATATCCTACGCTTAACCAAAAAGCATCATTAGACGAGGTTAGATAGATATGGGGAACAGATAGTTTCTTTAGTTTATCTTCAACATGAGCAACAAGGGCTTTACCGTAACCTTGTTTGCGATGGTCTTTGTGAATATACATCTCCCTTATAAAGCCATAGCCCTCTTTTTCACACCAGTTGCTTTCGGGGCTATCTACCTGATACATGATAAAGCCTATGGGGGCATCATCTAAGTGTAAAAGGTCAATATAAATAATATTGTCTTTCGCATTTTGCGTTATCGCCTTACACATTCTAATAGGTGGGTTGTCGATAAGGGTATCTTTCAAATCTTCAATGATGTATACCCCCATCATATGTGCAAATGCGTCAAAATCTGAATCCATATACTTTCTAACTTCTATGTTTTGTGGTTTTGCCATAAACACTCTCCTTAAATTGTTACGGAAAGTTATTTTAAAATCACCCTCCGTGTTGAGATAGTAACAGTTCCGCTTTTCATAATAAGTCATCCCCTTTCAGAGTTTTTGTTGTGATTAATTTTCTACCAACAACTATTCTAACATAACTCACAAAAAAATCAAGCACAAAAACAATATGGGAGTGGACAAAGCACACACCTAATGTCATTGCGGACCCTTGGTCGAGCCCTGCTCTTCGGGTGAGGCTTGATCCGCAATCCCCTTCCTTCCCGATGCTTTCAGGGAGGAAGGGGATCCTGAATCAAGCCTTGCCAAGGGTTCAGGACAACGATAAATGATATACTTTATTTTTAAGGTTGCATCAAACACTCATCTTCGCATAATGATACTTCCGCCCCATTTTAACAAGAAAAAATATAGACAAGGCGACCGTTAAAACTTCAGCCAAGGGCAACGCCGCCCAAACGCCGTTTAAATCCATCACCCTTGGCAGGGTTAGCAAAAGCGTTACGGTGAAAACGGCAGTTTGCATTAGAGATATAAAGCCAGACACTAAGCCGTCGTTAAAAGCCGTAAACCATTGTGTGGCAAAAATGTTTATGCCCATTAACAAAAAACCTGATGATATTATACGCAAGCCCCTTGTGGTCATAGCGTGTATGTCATAGTAAATCGGCATTCCTGCTACAAAATCAAAACCAACCATTAGCCTCGTTTCAAAAATACTTACAAGAGGGCTCGCCAGCAAGGTTGTTAGAAGTAGGGCGACTATGGATAAAACGCCCACCATAGCCAAGCCTTTTTTATAAAGCACCCTTAAGTTTTCTCTCTTGCTGCCGTTGTTAAAGGCCACAATAGGCGCCATGCCTGCCGAAAACCCGATAAACAAAGCAGCAAAAATATTCATCAAGCCCATAGCAATGCCAGCAGATGCAACGCCCATCACCCCAATGCCGTCCATGTTTATTAAAATGTTGTTCATTACAATTTTTGTTACAGGTATCATCATCATGGTTATAAACTCGCTTGTGCCGTTGGCCATTGCCCGCCCTATCACCTTTATGCTCCATTTTGGTTTAACAAAATATAGCGAGTCTTTTCTTGCAAAGGCAAAGTATACAAGGGATATAACGGCAGGCAGGCTGTAGCCCACACCCGTTGCGATTGCCAAGCCCTGCACGCCCATCTCAAGCACGATTATAAAGATGATATTTAAAATTGTGCTTACCACAGCACCAGAGACGGTAGCGATCATCGCAAGGGCAGGTTTGCCGTTGGCTATCATATATTGTACTAAAAAAATCCCCACTATTATCACTGTACCAGCTATTATCAAAGGCTCCATATACAAAAGGGCATCGCCTAATATTTCCTCATTTGCTCCAAGCAGCCCCGTTAGCACCCTTTCCCTTAAAAGCCAAGTAACCCCCGCTATTGCCAAGGCAATAACTGTTACAACAATGGTCAAAAGGCTAAAGTTTTGCCTTGCTTCTTGGTGTTTGTTTTTGCCGAGCTTTTTTGTAACCAAAGCACACCCACCCATAGCAAGCATAGAGCCAAAGGCAATAAGCGACATGAGAAAGGGTAAAACAAGGCTGACGGATGCCATAGCCTCAACCCCCATATTGCGTGATGCGAAGATTTGGTCTACCATGCCAAAAACGCCCATTAAAAAATATGAAAGTATTGTCGGTATGGTGAATTTTAATAAAAATTTTGCTGTGGGCTTTTGCCCTAGTTTTGTGTTTTCATTCATAAAATACTCCTTCTGGGTGGGCGATCGCAAACCTATTGTCATCCCCCGCTCCCCCTGCTATCATCCTGAACCTTCCTGTCATCATTCCGTGCACTCCTCCCGTCATCCCACACCGCCCCTACTCGTCATCCCGTGCTTGACACGGGATCTAATCGGAGAAGGGCAGACCTAGTTGGGGTTGTATACCATCATACATAGATCCCGTGTCAAGCACGGGATGACGGTATTAGCGTAATCATCCACTCTTCCCTTCTTTTCCTTGACTTATCCGCCTATATGTAGTATAATCGACACAATGTCGTAAATCAATATTCAGATTTATACAAATTTGTTGACAACACGACGAATTAGCGACATTGTGTCGCACAACGAGGTGATTATTTTGAAAAAAGATGATAGGCGTGTTAAGAGAACAAAAAAAGCAATTCAAGAAGCCCTAGCGGAGCTTATGCTGGAAAAGGAGCTGCAAAGCATAACAATACAAGAGCTGGCAGACAAAGCAGATATACATCGAGCTACTTTTTACACCCATTATGAGGATGTTTATGATTTGTATTCTCAAATGGAGCAATCGGCAATTGATGAAATTAACGAAATCATTACAAACGAATCCTACACATACAAAGAAGTGCCTAAAATTATTGTAGATTATGTTTTTGACAATGCCAAAATGAGCCGTCTATTTTTAACGAAAAATCTAAGCCGTAGCTTCTATCACAAAATGAGCAAGTTTCTTGAAGAGATTTGCTTGGAGCATTTATGCGATTTTTTAAATGAAGAAGCAAGCGAAAAATGGTCATATCTAGTAAGCTATCATGTTCAGGGCTATCTAGCTATTATAATACGTTGGATAAAGCAAGATTTTGCCTTGCCTAAAGAGGATATCGTTAAGATGCTTATACAAGTAGAGACGCACTTTTTAACCATTGGCAAATTTTAAAAGGCATACAGCCCAGCCTTGAGGCAAAACTACTTCCATATAAAATAGACCTCCACAGAAATTAAATCCCGTGGAGGTCTAATCTCAAACAAGATGAGAGGTGCAACCCATGGAAGTATATCTAAAGCCCAAAAAGAAGGCCAAAATAAAAAAAGGGCAGCCCCTAGCCATTAAAGACGTGGCAGAGGTCTTTGCCGAAAACCACCTTAAGCAGGTTATTGAAAGCATAAAGCTGCCCATAAGCACAAAAGGCATAGAGCTTGCTAAAGATGATGTGCATATTGTATCTGTGCTTGATATAATAGAGGCCATCACAAAGCAAGTGCCAAATGCTGTAGTAAGCAATGTAGGCGAGAGCGACACATTGGTTGTCTTTACCTCACCCGCCAAAAAACCTAGCAAGACCTTTAGCTTTTTAAAGGTTTTGTTTGTGTGCCTTGTGCTTTTTGTAGGCTCTACCACCGCCATAATGACATTTCACACAGATTCACAAATGGGCGAGGTTTTTAAGCAATACCACAAAATGTTTTTTGATGAAGAGGTGGAAAAGCCCCTGCTCATCAATATCTCATACTCCATTGGCCTTGCTGTGGGCATTATGGTTTTCTTTAATCACTTTGGTAGAAAGCGTATAACATCAGACCCAACGCCAATAGAGGTTGAGATGGAGACTTACGAAAAAGACACAGCAGATGCCCTAATCCAACATATAAGCCGCAAAGAAGATGAGGAGAGTAAAAGCTAATGGGTTATGCTTTGTCAATTTTCTTAGGTCTTGCAAGCGGTGCGGCTATCTCTGGGGCTGTTTTTGCCTTTCTAGCCGCAATCGGCATTGTGCCCGTTATAGCCCGCAAAACAAAAACGCAAAGGCATATAATGCTTTACGAAACAGCCCTCATCCTAGGGGGTATCTTTGGTGCACTCACTATGGTTTTTAACTTCTTTTTGCCTTTTAACCTCATCACCATCGCAGTCTTAGCCCTTTGTGTAGGCATCTTTATAGGCACGCTGGCCATGTCTCTAGCAGAAACTTTAGATGTGTTGCCCATCCTCTCTCGCCGCCTATCTCTCAAAACAGGGATGAAGTGGTTTATAATGACCTTAGCCCTCGGCAAGATGGTAGGCTCTATCCTATACTTCACAATCACGGCTTTTCAGGGCAACCCATAGTCTATATAAGATTTTCTAATAATCAACATCAGAGTAGGGCTTTTTGTTGATAAATCTGTGGATAATGTCTATTTACAAATCTTATATCTGGTGCTATAATAGTGCTAGGTTTATTGTGGAGAGCGGGTATTGCGACTTTTGCGAGAATTTTACAATCCTTTAGAAAGGAGAAGAAATTCTTTAGAAAGGAGAATATACCTATGATATGTGAACTTTTTTCCAATCTATTTGATAGCATTTCAAATGTAGAAATTGTAGTGCTAGCATTGTACTACATAGAAAAAAAGAAGCATAGCTCCAAAACCCAGTAGGAAAGCGATGCTTCGTATGTAAAGGGTCGCAATGCCTAAGCAATGAACCTAGATTGAGGGGATGCCCGCCAGCATCTCCTCTTTCGATTTAGTGATAAAGTAATTATTACACATCTTGAATGGTCATGTCAATACATTTTCAGCAAATTGTGAATAACTTTTTATTCATGAAATTTTAACATTAGTTTTTGATAAGATGATAGGCTCTACATTGTACTTCACATGCCCTCCTAAATCAATCCACAGAAAAATATATACTCATGGTTTAGGTCATATTATTATAGCCATCTTTCAAAATTTTAGAACCCTCCAAAACATCTAAAGCGTCGTTCCAACCCCTACAAAGGCGAACGACGCTTTAAATAACAATAAAAAGTGGTTGTAATGCCTTGCAAAACATTGAGCCAATCGAGGGGATGCCTGCCAGCATCTCCTCTTTTGTTTATTGTAATTATAATAGCATTATATTATCATAATGTCAAGAATTTTGTCTAACGATGTTATAGGCAAATATTTTATTTCCAAAAACTAAAACGAATATAAACCTCAACCCCTCCAAATAATACTTTTATGTCGAAATATTGCGAAAGGGTTGTTTGAAGATGAAAACAGACAAAAAACAATATAAAGAAATGGTAAAAAAGGCATCCCCCAAAAGCAGCACAGCTCTCAACTGTATGCGTGCTTTTTTTGTAGGGGGGGTTATTTGTGCTTTTGGCGAGGTGCTGCACAACATCTACGAGGCTTTAGGTGCAAGCAAAGACCATGTGGGTGCATATGTTGCCATCACCCTTATTTTTTTAGCAATAATGCTAACGGGCATTGGCAAATATGACAATATAACAAAATATGCTGGAGCTGGGGCATCCATACCTATCACAGGCTTTGCAAACGCAATGTCGTCTCCAGCTATAGAGCATAAAAAAGAGGGTTTTATACTTGGTGTTAGTGCCAAATTGTTTACCATAGCAGGTGCTGTTATAGTTTATGGCACGTTGTCTTCTATGGTTGTTGGTTTGGTGTATTTTCTTGTGCAAAAGTTTTCGGGGGGGTAGGTTATGTCAAAAAAACATGGAAAGCAAACGGTTGTGTTTGGCAAGCCCGTGGGCATTGCGGCTACCGCATCTGTGGTTGGAGCCAAAGAAGGCCAAGGGCCCTTAGGCACGTCTTTCGACATTGTTGAAGATGACATGATGCTAGGGCAAAAAAGCTGGGAGGCAGCCGAAAGCCAGCTAGTAAAAAAAGCTATAGACCTTTGCGTCAAAAAGTCAAACACAGCCCTATCTAGCTTTGATTATATAATAGCTGGCGATTTGCTAAACCAAAATGTGGGCAGCGTCTTTGGCTTGTTAGAAGCTGCAAGGCCATACTTAGGCATTTTTGGTGCTTGCTCCGCCATGGGTGAAGGGCTTGCCCTGGGCAGCATGCTCATAGACGGCGGCTTTGGCGACAATATACTGGTGGCAGCATCAAGCCATTTTTGCACGGCAGAGAAGCAGTTTCGCTATCCCCTAGAGTTTGGCTCGCAAAGCCCGCCTACAGCCTCTTGGACTGTAACAGGTGCTGGTGCTGCAGCCTTAAGCCATAACGGTGGAGATGTAGTAGTTACTGGCTGTACAATAGGCAAGATGATAGACATGGGGGTTAAAGATGCCAGCAACATGGGGGCAGCCATGGCGGGGGCTGCGGCAGACACTATAATGACCCACCTGCAAGACAAAAACCTGCACCCAAGCCATTATGATGCCATAATAACGGGTGATTTAGGCTATGTAGGCAGCGATTTGCTGTTGCAGTTGCTCAAAAAAGAAGGTATAGACATTTCACAAAATCACAAAGACTGCGGTATAGAGATATTCGACAAAAACACCCAAGACACTCAAAACGGAGGCAGCGGTTGTGGTTGCTGTGCTACGGTTTTTGCATCCCACTTTTACCCGCATCTGCAAAGCGAGAGGCTGTCTCGCATACTTTTTGTGCCTACAGGTGCGTTAATGTCTCCACTAAGTGTGCAGCAAGGCAAAAGCATACCATCTATAGCCCACGCTGTTGTTATTGAAAGGAGGGGCATATAATGAATTATCTATGGGCTTTTTTAATAGGCGGCGGCATATGCGTTGTGGCTCAAATCCTCATTGATAAAACAGCCATAACCTCAGCCCGCATTATGGTTTTGTTTGTGGTTATAGGCGTCATCCTAGGCGGTGTTGGCCTTTACCCTAAGCTTGTGGAGTTTGCAGGCGCTGGGGCAAGCGTGCCTCTAACGGGCTTTGGCAACCTTTTAGCTAAAGGCGTTAAAGAAGAGGTAGACAAAATAGGGGCTTTAGGCATTTTAACAGGCGGCTTAAAAGCATCTGCCGCAGGCATTATGGCAGCTATATTCTTCTCTTTTGTAGCCAGCCTTATTTTTGAGCCAAAGGCGAAATAAGTGGTTTACAAAAGTGATTATTTGTGATACTATATATAATATAACAATCACAAAGGGCGTGAAATCATGGCTGTAGAAACAAGAGAAGTAAAAATCAATAAATGGGGCGGCTCCTTGGCTATCCGCTTTCCTAATGATTTTGTAGAAGCTGCAAACCTTAAAGAAAAATCTCTAGTTGAAATTCGTATGGATGGGGATGAGTTAATACTTAAAGTCAAGTCATCCAAGCCCCCTAAATATACCCTAAAAGAGCTTTTTGAGATGTACCCAAGCGACTATGCAAAAGAAGATGAGCTAGATTGGGGAGAGCCAGTAGGTGATGAGGCATGGTAAAACAAGGCGACATCATCAAAATAAACTTTGACCCTACAAAAGGTAGCGAGCAAGGCGGGTATAGGCCAGCCCTTGTAGTTTCTAATGACTTTCTTATCTCAAAAACAAATATTATAAGCATTTGCCCCATAACCACCAAAGCCACCAAAAAAACAGCCCTAAATGTGCTTTTAGATGATAGCACCCAAACACAAGGGGCTGTTTTGTGTGCTCACCAGCGTTCTATAAACATAAACGCTAGAGAATACAAAATAGTCGAAAGGCTAGGAGAATACAAGCTCCATGAGGTTATAAACACCCTAGTTTCAATGATAGAGAGGGTATAGCGAAAATATTTAAAATTTACCCTTGACAAAGCCATTCTTTTGTTGTATAATGTGTTTCGTGCTTGTTGCATAATGTAGTAAGCCTGCCTCGGTAGCTCAGTCGGTAGAGCAATGGACTGAAAATCCATGTGTCGGCGGTTCGATTCCGTCCCAAGCCACCATCTTTTTCTTTG
>Ga0123355_10007926_pt1 | contig 16001 bp, 10 predicted proteins | sample TergutEmb28metaG_3_FD_89872 | JGI IMG/M metagenome (GOLD analysis project Ga0123355, IMG submission 89872) | Embiratermes neotenicus P1 segment gut microbial communities from Petit-Saut dam, French Guiana - Emb289 P1 | ecosystem: Host-associated > Arthropoda: Insects > Digestive system > Gut ...
AAGTATTGTAAACCCAGCGTATAGTGTTGCATAACAAGCTCTCGTTTGAAAGTAGCATAAACAGCGTCATCGTTACCGGCAAGCAGTCCGGATATATCCAAATATACATTGCGGTTTTTATACGCCACTTCGCAGGCGTCCATTATCCATGGGTCACCCATATGGCAAAGGAGAAATTTTGTATCGCGGTGCTTGGTTGCAATCCTGTCTGCGCGTAGTGGATGAGAATATTCGAGCAAACCCTGCTCGCTGTATGTGTCGCCGGTGTGGATAGCCACAGTTAGATCATGCTCAGCGGCAAAATCGTATACCTGTGCATAAATCGGGTCGTCAATATAAAAATGGTAGTATCCTGCATAAATTTTGAAACCTACAATAGCATCTCCCCCTATAACCATTTGGCGTATACGCTCCATTCCGCGACTATCAAGAGTATGCGGGTTGATGCCAAGACAAGTGAAAAAGTTTGGCGGGTGCTGAGGTTGGCCAGCATTATCCACTTTCAAGTCTGCAATCATGGGTGTTTCTGACTTTGCGTCTGGGAATGAAAATCGCGAAGTTTCTGTCAAGCCCATGCAAATAGAGCCAACGATACCAGCTGCTTCACGTTCCTTTATATAGCCATCATACGAGTAATCAACATTAGAATCGTCTGCCGCTCCATAGAATGCTTGAATGTTTGAAAAATGCATATGTGCATCGAAAATTTTCATCCTTGCCTCCATATAATTTTTATGAATCGTATACAGGTTTGCATAAAATGTCAAACGCTTTATCCGAATACACACAAAAACTTACGCATACTTATATGTAGAAACCTCGCATAAAAAGGGTAGTTGTTTTCTAAAGCAAACAGCTCGCCCATGCATTCAGGAGGGATATCTTGCGAAGCAGGGATATAAAGCGTAGACATGGAATGGGACGAAAGCGATCGAACTTGCTGGAGAAACTACCACGTTTTCGGCTGCCGTCAATTAACATAAGCAAATTAAGATATAGCGTAAAGACTTTGTCATTTCCACGCGGTAGTATGACAAAAAAGACAAATCCACAGCCGGCTCGTCGCAGATACAACCACCGCACTCGCTTCCCAATAGTTAATTTATCGTCCCTTAACATAAAGGAATTATTTTTTCGCGCTTGTGTGCTTGCTACAATAATCCTTGTGCTTGTAGTAGCATGGCGTATTTTGCGGCCTGGCGTAAGCATACGTGTTTCGCCAGACACTGTTGCGGCGTTCCGTGTACCACATCGTGCAATTGGCTTCCTGCGTGAATACTCGCAGACACATGGCATACCATTTGCAGAACTATTTGCCATCTTTAATGCGGAGAACAATTTTTTCCCTGAGAAAAATGCAACGTACGATATTAGTAGTTTGGAAACTATGTATGTCACAAGCTTTGAGCGTATCAAACGCCGCTACAATGCCCGCAGCCTTGCACCATATGTAGACATGTACCGTAATTTGTTTGCCGAAATCGAGGTTTTTCCAATTCCAGACGGCTGGTACGAGTTTGACGCATCAATCATGTTTGGCAATTCGTGGGGAGTGGAGCAGAATTTTCAAGGCACAAGAATGCATATGGGTGCTGCCATTGTTGACCGCGAAAACATTCGCGGTCGTGTACCAGTGGTGAGCATGACTTCCGGGGTTATAACAAACGCGGGCTGGGATAACCAACTTGGTTATTTTGTAGGCGTTACAACGCATAGCGGTAGTTATTTCTTGTATGCTCATTTAGATAATTTGGCATCCGGGCTTTCGACCGGGCAAGCCGTGACAGCAGGGCAGGCTCTTGGGCAAATGGGCAATAGCGGAGGCGGGCGTGGTAGCAGAAGCTTCCCTGTACATTTACACCTTGCGATATCACCAGATGTAAGTTTCGTACGTGGTCAATTTTGGATAAACCCATACCCGATTCTTAGGTATCTTGAAAATAGGACAGAGGTTTGATATAGTAAATGTCACTTTAGTAATAATTTGAGGTGACATGTGCAGGATTTTTTTGTTACACAAAAACTTTTTAGGTTTACACTTATTTGTGCCGTGTTTGTAGTTTGTGTTGTAGGGGTAGCCGTCATTACACGCCACCTACGACAAAATGAAGTGATACCTGCAATGCGTGAAATATTTCCAACTCAAGCCCATACGCTTTTTTGGGAAGAAAATATCGAATATAGCCCACAGGTTCATATTAGACAAATTCCTATTATCGCGCTCTGTTATGAGTCCGGAATTTTTTACGACCCGAGCAACGATACAATAACACTGCCCGAAGGGGTTTCCATAATTTCTACCACTCACAACGCGGCATTCTACATACATGAAATAGTTTTGGATGGTGTATACCTGCCACGGGATAATCGCCTCTTTATGGTATACAGCCCGCTTGTGATAAACATCGAACAATACGGAAACACTTTGAATATACGCACCCGACATGGCACAATAGTAAACGATGGTGATGGATATATGCAGCTCGTAAACCTGCGCGACATCTATCATACCATTGTTATAATTGACCCAGGCCATGGTGGATTAGACTCTGGTGCGCCAAATGTACGCGGGCGGAGCTACCCTGCAGAGTCAGAAATTGTGCTAGCCATTTCTCAAAAATTGTTGGAAATATTTGACGAGCCAGGCATACTCCTTATACCCACCCGTACAGAAAATGTTGCAGTGGATAATGGTGATAGATACCGCCTTGCAAACAGGGTTGCAGATTATTTTGTATCAATACATGCAAATGCCTGTGATAGAAGCCGCTATTCACGCGGCACACTTACGTTATACGGTGCGGCAGAGGGCAGTGCAGAGCTTGCATATTCGTTCCAAACTGCACTTGCACATGCACTTGGTAGTAATGACCGCGGTATTGGTACAGACTTGGGGCTGCGTATTTTACGTAACTCAAATGTGCCTGTTGCACTACTTGAGTTGTTATTCCTCTCTAATCCAGAAGAGGCTGCAAGGCTTGCTAACCCTGCCACACAAACGCTTATTGCAGAAACTTTAGCAGATGTGTTGCGTGGGTTAGAGGCAAGAGTATAAACACACTCGGGATAAAAACTTTTACAGTAATGTATAAATTTCTCAAATCCTCCCTATACTAGATGCATATAAGGGGTATTACAGCCAACGCTTTGTACATCTCCTTACGTATATACTTACCAACGCCAGAATAGGCGCGGGAAGGGAGGTAAAAACGTGGATAAGAAAAATAATAATACTACCGATGCAAACACTAACCCAAAAGCAAACAGGACTGAATTTGCCGACGATTTGACAAACTGCAACAACACGACAAACACAACAACCCAGAAGTCAAACAAACACAACAAGTAGTGTTGCTACCCCTTGAGTGAAAACTTGAGGGGATTTTTTTTGTAAAACTGTAATGTATTTTTGTGTAAACATGTTATATTGATGTTAGGCAATTCAAACTCGAAAGGTAGTGTCCTTAATGAAAAAAACCATCGCAGTAATTTTATCCCTCGTGTTGCTTCTCTCAATGGTTGCCGCTTGCGGGCGCGGTGAAAGTGCGAGTCCACCGCCACTCCCTACCCCGCCAGATTTTGAGCAGATAGAGACCACCACACACCACTTTGTCCCACTCTCCGTGACAGACCCTATCGCGCTTGCCACCACTACTCTCACATTTGCAGACCACAACATCCCTGCAGAGCTTATGATACCGCGTAGCGGATATGTTCTCGCACCTACAATGTATGGCCTCACAGGTATCGATACGATCAGCTCCTTCTATTTTATTGCACCATATGAGCCAAGGTACGATCCATCAATTTCCATAGACGGGCAAGCACCACCTCATATATATCGCGAAAGTGCCACCACATTTTTGATTACACCTGCTGTGCCGCTTTCCGCAAATTCAGTATACATTTTCCGCTTATCACGTGACGGGTTTTTTGATGTGACGTGGGCATTTCAAACCACAGTTCAGTTCGAGCTTACATCAACCATGCCACGTAACATGGCAACCAACGTACCAGTACGTACAGGTATTGAGTTCTCCTTTTCTGCAGATGGCGAAACCAATATAGAAGACCATTTCTCTATTTACCCCACAGTCGAAGGGCGGTTTATTCACCGCGACAACTCTGCAGTGTTTATGCCAACAAATGCGTTAGCATTCCAAACGATTTATACGGTAACGCTTTCTCCAGGCATTAGCACGTTTGGTGCAAGTGATGCTATTAATACAAGCTATTCATTTGCGTTTGAAACAGAAATGGCACCAGAGCGTGCAAACCGCCAAAGTTGGAACCATAGCATCCACTTTTCGCGACAATATGTAGAATTTCCGAGTTTTGCAGAGCCTATCATCAGCTTTTGGCTTAGTTACGACCGCAACGATAGGCGGCCACGTGTTGATATTGGAGTGTACCGTTTTGATGATCTTACAGAGGCAATTGCTGCAACTAACAGGATTGCCACTGTACCATTTTGGGCGCATACATCACGCGAAGACCGTTTTGTGGATGTATCAAACATGACGCAGGTCTATTCTGCCCGTATCAACAATAGGCTTGGAGAACATCGCTGGAACGAGATATTTTCCATGTCCAGCACTCTATCTCCCGGGTTTTATGTCCTTAATGCCACCGCCGGTGACGCTGTTGACCAAGTTATTATACAAATTACAGATGTTGCCGTACAAGTCGTGGCGGATGACAATCGCGCACTTGTATGGATAAATGATATGCATACAGGTCTTTCACCTGCCGCACAAGTGTACGATCCCATTACAAGTAAGACGGTTTCTTCCAGCAGCTATGGCATTGCAATAGTCGAGCGCAAAGTAATGGAGGGCGAGTATGTTATTATTTCAGCAAATGGCGCAGAATCTGTGGTATTCATAAATTCAAGTGCCTTCCAACACTTCAATAACTGGCATGGCGGATGGGGCTGGGAATGGGATTTGTGGGATATGCCAATATCACGCAGTTTTGGTGGCTGGATGCCCTCGCCGTCTTCTATGGGTCATAATCAATACTGGACTGCACTGCAACTTGATCGCACTCTTTTCCAACGTAGTGACACAGTAAACCTGTGGGGCTTTGTACAAAATCGTCGTGTAGAAGAAAACATCCCATTTGTAACAGTTACAATAACCGAACATGCATGGTGGCATAGCCCAGACCGTGATATTTTGCACCGTCAAAACATTCCTGTCCAGTATGGTGCATACAGTGGCGAAATACGTCTGCCACATCTAGACCCCGGTTTCTACGAGATTGCAGTAACTCATGGTGATATCACACTTAACTCAATGTTCTTTAATGTGCAGGACTATGCAAAGCCACCATACCAACTAACTGCTACAGTTGACAAAGATGCAGTTTTTGTTGGCGAACAAGTCACATTCACCGCCAGAGTCGAGTTCTTTGAAGGCACACCCGTACCTGATTTGCAGCTTTCGTACTGGACACACGGCCACCATATAAACCATGGAAGCCATGGAAACCTAACCACAAATATCTCAGGCAATGCAACACATGTAGTTACAACCGAAATAACATATGCTCAAGCACAGGGTGAGTCACATTTAAGTTTTTCAGTGGAGGCAACTCTGCCCGAAATAGGTTGGGTACAGCAACACGCTTTTTCACGAGTATTTATTAATGATATACATGTACGGCCACGCGCAACCCGTGATGGGCGTAGTGCATTATTGACAGTAAATGTGCATGACATCACGCTTGACAGGCTAAACAACGGTACTGCAGAACACCATTTCGACTTCCTATGCGAGCCAACTGTTGGGCAGCGTTTGAATGTCGATATATATCGCATTTATTGGGTGCGGGTGCGTGATGGCGAGCGTTATTGCTTTATCAACCGTCAAGTTGTACCCCGCTACAGATATGACAGACGCGAGCAACGCCTAGAGAGCTTTATCCTTACTACAGACTCATACGGTGACGCAAGTCGCAGCTTTCAAGTACCAGACCGCCGCAACGAAAGTTATGAAGCCCGCATCACCACAACCGATGGTAATGGACGCACAATCAGACACAACACATTTATTGGACGCGACTGGTTCTGGTTTCATGAAACGGCAGGAGACGGCGAACCTTTCTTGTATGGCGCACGCCCTCGTAACGAAGGGTATGATATTGGTGACCAAGTTGAGCTTGTAGTAAAAAGTGGCACAGAGCCGCTTGAACGCGGCAATTTCCTGTTTATTATAGTCCAGGATGGGATCTTGAGTTACCAGGTTGGCAGCAACTCAATTGACTTTATTTTTGATGAGCAGCATGTGCCAAACACGAGCGTTATCGCATACCATTTTAACGGTCATACCTATCATACAAGCGGGCAAATGACACAAAGGCTACACTTCAACAGCAATACACGGCAAATGTTACTGGATATACAAATGTGTGCAGACAACTACCAGCCCGGTGATACCGCAACAATTTCAATAATTGCTACAGACCAGTATGGTACACCCAAGGCCGCAAACATCAATATCAGCCTTGTAGATGAAGCCTTGTTTGCACTAATGGACTACAACGTAGACACACTTGCCGAGTTATATAGACAGGTTGGCGACAGACCCCGCTTTAGCCTTGCGACACATAGGACATTTGTAAGTGATGGAATTGATGATGATAGTTGGAGCAATGGTGCGACAAGGCAATATGCTGCAATGGCGGATGCTGCACCCGCACTAACAGCGGAAGCATCATTTGATGCCGAAGCCGGCGGTGGAAGCAATGACACCCGCATCCGCGAGCGTTTTGAAGATACCGCACAATTCAAGAGCTTGCGTACCAACCAGCAAGGAATAGCGACTTTCACATTTGAGCTGCCAGACAACATCACATCTTGGCGTTTGACCGCATCCGGTATATCAACAGATTTATATGCCGGCAACACCGTACAAGCTGTGCGTGTAACCAACCCAATGTTCATACATTACACATTTAACAGCCTGTTCCTTACTGGCGATGTGCCATACATTGGTGTAAATGCCTTTGGCACAAGCCTTACAGGAGGCGAGCAAGTATTATTTGAAGTGTGGTGCGAGTCCAATCCGACAGATGTGCGTACAGCAACAGGTACGGCATTTGCACGTGTAAATATCCCACTGTGGGAAATGACCGAACAGGGAGAACATGCACTTGTTATTCGCGCAACTGTGCAGGGCGTATACAGTGACGCGGTACGGCATAGCTATACAGTCGCAACCTCTCATAGGCAAGTAGAAATTGCACAGTTTTACGATGTCGCAACCGATACAGTGTTTGAAACAAATGCAACAGGGCTTACAAATATCACATTCACCGACCATGGGCGCGGACAGTTTCTATCAAGCCTAATGAACATGCGCTGGCAACGTGGCGCACGTATTGAAGGACTTGTCGCAAAGCGCGAAGCAACTTCACTTATACAGGAACACTTCCCAGATGTGCGCCTATTTGGTGGATCAGCGGCGTTTGATATAGCCGAATATCAAGTGGAAAATGGCGGCATCGCATTCTTACCATACGCAAACGCAAACCTACGCACAACTGTGCTACTGTTGCCATTTGTTATAGATGAAGTAAACCAGCCTGCCCTGCGCAGATACTTGTACGGTGTTGTAGCAGGTACTTCGCAAGAAAATAGAAATCTTGCACTATATGGCCTTGCCCTGATGGGTGAGCCAGTACTGCTCGACTTACAAAGAAACGCTATGGCACACAACCTGTCTGTACGCGATGCCTCATATATCGCTCTTGGGCTTGCCGCACTTGGCGAAACAACAGCTGCACAAGACTTGTACAACAGGCATATCGCGCCAAATATACAGCGGGTCTCGCCGTACTATCGCGTACAGGTTGGAACAACACGTGCAGATATTGTAGATGCGACATCAATTGTTGCACTGCTTGCCGCGAAGTTGAATTTACCGCAAAGTATCGGCCTTCATAACTATGTAGTACGGCATCATGGATGTACGTTTGCACTGCGGCTAGAGACACTTGCATTCATTTCACACGAGATAAACAACCACAACGAGCTACCCGCAAGTATCACCTACAGCTTGTTCGGCGAAGAGGTAACACGCGACCTTTCCGGATGGAAGAATTTTACGTTGCGTATACCTGCGGCCAACATGCATGAGTTTGAACTGATAGATGTTACTGGCGATGTTGGTGCGGTTTCAATCGTACGCACACCACTTGAGGAAGTCGAGGCCGTTGACAATGGCATCACAATTTCTCGCAGATTCTTACGTGCAGGTTCAAATGTGGCTGCCACCTCTTTTGCCCAAGACGAAGTTGTACGAGTAGAAATTACGCTAAACTATCCGGCTCAGTCGGTTTCAGGTTCATATGTCATAACAGATATATTGCCTGCAGGGCTGCGACTTGTAGAAAATTCTGCACGGTTTGGCACACGCAGCTCCGTGTCACAACATTGGAGGCATGCCACACAAGACGGACAGCGAGTAACCTTCTTCGACTGGAACGGACGCAATACAGGAACACATACGTATTACTACTATGCCAGGGTCATAAACCCAGGCACATTCCGTGCAGAAGGAGTAATGGTACAGAGTTTTGGAGTGCGTGAGTACTTGAGCGTTGGATCGGATTCAGTTTTGACGATACGACCTTAGGTGTATTTTTCTAGACATAAGTCACATACACTCATCATTACGAGAAGTGGGGCGAGGCAACGAGGCAATCTAGTATCGTATGCACAGTTCAACTAGATTGTTCCGTCGTGCTTCGCCCTCCTCGTAATGGCTGACAATGATGGATTGCATACCATCGGCTTTTTGGTTATTAATTATGTACACTGCATCATCTATGCTGAGCCATTGCACATGAGTATCTTCATTCTTTTAGTGGTAACGCGCCCTAGGAACTTTTTTTGCACCTTTTACATTAGCAAGAAATAAGATACGCATGGCAACCAGCCATATTTCACATTTTCTTCTTCGATGATTCCAATTTTTGATATATGCATGACTGCCACTAAATTATTATCGTCCAGCAATACGGCTCGCACCGACGCTACCGTTGCTGCACTTTTATTCTCCTAAACCTCCGCATATATCCTTTTCACATTATCTAAGCTGACACGAGTTCCATACAGACAATCTTCCATGCCTTCGTATTCTATAAAAATATTGCCCTCAAATTTAGCATGCTTTATACTGCGGATAATGTCATACATATCCAAATCTCCTTGGCCGGTTATAGCACCGCGAAGATACTGTCCTCCTGCTGACATAAACCATGCACCAGAGCAGTCAAACTGTGTAGCGTCGCCTGGGTTGTGCTGCCGTACATAAAAATCCTTCATATGGATGGTAGTGGCAAATGCCAACATTTTCTTTGTGGCTATTTCTGGTTTGTCATCCACACAAACATAGTTGCCAACATCCAGTTGATGGCCAAAATTGGTAGCTTTTACGCTTTTCAGTATTTGACGCACACGGTCGGTACCGTTTGCATGAAAGCCGTGATTTTCGAGCAATATGGTGATGCCCTTCGTGCTTGCATATGCACAAATCTGTTCAAAGGAGTTTACGATAGCGGGTAACTCTTCATAAAAATTTTCTATATTGTTAGTGGACATTGGCCGCCTATAGCTTGTACAATCGCATCTGAACGTGGTTGCACCCATTTCATGGGCAACGTCGATGTGGGCTTTTATACGGGTATGTTCTGCAATTAGTTCAGGAGTGGAATCGAAGAGAAAATTCGCGTTGAGTGAGTAGTTGTCTATTGCAATACCATACACATCGGCAGCAGCCTTCATTCGACCCACAAGATCCTTGTCAAGCAATGGGTCAAAGCCAAATGGTACAACTTCAATTACTTCTGCACCATTTTCGCAAAGCCACTCTATACCTTGTTCTGGGGTGATTTGTTTGCTAATTATTAACCTGCTGATACAATATAAGCTTGCGCCAAATTTTGGCATGTTTACTCCTCTTTTCATTTGATATATTGGTCTAACAGTAAAAACATCAAACCCACAGACATAGTCGGCGTTTTTCAACGAGATAGGGACGAGCTTGCACAAAATGCAGATATTGTGAAAAATATTTTGGGGAGAGTACAACATAAACATCCTTAGGAATCCAATAATACCATGAGACAGTAGTTTGCTTATTAAGCACGCAGATCATAATAGGCTTCTCCGGAAACTGTCGGAAACGCGTAAAAATGTCGCGGAATCAGGGAGCATTTTCACGCGCATTAACAAGTTTCTGGAGAAGTCTAATGCTACGTTCACCGATTTTCATATTCATCTCGTGTTAAACGATAATGAAATTCCAAGCCATATTCTTCGGAGGCGTTATCAGTTGTTTTGAAATGCTTATTTGGGTACTCTAAAAAGAGATGAAAACCATTTTTTTGAAAGACCCGACTGCTTCTCTTGTTATAATCACCCGTTATGCCATAAATAATATCAGTTTTCTCATTATTGAAGGCCAAGTTGACTAACATCTGCACAATAAAAGACCCAATCCCCATATTCCAAAATGCTTTTTCACCAATCAAAATATCAATTCTCCGCACATCAGTGCAAACAGGATATATCTCCAAAATATAGTCTACGTTCATTTTACAAAGCAAGCATTCACCAATGGCTGTCCCGTCTATTTCAATTATGAAACAATACCCAGCGTTAGAAGTTTCTCTATAAATGGATTGCACGGCTTCATTGTCGTTGTCATCCGGGTCTGCATCGGGACCCTCATTCCAGTAAAGCACTTCGGGGTCTGTGTTCCACTTATACAAAAGAGGCAAATGGTCATCGCTAAGGGGGCGCAAGATGATGGTATGTTCTCTCAATGCTCCATGCAGAGTTACATTATGTTCCTTGATTATGTTGATCTTCATATAACCCGATTGTCTCCTCACATACCCAGCACCTTCCGCGCAAGCTCCAGCGGTTCTACAGTCATACCGCCTGCTCTAACGCGCATGTTCCCAGCAGATAGTTCATCTATCAAGATAATTTCCCCGCTTTTTACGTCTTTTCCAAACTCTAGCTTTATATCACACAACTCTAGTCCATGGCGGAAGAGGTCGTCTTTTATCAAACCGCATATTGCTTTTGTCAACTCAACAAGCCTGGTATATTCACCGGGCTGCAGTACGCCAAGCACCTCAAGGCTATCTTGCGTAATTATGGGATCACCCGCGGCATCAGACTTGATTGTCATCTCTACTACGGCAGGCAGCGGTGTATTTTCCGTTATCAGTGAGCCATAGCGGCGCACATAGCTACCAAGTGCGCGATATCTGCAAATTATTTCCAACCCACAGCCAAACACTTGGCTTGGACGTATAACCATTTCTCGCGCGGGCATATCCGCGCTTACATATTGTGTGGCAAAACCCGCTCTGTTTAATAAATCAAAAAAATAGACAGAAAGCCCAAGTCCTGCCTCACCCGCACCATCTACAGTAAGTCCTACCTCGTTTGCGCCCGGGTCAAATACTCCATCCTTGCCAGTCATGTCGTCTTTGAAAAATAGCTTGTACAGCCCATTGCCAAGGTCGTATAGTTTTTTTGTCTTGCCGTCAATCAATAATTTTTCCATTCTAAAGCCCTCCATCTAGTCCAATAACCTGCCCCGTCATATATGACGCTTGATTTGATGCAAGAAATACTGCAAGATCGCCCACCTCTGACGGGTTACCAAACCTGCTCATTGGGATACCATTAGTAAAATCAGCTCGCTCCTCTGGGGAGAGCCGGGCATTCATTCGAGTATCAAATGCGCCGCAGGCAATGGCATTTACACGTACACCACAAGGCGCAAGCTCCTTTGCCAATGCTTTTGTAAATCCTATTATCCCAGCCTTTGCTGTAGAATACATAACCTCGCATGACGCACCTACAACGCCCCATACAGACGTGATGTTAATAATACATCCCTTTGCGGCACGGATATATGGTACAGCCAAATGCGATGTGTTTACAGTTGTAAGTAAATTATCGGCAAACACTTTTAATATTTGCTCCTGAGACATGTCGCTAAACAGACCAAAGTATGACGCGCCTGCATTGTTTACCACAACATCTATTCCACCGTAATCTGCTTCAATTTGCCTAAATAAATTGGCGGCGGCAGAGTAGTCAGCGAGGTCGGCAATGTAACCCATCACATTTCCCTTATACTTTTCTCGCAGGTTGGATATTGCGGCAGAGAGCTGCGCTTCGTCCTGCCGTGCGTTGAGGATAACTGTACCGCCCTGTGAGGCAAATGCTTCGGCAATACCAAACCCAATGCCACGGCTGGAACCGGTGACTAAAATTACTGACATCTTTCACCCCCGTAGGTATAGTCTGCCAATTTAAGATTGCCCGACACGATTGCTACGCAATTGATACACTATATCAAAATTGACGAATATTTATGCGCACTGGTTTCCTATTTCACAAAATGTCAAACACATAAAAAGACCACAGATAAACTATGGTCTTGCGTTTACTAGTACCTACGCTTACGCGCAGCTTCAGACTTCTTCTTACGCTTTACGCTAGGTTTATCGTAATGTTCTCTCTTACGAATTTCCCCCATTATGCCTGCTTTAGCGCAGTCCCGCTTAAAACGCCGAAGCGCATTGTCCAGGGTCTCATTATCTTTAATAACCACCGTTGACATTGGACTAACCTCCCTCCGGCACATGTGCAAAGTCATGTTTCGGTTATGTCATACTAAACTATCATGTGCAAACCGTCAAGTAAAAATGCAAAAATTTGTTTACAACATATGCGTTTACTATTGTATAATGGTTGTTACCAATTATTAGGGAGGTAATTTACATGAAGTTTTCACAAATGCCATACAAACGCCCAGTGTTTGAAGAAATGCAAACCGTCTACAAAGACATTCTTTTACGGTTTAAGTCTGCCGCCACTGCAGATGAATGTTTTGCCGCCTACAAAGAATACGACTCCTACAATATCGAACGGGCTTCTATGTACCGTCTAGCAAACATACGTAACACACTGGATACCACCGATGAATTTTATGCCGCAGAAAAAGATTGGTGGGACGAAACTGACCCGCTGTTTGAAGAAATACTACAGGAGTTTGTGCAGGCTCTGCTCGACTCTCCTTTCCGCAAAGAAATGGAGCGCGAATGGGGTACGCTTTTGTTTGTAAATGCAGAAATGGAACTCAAAACCTTTAAGCCAGAAATTATTGCAGACCTGCAGGAAGAAAACGCACTAAATACCGAGTACGACAAACTCATTGCCTCCGCACAAATTAAATTTGACGGAAAAACTCTGACTCTCGCGCAAATTCGTCCTTACTATGAAAACCCAGACCGTGCAAAGCGCAAAGCCGCAGTAGGAGCTATTGCTGCATGGTTTGCTACCAAAACCGCCCAGCTTGACGAGATGTTTGATAAAATGGTTAAATTGCGCACCAAAATTGCTAAAAAGTTGGGCTATGACAACTTTATTGAGCTAGGCTATTATCGCATGCAGCGCAATTGTTACGATCGTGATATGGTGGCCAAATTCCGTGATGGAATTGCTTTGCACATTGTACCAATCGTAACCAATATTGTGAAAGAGCAAGCAAAGCGTATCGGTGTCGATACAATTAAAGTTTATGACCAGCTGTTTGAATACCCCGATGGCAATGCCGCACCACGGGGTACAGTTGATGAAATTTTTGCCCACGGCAAAAAGATGTACCACGAGCTTTCTCCCGAAACAGCAGAGTTTATTGACTTTATGTTAGAAAACGAATTATTTGATGTGCTAACACGTCCGGGAAAATCCAGCGGAGGATACTGTTCAAGCATCCCCAAGTACAAATCTCCGTTTATATTTGCCAATTTTAATGGCACATCCGCCGATATAGATGTATTGACACATGAGGCGGGTCACGCTCTTGCTGGGTACACGGCACGGGATATTTACCCATCTGCCCTAAAGCGGTACAGCATGGAAACAGCGGAAATACACTCTATGGCAATGGAATTTTTTACATGGCCGTGGATGAAAGGTTTTTTTGGCTCGCAAACAGAAAAGTATTACAACTCGCACCTATCGAACCAATTGATATTCTTGCCATATGCAGCAATGGTGGACGAGTTCCAACACAAAATATATGACGAACCCGACATGACTCCCGCACAGCGGAACAAATATTGGCTAGGGCTTGAGGCAAAATATCGCCCTTGGCTTGACCTTTCCGATACGCCGTTTTATGACGAAGGTCGCCGCTGGCAGAACCAGCTGCATATCTATCTCGACCCATTTTACTACATTGACTATGCACTGGCACAAATTATGGCACTCAATTTTTGGGCAGAGGATCAAAAAGACCATGAACGCGCGTGGGCTAAGTATAGACGGCTCATGGGCTTTGCCGGAACAAAGACGTTTTTGGAGTTGATTGAAGATGCCGGATTACCATCACCATTTGTGACAGATAATGTAAAAATTGTAGCTGACGCGGCAGTTGAGTGGTTGGAGTCAAGGGACACTATACTGGAGTAAAACAGCTCACGTTTTACACAGCAATAATGTGCGCCTCGAAAAAATGCTTAATAAACAAAAAATGAAGATACCCATTATTACAAGTAATATGTATATAGGGAACGGATAAATCCGCTCCCTATATCTTTACCTGCCTGTTGCTTCCAGTGCAAACGTATTGTCCACTATTACATCAAACGGCGCACGGCGTGGCAATTCACCAGCGGATTCCATCACTCGCTGTAAATTATCAAAACCGGCATGGCCAATATACGGAGTTGCGGCATATGCTTCAATTTCTTTGTACCTGCGTATCGCGCTTGCAAGTATACCCATGTCTGCATCTGGGAAAAATGGCGCAATAACTTCCGCAATATCTTCAGGCGTATTTTCACGCACCCAAACCTGACCACGATATATAGCATTGGTAAAGCCTTGAATCAAATCGGGATTAGCCTCCATAAAACTGCCAAGGGCGTAGTACGCCGTATATGGTATTTCTCCAAAAGCCTCACCAATGGAAGCAACAACATACCCCCTACCCTCAAGTTCTATGGTGCTTGCTACAGGTTCAAATGCGGTAACAAAATCCGCTGTGCCTCCAAGGAATGCGCCAACCATTGCTGCAAATTGGACTGTATTATCAAATTCCACATCCACGTCGGGTACAATGCCCTTGCTGCGTGTCACATACTCCAGCACCATAAATGGCATACCACCCCTGCGACCTGGCAGTACATGGGTGCCACGGATACTATCCCACACAAAGTTTGGCATTGGTTCACGCGCAATAAGGAATGAGCCGTCACGCTGGGTAAGTTGGGCAAAAACTACTGCATGGTCTTCACGGCCTCCTGCCCACACATATATCGCGGCTTCTGGGCCTGACAGTCCAATGTCTGCCGCTCCAGAAAGCAGAGCTGTCATAACGCGGTCTGCGCCATCGCTAGTTACAAGGTCAATATTTATACCTTCGTCTGCAAAAAAGCCAAGTTCAATTGCGGCGTACTGCGGCGCGTAAAATACCGAGCGCGTAACTTCACTAAGCCGTACTGTTGTGAGCTCATACTCGTTACCACTACGATTGCAGGCAGTTAGTGTTACAAAAAAAATTGCTGCCGATATAATCAGTAGAAATTTTCCAAAAAGTCGCATTTTATTTTCCTCCAAATTTTTGCAATTATCTTAAAACCACTTAAAATCCAAGCCAAAACTCACTGTCTGATATGTGTTTTCGGGCAAAAATTGAGACGGTTTTAAGCTAATTGTCTTGTTAATTATTTATAACAAACCCGCATCACGATCCACTCTACCAATGCAACAAGCCAATAAAACACTGCCGCAAGTACAGCAAGAATTATGACACTGGTCATTACCAAATCCATCTGGAAAACCTGGCCGCCATATACAATCAGATAGCCAAGCCCCGCTCGTGACACTAAAAATTCACCCGCAATAACACCAACCAGTGTTAGACCAATATTAATTTTTAAGCAATTAAATAATGTGG
>Ga0123355_10007927_pt1 | contig 16000 bp, 13 predicted proteins | sample TergutEmb28metaG_3_FD_89872 | JGI IMG/M metagenome (GOLD analysis project Ga0123355, IMG submission 89872) | Embiratermes neotenicus P1 segment gut microbial communities from Petit-Saut dam, French Guiana - Emb289 P1 | ecosystem: Host-associated > Arthropoda: Insects > Digestive system > Gut ...
CGATTCCTCGAGCATGGCTTTCAGGTTCTCCGCCGCAAATAGCTGCACCCTGCCCCCGTACAGTGACTCATCTCCCCACTCAGCTGTGAGATTACGCTCGGCCGCGGCCAGGTCTCCCATCAGGATCGCGGCCTTTAACACCTCCCCTGGCTGGTTCCGTACCAAAACCGAAATTATCCCGGAGGGATCTCGCAGCGCGCGAGCCGCACCACGCAAAACCGCACGCGGGTTATCGACAAATTCCAGGATATTGTGGCAGACAATGAGATCGAACGCGCCGCTGTCGAACAAGGTTGCCAGCTCGGCGGCGTCGGCCTGTTTCAGTAGAACCCTCTCCCTAACCCCCACTTTCTGTGCGGCACGCCTCGCGTAGTCCAACATCGGCAGGGACGAATCGAGCAACGTGACACGAAAGCCGAGTCGCGCCAGGCGCACGGCTGTCGCGCCGGTGCCGCCACCAAGATCCAGAGCCTGCAAAGGCCGTACGGCTTGCGGCAGGAATTCCTGTAAATTGGCAAAGGCGAGATCGATGCGCAGTCGGCCCTCGGGGGTGTCGAGGTAGGCAGCGTACTTGTCCGCGCCGCTCTGGAAGCGCTCGGCATCAGGATGATTGGTCATGTTCTTCCTATGCTACTCAAGCGATGAATTCCCAATCCAGTCCGAGGAGCGTGCCAGAGCGTATGGGGAACGATTTCAGAACGACAAATCGGCCTGGCCAACCCGATCCGGCTATGACGGCGACCGTCTGCCTTGACCCCCCCGGGAGCTTACCACCTCAATTTTCGCTCGCAGGGAAAGCCTGAACCGGGGGATGCTGCTGACCCCAAGGCATCGATCGATACCATCGTCCAATAGATTTGTCTCCGTCCCTTCTGGCTTAATCAGAACATTGGGTAACGAGTGGTTCCGGATAGCGGCATTCGGCGGAGCGCCAGGGCCACGACACGCGGCTGTCCGGTATCAAGGGCGGTGGAGGCCGATCAAATGTGCGACAGCAACGGGCTTAAGGCTTGTGCGGAAATCGACGAGGCAGTGGAACGATCTGCTCTCGTCACCAGAGAAGAGGCGCGCTTGCTGGCGTGCGCCCGAGCTGGCGATGCGGCGGCATTCGGGAGTCTCGTGATGCCGCACCGAGACGCCATCTTTCGTGTTACGCGACGAATTCTTCGCAATCCCGATGATGCCGAAGACGCAGTACAAACCGCCTTTCTTGAGGCTCTGCGTCATTTGGATTCGTTCCAGGGGCGTTCGCAGTTTTCCTCCTGGCTGACTCGCATCGCCATGAACGCCGCGTTCATGCGATTGCGCACCAGTCGACGGAAAAGCGAAACCTCGCTGGACGAGATGATTCAAGGTGTTGACAGGTCCAGGAGACTGCACCTGGCCGAAGCACGACCGACCCCGGAGCAGGAGTACTCTGCCAAAGAGGTCCGAGGCCTGCTGGACAAGGCACTGGATCGCTTAGGGCCGCTTTACGTCGAGATCCTCCATATGCGTGATATAGAGGAGCTGTCGGCCAAAGAGGCTGCACGCATCCTGGGTGTGCCGGTGGGAACAGTGAAGGCGAGGCTGCATCGAGCGCGCGCCCGGTTGACCCAACACGTGCAAGTCATGCTTGTCCCCAAGCGAAGACCGAGGGTTGTCAAAAACCGTAGAGCCGGGGCGTTTGTGTCACGCGAAGCGTTGCGTGCCTGACGAACTCATCGGATAACAGCGCAATCGTCTATCGCGCGGTCGAACGGCCGCCGCGCATGCAGACTTTCCCCTTGACGATGCTAAACTGCAGCCATGGCATGAGTGGGAAGCCAAAACGCAAGGCCCTTCGCTATGACATCTCTGAAGGAATTCCGCTGTGAAATCTGCGGTCGGGTCACCAGCGTCCCCAATCATTGGTTTGTGATCCAGTGCAACGATTCCGAACTTACCGTTCTCCGATGGAACTCAGCCGCGGCCAGTGCGACCGGGGCCCGTCACTTCTGCGGGGAAGCCCACGCCGGAGTCTATATCAGCCGATGGTTTGATTCAGTGTGCTCGCCACCGAGGCCGGACTTCTCAAAATAGGCGTATGCCTGGCGAAAAGTTTCAGGGTGTCGCAACTGGCAGAATGGAACGCGTCTGTTCGCGGGGGGATTCCATCAGCAGAATGCATTTGGCGAGTGCTCCACGTAAGTACGAGCCAGTGGAATGACAAACATCTCCAAAGACAAAATCTTCGCCGGGGATCCGATCCCTCCCAAATGTGGGGTTATTGAGGTACACGTAGGCGAATTGAAGCAGTTGTTTGACGCCATTGATCCTTCGCCATTTCGCGATCGGGACCTGGATCCGAAAGCCGAAGCATTCATCGTCGGTTGGGCCAGGGATTTGCCTCGAGAAACACCGCTCGCATTGGTGGTTGACCTCGACCGCGAGGCAGGTTTACCCGACGAAGCCGGGGTTTTGCGGGATGCGATTCACGAGTTTTTCAGACACCGGGCCGAGACCTATCGGCAGCGGCTGCGAGAATTGTTTCGTGTAGGCCGCACCAGCCTGATGATCGGCCTGGTGGTCCTGGCGGCGGCCATCGCCCTGGGCGATTTTCTTGCCAGCCAGATGCAGGGGAATCGTATCGGTGAAATCATTCGCGAAAGCCTCACGATAGGAGGCTGGGTGTCGATGTGGCGTCCGCTGGAGGTGTTCCTGTACGACTGGTGGCCGATTCGCAACGAAGCTCGCTTGTCCGATCGGCTGGCGGCGATGCCGGTGCGCATCAGGTATGCGAGTGCGACCGGACCTGACGCCTGGAGAGCAGACTGGCCGGCCGTAACCCCCAGAGGCGAGAGGAAGACCAGCGATGCCGACCAGCGAACTCTAAACCAAACGAGCTGACTCTCACACCCTGAAGCCGGGCGCGCGGGTTTTCGGCATTCCAAAGATCAGCCCGCCATCTTACGGCCCCGGTTGCGAAAATACAGCAAAGTGATCAATCCCAGGAAGACAGAAAACGCAGGGACCGACCATTCGAGCCCGTCCACGAAGAAGGTGGTCACTGAGACGGCCAGCAGCACCACAATGCCGGCCAGGGTAAAAACGGGATGGGCTCGCAGGCGCATGGGCAAACTCAAGAGTCGGTCGCGGGCAACGGCCTTGCGAAAACGGAGATGGCTCGTGAGAATCACCAGCCAAACGAAGTACATTCCTGCGACCGCCGTTCCATAGAGCACGAGGAAAGCATTCTGCGGGGCGAAGACAGCCAGCAGAATGGCGGCAATGAGGCCCGCCGTCGAAGCCAGCAGGGCACGATGGGGCACGCCGTTGCGGCTCACCTTACCCAGCCAACCAGAGCCGTAGCCTTCCCGGCCCAATGAGAACAGCATGCGCGTCGAGAGATAGAGGTTGGTGTTAACGCTTGACAGTGCCGCGGTGAGCACGACGAAATTCATGATGGCGGCGGCGAAGGGCACATGCACGGCCGAGAATGCAGTGACGAACGGACTGCCGGAAAGGCCCGAAGAACTGGTGCTCCGGTCCCAGGGAACCATCGCCACCATTACGGCGATCGCCAGTACGTAGAACAGGATCAGCCTCCACACAATGTTCCTCACGGCCCGGGGGATGGTGACTTCGGGCCGTTCGGCTTCCCCAGCGGTGACGGCGATCACTTCCACTCCCATGTAGCTGGTGATCGTGATGGTCAGCGAAAGCCAGACGCCTTTCCAACCTGCGGGAAGGAATCCTCCATGTTGCGTCAAGTTCGCCCAGGCGGCGGTGCCGTGAGATCCACGGCCGAAAATCAGAAGGGTTCCGACCGCGATGAAGGCTACGATGGCCGCGACTTTGATCATGGCAAACCAGTATTCAAACTCGCCGAGGCGGTTGACCTGCATGGAATTGAGAGCCACCATGGCGGCCGATACCAGCACCACCCAAATCCACTGCGGAACGTTCGGAAACCAGTAGGAAATGTATATGCCGGCGGCGGTGACTTCAGCCCCGATGGCGATGATCTGCGCGGCACCGTAAGTGGCGCGGACCGAAAATCCCGCCCAGGGATTGAGATAGGTCTCCGCGTACACTCCGAACGCGCCCGGAACCGGATGCACGACCGCCATTTCCGCCACCACATAGGAAATGATCAGTGCAATGCCGGCCCCCAACAGGTAAGAAAGAATCACGGCTGGGCCCGCCAATCGAATCGTCACACCGCTTCCCAGGAATAAGCCGACACCGATCGCACCGCCGATGGCCATCATCGTGAGCTGCCTTTGGCTGAGTCGGCGATGCAATCCCCCCGCCTCGTTTGGGGGAGAGGTTACGGGTGCGAGGGCGATGCCTGCCACCGCGCTTTGTCGGTCAGTCATGACCGGCCACACTGGCGGGCGGAACGGCCAGGAGATGAATGTTTTTCTTGAGAACTTCGGCGACAGCGTTCACGTCGTCGACCGTGTTATAGACGTGAAACGATATCCGCAGCCCATCGAAACGGTTGGATGCGACGATGCCACTCTGGGCCAGGGCTTCGAGCATTAAGGCTGAGTCGCGGCACTCGAACACCACAAGCGGCCCCGCGCTGCCGGCCGGAGTCTTGGCAACAATGCCGAGATCGCGGGCGCGACGCAAGAGCAATTGTGCAAGTTTCTCGACATGCGCGGCTATTTTTTCCATCCCGATTTCCCCGAGCATCTGGAAGCCGGGCATTGCCGCGTAAACATTGGGCACGGAAGGAGAACCTGATTCGAATCTTCGAGCTGTGGGCGACAACTCGAACTGCTGGGGGTTGTAGGCAAACGGATTCGCCTGCCCGAACCATCCGGTTACGGTGGGCGCCAATGAGGGAATGAGTTCTCTGCGAACGTACAGGAAAGCGAGGCCGGGAGGGCCAAGCAGATATTTGAGAGTGCCGGTCAGGTAACAATCGAGCTTCATGGCTTTCACGTCGACCGGGCGAGTGCCCGAGTCCTGGTAATCGTCGAGCAGGACCAGAGCGCCGGCACCGTGCGCCATTTGTTCGACGTCGCCAACCGGGGCACGAAATCCATTCTTGAAACAGACATGGGTGAGGGGCACGATCAAGGTGTTGCGGTCGATGAGCCGTTCGTAAGCGGCGAGGGGAATGGAATTGCCTTGGGCTTTCGCGAATTCGACCTCGGCACCCCGCGGCCGTTGCCCGAGCCAGACGTGGCCCATGGTCGGAAACTCGAACTCTCCCATGACGATCTTGTTGCGTTCACGGAAATTCAACGCGCTCGCCATAGCGTTGACGCCCGCTGAAACGCTGGTCACGATGGCGACCTCGTCCGGGCTGGCGTGGATGAAGTTGGCGAATGCGGTTCGGGCCGCCTCGTAGCGCTCCACCCAGGTTTCCCACGGCGAGCCTTGGTCATGCCAGCTCGCGATGTAGTCGTTAAGCCCGCTTTCAACGGCATCGGACAAAGCACCTTGCGAACAGGTATTGAGGTAAATCTTGGACTGGAAAATTTTGAAGCGGGAACGAATTTCGCCAACTTGCCTGTCGGTCAGCATCAGCGTGTGATTTCCGCCAGCACCCGGCCAAACTCGCGCACTTCGTCGGGCGTATTGTAGTGCACCAGTGAAGCCCGCACCGCACCGCTCTCCTGGCTGAGTCCCAGGCGTTTCATCAGGCGGGGCGCATACATGTGGCCGTCGCGGAGGCCGATGCCTTTCCCGGCAAATTCCCCGGTGACCTTTGCAGGCGAAATTTTTGGAAGGTTGAAACATAGGGTGGGCACGCGCAGCTCGATTCGATCCCGATCGGCGATGCCATACACTCGAGCTCCGCACCGGTTCAATACATCCAGCATTTCCAGCGTGAGCATCTGCTCGTAGGCTCGAATTGCGGTCAGCGCCTTTTGAAGAGCCACGCGCCGCGATGTTGGCCCCTCCCCTGGATGGAGGCCGTGTCCCAATTCTTCCAGATAGCGCACGGCGGCATCCATTCCGGCGACATTCTCGTAGATGAATGTGCCAGCTTCGATTTTTCCTGGCGGCTCGTCAGGGATGAAATCTTCGCGGAACGTGGGGAGGCCTTCGAGCAGATCCGCCCGACCCCAAAGGAATCCCATGTGGGGAGCGAATATCTTGTAGCCCGAACACACCAGATAGTCGCAACCAAACGCCTGCACGTCGATCCATCCATGCGGACCGTAGTGCACTGCATCGATGAAGATTTCTGCACCCGTCCCGTGCACGAGTCGCGCCGCGGCTCGAACGTCAACGATCGAGCCGATCGCATTCGAGGTCAGCGTGCAGGCCACAAGCCGTGTCTTGTCGGACAGAAGGGGAACAAGATCCTCGACATGCAGCAAATCATCCTCCCGCATCTTCCACCACAGGATTCTCGCGCCGTTGCGCTCCAATGCCAGCCAGGTGGCGATGTTGGCTTCGTGGTCCATGTCGGTCACGACGATTTCATTTCGCGCCCCGAGTGTCTGTCCGATGGCCAGGCTCAGCAGACGAATGAAGGACGTGGCGTTCATGCCGAATGCGATTTCCCTGGGATCGCGGGCGTTTACCAGATCTGCCACGGCATGCCGCGCCCGCGCAATGGTTGCGTCCACTTCACGGCTCTTGGCGTAGCGTCCCCCGCGTTGCACGTTGCACTCGAGCAAGTGGCGGTTCACGGCGTCGAGAACGATCTGCGGCACCTGCGCGCCGGCCGCATTGTCAAAGAAGATGAATCCCGGAGCCCGATTGAGGGCCGGGAAAGCAGCGCGCACGGTTGCGATGGGAAAGTTCACTGCCGACGACACCGCGCTCTCCGGATTGAGAATGCCTTTTGTCTGCAAGACCTGCTCCCTGAGGTTCGGAGGCAGCACCTTGGGCCGCCGTGGGCTAGAATATCTGTTTTCGTTTTCCAGGTAAAAGCGGTGTGACGTCTGGCCTCTGGCCCCGGGGGCAGACCGCACATCAGCTCCGACAGAACATGCCGGTATCGGTAACCAATTCGAAGGTCATCTACGACGCTCTGAAAAAGTGTAACGTCGGACTGCTCTCGGCGCTGCCGGAGACCTGGTTGGTCCATCTCATCCGCATGGCGGACGAGGATCCGGAGATGATTCTGGTGCGCCTGGCAAAAGAGGAGGAAGGAGTCGGCATCTCGGCGGGGGCGCACTTCGCCGGAGTCAAGTCCGCAATGCTGATGCAGAATCATGGCTTTCTCGCGTCCATCAATGGAATCGTTTCTTTCGCACACCTGTACAAGATTCCATTGCTCATGATCATCAGCTACCGCGGCAGTTTCGGCGAGCGTGACCCGTGGCAGACCGAGGGGGGCAATGTTACCGAAGCGTTGCTGCGTGCGATGGGCATTCCTTACTCCCTTCTCGACGAGGCCAAGACGGTAGAGAAACGCGTCCGGCAGGCGCAAACGCTCGCCGAAAGCAGCCTGCAACCTGTCGCCGTTCTGCTGACGCGCGACCTGATGTGGGAGGATTGAATGCTGCGCCTCGACTGTCTGCGGGCTGTTTATCCCGACCTGGAACGATGTCTGGTCGTCACCATCATGGGGGCAACGGCGGCCGAGTTGCATTCGCTCGGTCATCGTCCAAATTTCTTTTACCTGCAGCATGCGATGGGACTCGCCTCTTCGACGGGCCTGGGTTTGGCGTTGGGTCTGCCAGAGCAAAAGGTAGTTGTCTTTGATGGGGATGGTTCTCTTCTGATGAACCTGGGCAGCCTGAGCACGATGGCGCGTTACCGGCCGGGAAACCTGTTGCACGTTGTGTTCGACAACGAGAGCTTGTTATCGGTCGGCGGCTTTCCGACTGCGACCAGTACCGGTACGGATTTGGAAGGAATCGCTCGCGCCGCTGGAGTTCCGGCAGTGCTCACGGTGCGCACAGTGGAGGATTTCAACAACACTGTGAAAAACGCATTGGGTGGGAAACAATTGACCAGCATCGTTGCCAAAGTCGAAGCAACGGGCCCATCCGGATATGTCACCGATCTCTCCCTGGTGGAGAATCGCTTCCAGTTCCGCCGACATATCGAGTCGCTCAAGCGGCAATGAGCCGTTGTGCCCGCTGGGCGCAGGGAGCGGTTCGCCAGTCATCCGGATGTTTTGGTAAGGAGTGCGAATGTCTCAAGTCCTGGCTCAACTGCTCGAAGAACTCGCGAATGGCCGGCTGCGCATAGTGGACCTCACCCAGCCCTTAAGCCCGCAGACGCCACTGCTGCCACTGCCGCCGCAGTTCAACAACACGCCTGCATTTAAAATCTGGGAACTGTCGCGCTATGACGAGCGCGGCCCCGCCTGGTACTGGAATGGATTTGAAACCGGCGAGCACACCGGCACTCACTTCGACGCGCCCGTCCACTGGGTTTCGGGGAAGGATCTCCCCGACAACTCTGTGGACCTCATACCGCCGATGAAATTCGTTGGCCCCGCTTGTGTGATTGACGTTAGCCCAGACGCCGACAGTGATCCGAATTACCTGCTGACCCCGGACCGCATCCGGCAATGGGAGGAGCAACACGGCCGCATCCCGGCGGGTGCATGGGTGCTGTTGCGTACAGATTGGTCGAAGCGGAAAGATCCGAAGCAGTATATTAACGCGAAGGAAAATGGGCCGCATACGCCCGGACTGGCCAAGGAAAGTTCCGCGCTGCTGGCCCAGGAGCGGGACGTGCTGGGCGTTGGCGTGGAGACCGTCGGGACCGACGCTGGTCAAGCCTTCAACTTCGATCCCCCGTTTCCGAACCACTACCTCATGCACGGCAGCGGCAGGTTTGGTTTGGCCAGCCTGTGCAATCTGGATCAACTTCCCGCCACCGGGGCCGTCGTCATTGCCGCGCCGCTGAAGATCGTCGGCGGTTCGGGCAGTCCGGTGCGCGTCTTTGCAGTTATACCCGGATAGGAGTTACGCATGAGTGCCGTCGAGGAGCAGCTCCCGAAGTTCGGACTGCCGGGTTTGCTCAAGCCGCGATGGTTCGAGATGTTCCCTTGGGTGCGAGTCGGCAAGAGCTGCGTCCCGCCGTTTCAGCTTCTGCCCAACGAACGCCGGGTCGCCCACCTCAAAGCCGTTCGGCCAACCGTGACAGGGTTGTTCAATCTGGTGCCACGCCCGTGAGGCTCTTGCTGTATCACAAACGAGCTTCACTCCAGGCATTTGTCCGTGCCCGCCTTGGCACTGGAGCACAACTTGCGGCCGATCAAGGCCGATTCAATCCAGCCCTCGCTGTGCCGTGCACGAAAGCACATGAGGTTTATCAGCCAGCAGGTTTCAAGGTTTGCGGACCCGCGTAAGCTGGACCAGTCTCGGTCTGGGCCGCCGCAGTCACGGTGTACAGTTTTGTATGGTTCTCCCGGTTCTCGCAGAACTCGACGATGCTAAATCGATTGGGCACCCCGAGTTTGCGGAGTATGCAATGGACGTGGTTTTTCACAGTCTGTTCAGAAAGGCTCAAACTGAGAGCTATTTCCTTGTTCGTGAGGCGCTGACGCAAGAGCTCCGCCGTCTCCTGTTCCCGCCGGCTGAGGCCCAGATCAGATCCCCAGACAACGCTTGTCGGCGCCGACGCCGGCACTTGTTGCCGGATACAACGGAACAATGCCATACAAAGAGACGGGGGACAAAAGGCCCTGCCTGCGGCGACGGCGTGGATTGCCGCGGCTACCTCCAAAGCCGAAGCATTCTTCAGCACGTATCCCACCGCACCCGCTCGAATCGCGCCCAGCAGAATTTCTTCGTCCGGATCCATGTCTACCACTACGATTCGCAGGCTTCGAATGGCAGTGCGAAGGGTGGAGACCAGCGTCAGCCTGGAAGGTTCCAGGCCGCTCGAATCGAGCAGAATGATTTGGGGGCGGGCAGCGACGATTTCGCGATGTACGGTTGGGGAGTAGGAATTTGCGCCAACCACACAAATTTCACTTCTCTTGCTGAGAACCCGAATCAAAGCTTCGCGTAGCAGACGATTCTCGGCTAGCAGGTACACTGCAGCGGTCTTCCGCATGACGCCCCTTTCATAAAAGCGGAAGAACGTCGACGTTCCCCCTCTGAAACGCCAACGCCTCGGTCTGGTTGTTTACCTCGTATGAAAGACAGAATGCACCAGCTGCAGCTCAGCCTTCCACCACGGCGTTAAGCGAACCCGCAACTCGATCCTGGGATTCCAACTTAAGACGCAAAAGATTAACTCAGATTCGAGCAAAAAGTTGTGAAAAAAATTTCAGAATCCTGAAAGCCGGACGAACCGGCCAGAATCGTCGTAGGCGTTCTGGATGTGTGCTTGTCCCATTCTTTCACATTGACATTCCCCCGCCTAAAAAGGCGGAGGATTCTTGCCTCAACCCTGTTTGCCCCAGCAGGAGGTCTTATGACAGGTCCACAAGCGTTTCACGTCTCCGTCAGCCCCACGAACGACGAAGTTTTTCAACTTGGGTATTTACGATCGGGTTTTCGCTGGTTTTCGCGAGAACCGACAGAAAAGAACATATCACAGGTCGCTTATATCCCATGCCTGAAGGCATCGACTTTACGCTCTCTCTGGTAAGAAAACCCCTTGTTTGGCCAACCAAGAACCAATTGGGTCAGCCATCATTCCTGACCATAGATGTGGGTAGAATCCGAAATGTTGTCCAACCCAACGGGCTAAATTAGTACTAATCCGGTACTAGTCGGGGTACCTATTCCTGCGCCACGGGGCAGTACGAAAGGAGCTAACGAAGCCCCCCCTAGCTCTCATTTGAATCTTGCCTCGAGTGAAACCCAGGCAGTAACTTCGACAGGAAATCCCCGACCGCGACTGGAACACCATGTATCGAATACGCGTCCTCATCGCTAACCAGCCCAGGCTCATGCGTGAACTAATCAGCGCCACGATAGCGGATCAACCTGACATCGAGTTGGTCGGAGAAGTTGGGAAGCAGGATGATCTTGCCGAGGCGGTAGCTGAAACCAGGCCGGATGTGCTGATCGTGCCCATGGACGACCGGAACAAGTATCGCGCACAGTGTGGCTTCCTGCTCGGGCGATACCCGGAGATGAAGATCCTCGCGCTCGCTCCTGAACAGAACCGCGCGCTTTTCTATTGGGCCGTTGTCGATATCCGCAGCAAGGTACTGGAGAGTTCGGAAGCCGGACTTTTGGACGCCATGCGGCAACGTGCACAAGTAGTCGGATTGGCACGAATCTGAGCTTCGATTGGTTGCAATTTGGTTGTAACTATCTGGAAACATAGGCCTTAGCTCACAATGGCCAGTGTAAGTGAGGGGGCGAAGCTATAGCTGCTTGCCTCGAGAGCGAGAGAAAAGAAAAATGTTGGCAGATTCAAAATGCTCGGACGGGCCCAGTCAAAACCTGCAGCCGCGGTGGTATGCGCTATATACCTGCGCTCGCCATGAGCGACGCGTTGCCGAGCAGATTGAGCGCCGCCAGCTCTCGTGTTTCTTGCCCTCCTATCGTTCGGTGAGGCGGTGGAAGGATCGCCGCAAAGAGCTGGAACTCGCTCTATTTCCGGGCTACGTATTTGTACACATGTCGCTATCGAACAAGCTGAAAGTACTCCAGGTGCCGGGGGTGGTGCAGCTTGTCTCCTTCCAGGGTCAGCCCGCTGCGCTGCCGGCAGAAGAGATCGAGGCACTCCGGAATCGACTTTCTGGCAGTGCGAAGATCGAGCCACATCCGTATCTTCGGGCCGGCCGAAAAGTGCGCGTACGCACTGGGCCCTTCCAGGGATTGGAAGGAGTGATAGTGCGACGGAAGGAGCGCTGCCGCCTGATCTTCTCGATTGACTTAATCCAGCGTTCGCTGGCTATCGAACTTGACGAGGCCGACCTCGAGGCCGCCTAAGTGTTCTCCGCTTCTTCGTCAAGAGCTCGAAATGAGGGGTAGGGACTGCTCTATGTCAAATCATCGCTCTGTCGCGCTATCTATTCTGACAGTATTTGTCCTGTCTTGCCTTCTCTGTGGCCAGAGTAATCAGTCCACGCGCACCGATACGCGCAGGGAGACGGCGCGGGAGCGGAAACCGGCCCTTGAACTCTCTGAACTCGCCAAGGACAATCTCAAGCATGTCGCTGCCTCGTCGGTGCAGATTCGCGAAGTGCTGGTGAAAGATGCCGGACTGCTCGTCGAATTGAAACGCTGGGTGGCGAAAGAGGCCACCGACAACGGTCAGATCGTAGAAGATTCGGACTTGACGGATCAGGCCATTTTCGACCGTCTCGACCACGATGTGGCCTTCCGCTCCGTCGCGACACTTTTGGTGCAGAGATACGGCTATCTCCTGCCTTCGCCCAATCCGGAGTCGAGCCTCGCAAAAGAACAAGATCTTGTCCTGAAAGAACGCGCCCGGCAGCTGGTGCAGATTGAGGCACAGGAAGACTCACAGGCGATGGGGCCGAATGAGAGCAACGCGGAACAAGCGGAACAAAATGAGCAACAGGGACTGGAACGTACATCCGAGTGTCGTCCCGAGGATCAGGATCCGTCCTGTAACCAACGGAAAAATCGCAGGCGGATGGAACAGCGCGAAGACGAGTACGAAGAGCAAACGGTTCCGGATGGTGGGCCAAGTTTTTCTCCCGACCTGCTTCGCACGCTGAAAACCGATCTCAACGACGGCACGTCTTCGCCAGGGATGTCCTCCTTGGGTATGTCGTCTGCGGGCATGTCGTCCCTTCTCGGGGCCGGCCTTGGCTCGGCTTCCATGAAATCGCCGGACGATGTTACCCCGCTTCGTCCCCGGCAGTCCCGCATCGATGGTCAATCCGCAAATTCTGTCGATCTGCAGTCGTTTCTCGACCGCCGCGGCTCTCTTGATAACACCACCAGCATTTCGGATCGAGATGTCCGGGAGCGGTCATCGCGCACGGACTGGAAACGCCGGACCACCGGAGAGGAAGAGGATGCGAGTCCGGTCAAGATGGTGCGTCCCGCCAATCCCTATGCCGACGTCCCTTCGCTGTACGACATGTACGTGCAAGCGGCGGCGTCCCAGCGTCCTGCCGAACGCTTTGGTCTGGATGTCTTTCGCAATTCCATCAACGATGATGATGTCGTTCCGATGGATATCCCGGTGGGACCCGACTATGTGGTGGGTCCCGGAGACAGCCTGTCGATTAATCTTTGGGGCAGCGTTTCACAACGATTTGTGCATCGCGTCGATCGCGAGGGCCGGGTTCCCCTGCCCGATACCGCGCCGTTGCTTGTCAGCGGAAAGAGTCTCGAACAAGTGCAGCTCGACGTTCAGCATGCTTTGCGTTCCGTGTATCGCGATGTTTCCGCGGACGTTTCTGTTTCCAAGCTGCGCACCGTCCGCGTGTACATCGTGGGTGAGGTGGCGGAGCCGGGCGCCTACGATATCAGCTCTCTGTCCACGCCGCTCAATGCTCTCATCGCGGCTGGAGGAATCACGGCTCGCGGTTCTCTGCGCAAGTTGCAGCACTTTCGCGGGGATCAAATGATTGAGCAAGTCGACGCTTACGAATTGCTGCTGCACGGGGTACGTTCCGATCTCAAGCGTCTGGAGAGTGGCGACACACTGCGGGTTCCTCCCATCGGTGCGCAAGTGACGATCGAAGGCATGGTGCGCCGCCCCGCAGTCTACGAACTGTTGAATGAGGCTTCGCTGGCTGATGCTCTCGAGCTGGCGGGCGGCATTCTGCCCACAGCAGCGCTCCGCCATATCGAAGTGCAGCGTGTCGAAGCGCACGAAAAGCGAACCATGCTGAGCCTCGAGCTCACCAGCGACGATTCTCAAAATGTTGCGCAACAACTGGCTGCCTTTAAAGTTCAAGATGGCGATCAAGTGCATATCTTCCCGATCGCCACTTATAACGAAGATGCAATCTACCTGCAGGGACATGTACTGCGCCCCGGTCGCTACTCCTACAAGCAGGGAATGAAGGTCACGGACCTGATCGCGTCCTACAGCGACCTGCTTCCTGAGCCGGCGCCGCACTACGGGGAAATCATCCGGCTCAACCCGCCAGACTTCCATCCCACGGTCGAGAGCTTTGACGTTTCGACGGCGCTGGCAAATCCGGCATCAGCCCCGGCTCTAAAACCTCTCGACACCGTTCGTATCTTCAGCCGCTACGACTTTGAGCCGCCTCCGCAGGTTTCGGTAATTGGAGAAGTGCGCAAGCCAGGAACTTATCGAACTTCAGGACAAGCCCACCTCCGCGATGCTCTCTATCTCGCCGGCGGAATCACCCCGGACGCTGCCCTCGATACCGCTCAGTTGTTCCGCTCTGAATCCGACGGAACCATGAAGATTCTCAGCGTCAACCTCCGCGAAGCTCTCGCGGGCAACCCGGTAGACAACATCGTCCTCGAACCCCGCGACCGATTGCTGATTCATCGCAGCCTGGAAAGGGTGGACGCTCCCACGGTCGACATCCGGGGCGAGGTCGCCAAGCCGGGACGCTATCCGCTGACCTCGAACATGCGAATCGAAGACCTGGTCAGAACTGCCGGAGGATTGAAGCGCAGTGCATTCGCCGAAACTGCTGACCTCACTCGTTTTGTCGCCACCAGCGGCACGAACGAACACGTAGACATCAAACTCGCATCCGCTTTGTCCGGAGACCCCAACGAGAATCTCCCACTGCGCAACGGAGATGTCCTGTCCGTTGGACAGATTCCACAGTGGAACGACCTGAGCGCGTCCGTGGCGGTAAAAGGGGAAGTGCAGCATCCGGCCACTTATGGGATAGCCCCGGGAGAGCGGCTCAGTTCCGTACTCGCACGCTCCGGAGGATTCACATCCCAGGCTTTTCCCTACGGAGCCGTGCTTATCCGTCAGGAAGTGCGCGAACTTGAAATGCGTGCCCACCTTGAACTGGTAGATCGTCTCAAAGACGCACAGACCTATCTTCAAGGCTTGCCTGAGGGGGACGCCGCTCAGAAAAATGCCAAACTGACCGCGATCTCGCAGACCGATACCGCCCTTCGGCAGCTGGAGGCGACGGCACCTGTTGGTCGAGTCGTCGTCCATATCCCCTCTGATCCCAAAAGGCTTGCGAACACGTCCGCCGATATCGCTCTCCGGGATGGCGACGTTCTGATCATCCCCAAGAAGTCGAACTTCGTAATGGTCAGCGGTCAAGTCTACAACCCCACAGCAGTCAGTTATGAGCCGGGCAAGAGCGCGAAGTGGTACCTGAGCCAATCCGGTGGCCTGACGCAGGTCGCCGACAAGAAGGCAACGTTCGTCATTCGCGCGGATGGATCCGTTCTCGCCGCCAAAAACAATTCCGGATTCTGGACCGGCGATCCTATGAGCACGGTACTCAAACCGGGTGACTCCATTGTCGTGCCCGAGCGCGCACCCAACGTTGGAAATCGCGATTGGACTCCAATTTTGCAGGCTGCCCAGGTTGCATCCTCGTTCGCCCTGACAATTGCGTATATCCATCCCTAGCAACTCTTGGATTGCAGTCTTGAAGGCGACGTCGAGAGCGTTCCCCGGATTTCTGGCCGCTGCTGTTGTGTTTCTGATGACAGCCCAGGCCCGGCCGCAGGATGCTGCCGACCACGGACAGAACGCCCCCGACAACGCAATGGTGAACGCACCGTCCACAAGCGACGGTGCTGATGCGAAGGCGGCGGCGAAACCCGTCCTCAACATGAATCCCTATGTACCCGCTGAGGACTCGGCGAGAACCGGTTTTTCCGGCCACTTTGTCGATCTCCTCGAGGATCAGAAGCGGATTTGGACCAGTCCCTCCAAGGTCCGTGTGTCAGATGTGAACTGGCTGGTGCCGCTCGGCGGAATTGCTGCCGGCCTTTTCGTCACCGATCACCAGTTTAGTGCTTCCCTCAATCAAAATCCCACGACGATCAAGCACTACAAGGACGTTTCCAACTATGGCATCGCCGGCCTGATCGGCGCCGCAGGCGGACTCTACGTGCTCAGTTTTCCGACGCACAACGACCACTGGCGTGAGACCGGCTTCCTCGCCGGGGAAGCAGCTTTGAACAGTCTGATCACAGTCGAAGCTCTGAAATACTCCCTGCAACGGGAGCGTCCGTATGAAGGCAATGGAACCGGC
>Ga0123355_10007928_pt1 | contig 16000 bp, 12 predicted proteins | sample TergutEmb28metaG_3_FD_89872 | JGI IMG/M metagenome (GOLD analysis project Ga0123355, IMG submission 89872) | Embiratermes neotenicus P1 segment gut microbial communities from Petit-Saut dam, French Guiana - Emb289 P1 | ecosystem: Host-associated > Arthropoda: Insects > Digestive system > Gut ...
AGCGCGCGGTGCAGCAGCCCGGCCTGACGCTGGAAATACGGGATCACGACACCAAAGCGCGGCAGGTCTGCGCTCGTGGACATCGCGGGATCACGACACCAAAGCGCGGCAGCTCGGCGTGCTTCGGCCTGGACTTGACCTTGAGCAGTATGCCGCCGACTCGTCGGGCGATGATGCGAATGCGGTCACGAGTGTCCCTCTCCCATAAGCGCCGCTGACGATGCGACGCGACGAATGGTCATGTCCAGACGACTAGGATTATACGTTTCGTTTGTAGACATTTGTTGTCGCAAAAACCCTGTCCCCTTCACCACCTAGCCGCTGCGCCCCAGTTCTCGCCAGGCCGCTGCACCTTGCTCGCTGCCAGCGTTGTGTTTTGTCGTGTTGGGTTCTGGAGTGCTTAGCAGGACCGAGAACCCAATGTTCTCGAATCTCTGCTGGAAACGCGTTCAGAAGGTATTACGTCCCGTGAGGGATATCTGGATTTTCAGAACCCTCCTTCTCAACGTAGCCTATGTACATGGCGCTCGACTTCGTCGCGCTATGCACCTGCAAGAGCGGCGCCACGGCTACGGTGACAACTGAAGATCTTGGCCGGGCCGTTGGCTCAAACCTCGATGCTCCTGGCTGAACCGAACCGCAGTCAGCGGGAACGTCATCCCGCCTCTCCTTTAAGAACGTTGGAGAATCCTGGCCACTCATGCTCGACTGAGAACTGCTGCGTGATCCGTTGCCGCGGGCCAGCGGCCGGGCGGTGACTCGGACGCTGGTCGCGGATCAGACCTTCTGAGCAGCGGACTGACCGGACTGCGCTGAAGCCCACACCGGCCGCAGACCTCTTCTGAACAGCCCCTCGAGCTCAGAGATGACCGCCCGTTGGTCGTAGACGGTACGAGCCTTCTCTCGTGCCGCGACTCCGAGGCGTTCGGCGGCCGCTGGATCTCGCAGCAAGCGAACGCACTCGTCTGCCAGCGGCGCCACGCCATCGCGCAGGATGATCTCCCTTCCGTTCTCGAAAATGAGACCTTCCGCGCCAAGGGTCGTCGATACAATTGCGCGCGCATGAGCGGCCGCTTCTATGATCTTGATGCGAGTACCTGCGCCGCTGAGGATCGGGCAGCAGAACACCCGTGCCTGTGCGTACAGTTCAGCGAGATCCTGCACGAACCCTGTGAAAGTGACGCTCGGGTCGATGCCTCGATAGGATCTGACCCGGTGTGGCAGGCTCCCGGCGATGATGAGCCGGGCATTCGGTACTCGCGTTCGCACCATCGGCCAGATGTCCCGTACGAGCACTTCCGCGGCCAGTGCATTCGGTTTATAGCCCAGGTAGCCGACGAACAACACGACGGGATCGGGTGTGAGTCCGCCTACGCGCTCTGGAAAGTGCGTGCTGTTGATGACCGCCTCGACGCGCCTCGAGCATGCCAGTCGGCGCAGATATCGGCGATCCTGGTCACTGCACACGAACGTAAGGCGCGACCAGCGCACCGCCTGGATTTCCGCAAGCAGCAATCTTGGAATCTGCAACAGTTGCAGGCGTTCCATCGGCCAGTCCGGGGATCGCAGCAGACGGCGTGAGAGAGACACGTGTTCGATATCGTCCAGATCGAAGAAAACCGGTGTTTGACCGATATCACGCGAAAGTTTCATTATCAGACTCATGACTTCCAATCGATGCGCTAATACCAGGTCGGGCGCTGCGCGTAGAGCGCTCCGTACTGCGCGCTGCGCGGCCTCGTTGTTGACGTCGCTGACGAGCGGTTGCGAGTGAAAGTCCAGTATCCCGCGGCCGTAGCACTGCCAGCGCGGCCAGCGGGTCGCCGCAGGTTTCGTTAACACCGGCGCGATCGTCATGGACGCTTTCGCCGACCAGCAGCGTCGCAGACGTTCCACGTGCGCTCTGATTTCCTCCGTCGAGCATTGCATCCTTGCAGAAACCAGAAACACGCAGTCGATCTGATCCACGACGCGCGCGAGCGCCTCGACCTGGGTCTGCAGACGCTGCACGACTCCGAACACTGCCTGATCGTTGGCTGGAAACCAACGGGACAACACCAGCGCCCTCGTCATATGTACGCGCCCTTGCGCCCGTCCCGGGGCCGCGGGCGCTTGGCTTTGCGGCGTCGAACCCACGAAGCCCCTACGCCCGCGTGCTCGAAGGGTCTAACAACAAGATTAAGGTGAGCAAGCGGTTGCCGTACGCATTTCGACACGATGATTCCTTACTTCCCCCGTCCCGCGTGATCTCTACCGGTGTACAACCGGAGATGGGTTCATCCCCCGGTGATGTGCGCGAGTTTCGAACCCTGTCGGGCTTGCCGCGCGGCGCATGACATCCTCGAAAGCGTCAATCTGGTAATCGAAGCTCAGCTCTGGCGTGGTGACATGAGCGCGGGCGGCAGCGGAAAGCGTGCTGTAGTAGCCATCATCTCGCCAGAGCTTGAGAACCGCGGCCCTCCAATCCGAGATGGGCTGAATGGGATCGAGAAGCACGCCTCCGGGTCCGACGGCTTCTGGCAGCCCGCCTCTCGTGGACGCAACTACGGGAATCCCCGAGACCTGCGCTTCGATCACGACACGTCCATAAGCTTCTTCCCATATGCTTGGGACGAGAAGAACTTTGCAATTACGATAGACCTTGCGCATCTCTGTCTGGTTAGCCTTGAAGGTTATGTTGGGAATGCCTTTTATTCGGGCAAAGAGTTCGCTCCGAGAGTCTGTCGATAAAGGCCAGGATTCGACAAATGAGAATGGAATCTCTGGGCATTGGCGCGCGATTTCGATAGCGATGTCGCACCCTTTCTCTGGGTGGGGGTTTACGAAGGTGATGTTTGTCCTCGATGTGTCGGTTTTGTATCTTGCGGTGTCTATGAAAGGATAGATGACGTCAGGCGATACACCGAACGCATTTCGATACTTTGTTGCTGTGAAATTCGAGTTTGCCACGCATGGAACCTGTCCCAAGTCTTCGAACGCGCCGCCGTGTTGTTTAAAGTCCACGTCCTGCAGCAGCATGAGAATGGGGGTATTTGTCTTGCGTGCTGCCAGTGCCATACGCACGGGCTGCGTGACGGTGACGACGACTAGATCAGGCCGCTCCTTGCGAACGACGTATTCGACCGTCTCCCATGGGAACCATGCATACCACACCGGATAGCCTGAACTCGTTGACCTCGCGATCTTACAACCGGCCAGTTTCGCGTTCATTCGCATCTTAACGCGTACCTTGAGACCGAAGGCCAAAGCTCTCTCCGGCATCAGTGCCGCCAATACAGAAACCTGGTGGCCTTTGGTCCGCAATCCGTGGCAAAGTTGATTAACGGCTTGCACCGCGCCGTCGTACCTCTGCGGGATATAATTATGCGCGGTTATGAAGAGGATGCGCATTGGTTCGGCTCAGAAGGCTATTCCGGGCGCCACAAGCAACCCGCACCGACGCGGCTCGCCGCATCTGCCTGATCGCAGGCCATCGCAAGCTTCGCAACAACACCCGGAATCCGTGCTTTCGTCATGAGCGTACTTTCATAAACTCCGCTGACTGTGCGTTGGGGCGCCCCAGTAATGTGGTCGCGCGGTGCAGGCAACGAGCCGATTGTATGCCATGTTCTATGTCACAGACCGCTACAACTTATGCTGCAGCCCCAACCAACGAAACTAACAAAACTCGCTCACCGTCGCGGCACGGGTCTCGCTGGCGACTACGCTGCGCCGAAGCGAGATCTGGTTCGAGGCAGTGGAATTTTGTTAGTTGGCACGGGTTTAGCAAACCGTCACAACATCCGGACGGCGCGGCCAATCGCACCAACCACTGGGCAACGATAGCGGCCTGTCGGTATGCGCTACGCTATCAGGGGATATCGCGCACAAGGCACAGGCGGCGGTGTTGCTAGTGACGGCGGGTCCGTCTACGCTCAGGGGCGGTAGTCCGAGCGCGGTACGGAGATCGAGGCAAATACTCTTCCTGGGCCGATCATTGAAATCGGCACCTTATTCGGACGGACGACCAGCAAGATTGCACTTTGGAAGGCACCTCACAAGAAGGTCATTACGGTCGATAACTATTGCTGGAACCCGTTGCTTTTGTCGCCAGAGTGGCACTACCACATGACCGAGCTGGTATTGCAGTACCTGCGCGATTCGGGCCAGGTCGTTCAGGTGCGAGCGGACAAGGACGAGTGGTTCGATCGTTACGACGGCGAAGCACCAGCACTGGTGTTCTGTGATGCCGACCACTTCTACGAGCCAACTGTCAAGGACATTGAATTCGCCCTTAGGGTCGGAGCACAAGTCATTTGCGGACACGACTATGCGCCGGAGCACTCCGGCACGATGCAGGCGGTCGATGATCACGGCGGCTACCGAGCTCTCAAGGGCTCGGTGTGGGTGCTCTCCGCGCCCGAGCGTTTTCAGACTCGTGCAGTGATAGAACCTACGCTTAACAGTGTTACATCGGTTGATCCGCCGATACATTCGCCATTTACCGGTTGAGGATGGAGGGCGGCGACTGTGGGACTCCTATGGGCGGGTCAGGGCGGCACTCACGCGTTCCCAGCGACTCCCGAGCGGTTTAGGCGAAGGCGGTCATGTTTTTATCAGGTAGGGGATCCTATCGAGGTCGCCTATTTGGCGACATCCGACGCCCCAGCCCCCTAATTTGTATCGGTAGCGTTCTCCTCAACTGCCGTAGCGCGGCCGATCCCGTCAAACCGCCACCGCTGCCGAAAGAACACCACGCCCTGACGGCTGTCGATGCGCCGGCTCGATCCGTAGATCGGCGCTTCCTCGATGTCGAGGGATGCGGCATGGTCCGGCAAGTCATACAAGTGTGTCTCGGACTCAGCTCTCAGCGAGAGATAGTAACGACCAGCGACGAGATTGAGCTCATCGATCTCAAGATCGATATAGCCTTCCCCGGCGGGAATCAGCGGAATTTCCAAGCCGTGATACCACGTGCCGGCCTCGGTTATCAGGGTGCCGTGCTCCGTCCAGAGACTCAAAGCAAAATGCCCGCGCTCAATGGGCTCATGCGCGCGGTAGTGCAGACGGATCACAATAGCCTTGCCGCTGCGACTGACGGCTTGCAGACTCCCGTCAGTCGATCGGAACTCGACACGGGTGAAGCGTATCTCGCCGCTCCCGCGCCGCCGGTCCGTCATGGTGAACTCGCTGGAGACACTGTCGGCTGAGGTCAGGAAGTTCATGTACGCGTCGATGACGTCGCGCGCCGGCCCGTCGAGCCGAACACTGCCCTGCGCGAGCCAGATCGCGCGCGAGCACAGGTTCTCCACCGCCGCCATGTTATGCGATACGAACAGCACCGTGCGTCCGCCGCCCCGCAGATCGTGCATGGCGCTGACGCACTTCTTCTGGAAAGCCGCATCGCCCACGGCCAGGACCTCATCGACGATCAGCACGTCCGGGTCGAGGTGGGCCGCGACCGCAAATCCCAGCCGCAGGCGCATCCCGCTCGAATAGCGCTTGATCGGCGTGTCGATGAAGCGCTCGATGCCCGAGAAAGCCACGATCGCATCGAACTTGGCGTCCACCTCGCGCCGCTTCATGCCGAGGATCGAGCCGTTGAGAAAGATGTTCTCGCGCCCGGTGAGCTCTTCGTGAAAACCGGTGCCGACTTCCAGCAGCGACGCTACGCGGCCACGCGCCCGCAACTGCCCGGAAGTGGGGTAGGTGATCTTCGAGAGGATCTTCAGCAGCGTGCTCTTGCCGGCGCCGTTGCGGCCGACGATGCCGACGATCTCGCCCTCCTGCACGCTGAAGGACACGTCGCGCAGCGCCCAGATGGTCTCCTTGCGCGTGCGCGGGCGAAACGACGCGCGCAACAAACGGACCAGCTGATCGCGCAGCTGGTTGTCCTGGTGCAGCTTCCCTCGGGCGCCGATCTGATAACGCTTCGAGAGGTGTTCGACAATGATGGCAGAAGTCATGTTCGGCGCGCCTATCCTCAGATGATATCCGCAAACACGCTCTCGATGCTCCTGAAGCACGATACAAGAGCATCCCAACAGTGGGTCCGAACTCGGCGGTAGGAGTCGGTCAATCTCCTGGGGCTGCCATCTCGAGGGATGCTCCTCAGTGCTCGGACGGAAACGTTGACGTTGCCTCAGCATGATCGCGCCCCTCAAATGCATGCAAATTGAATCAAGAACGCATCACGCACCGCACCACTGTTTCCCTTTGAAGCTGATGCTGTCAGCCGAGTCGCAAGCTCAACTAGCCTTATGGCCCTCCACGGTAGGCTGGTGAACCACCGATCGGCTGTTAGGTTCCAGCCAACGATATGATTGGCCGTCAGAAGCCAAGGAAAGCGCTTCCGCACATTTGGCGTACACGCCCGCTTCATTAGCGCTGACTAGAGGCTAACACTACGAACACAACTAGATCGAAGCGCGCCGCTAACCTTGTACTCAAGCGAAACCCGGAACGAGACCGGACCAGGCCTAGGCTTTTGTTAGTTCCGTTAGTTGATGGATGCAACGTTGACCTATAATCCCTCTTGTCTTTGCACCGGACAATCCGCGTTCATGGTCGGCAGTCGCGTCCCAGCGTCAGCGACTGTGATGGAGGGGACCACATGTACACGCTAACCGTCGTGCTGCTTACCCTGGTGATCGCTTGGTCCATCGCCTACGGCGTCTTCCGCCTGGCGATCTATGCGGCGGCGCACGAGAGAGATGAGGTCAGGGGGAGCGGCTTGACGGCGAGTCTCAAGGACCCTGTTGCAGTCACACTAGTTCAGGCCGAGGGCGAAGCGGCACCATCGCCGGGCTCTTCCAGTCTCACGTCGCTGGCCGTTACCCCTGCCGCGGCAGCGCGCAGAGTCGCGGCTAGTGGCGTAGTCGTTGTCGATGGGCAAAGGTAAGTGTTCGCCGCGGCCGAGGCTCTATGGCGGAGCACGTTAAGTGTTTCCACCTCGATCCTTACGGGACCTACAAGAGCCTGCGCGGCGCGCTGGGTTCCCCGCGCTTTTGGGCGGGGCGTGGCCAAGCGGCTCGCACCAAGCCTGGTTTGGCGCCGTCGTCGTCAGCTGCAGCTATGGAGGGACGCTCAATGGCGAACAAAGCTCTGATCGATGGTACCCCGGCCGTGCAATCTCACGCGGTTAGCGTTGGATCTGAGTTGAATGAATGCGGGGAAAGGGAGCTACGCCTGGAACCAAATTACTCCGAGCGATTGTCGCTCATTGTCTGCACGAGGAATCGACTGCCACAGCTAAAGACATCGCTGGGCGGCATCCTCCAGCTCCGCTGCCGAGCGCCGTGGCAGCTCATCGTCGTGGACAATGGTTCGACGGACGGAACCTGGTCATGGTTGCGCAGCCTCGCCCCTCCGCGCGGTGTGGCCTTCGAGACGCTTCAGGAGCCGACCCCCGGTAAGTCACGCGCTCTCAATGCGGGGGTGCGAGTTGCTCGGGGTGAAATCTTAGCCTTCACCGACGATGACTGTTATCCGACCCGTTCATACCTGAACGATCTGCTCGACGTGTTCGCTTCGCCGGAGATCGACTACTGCGGTGGTCGCGTGTTGCTTTATGACTCCACAGCCTTACCCCTATCGCTCGTCAAATCAGGTAGACCGCGGCTCTTTCCGCCGAAGACTTTCATGCCGGCGGGCGCCATCGGCGGCAATAACATGGCATTCAGACGGCGGGTGCTCGAGACAACCGGGCCCTTCGATGTCCTGCTGGGTGTTGGCTCAGTAACCAGGTCGGGCGAAGACACCGATCTGATTTTTCGCGCCTCCTGGTGCGGGTTTACCGGTCTCTATGCGCCGGAACCGACGGTGGTGCATCAGCATCTAAGCACCACGCAGTTCGAGTTCGCGCGCGTGATGCGCGCCTACGACCTCGGTCGCGGTGCCTACTACATCAAGCACGTCCTCAGAAAGCCGACGCGGCTGCTCGTCGGGAAGTCCTGGTGGGTGACCTGGTACTGGGAAGGGCAGGGTTCTCAAGTTGTTCGACACCGGCGCCTGCTGCGCGAGGTGCAAGGCGCTCTGATCTACCTGTGGCACGACCGAGTGCTGGGTCGCCGACAGCGTGGCGTGGCCGTCCGCTGGATACGGCGACGCCTGCGTGTCAATAGGTCCACCAAGGAAGTTCAGCCCGAGTCGTAGCCATGGTTCTCCCTGCAAAACCCACCGCTACAGAGGCGGGCGCCCTAAGCTTGTGCCGAACCGAAAGTGGGCGGCTACAGGCACTTGCGATCGAAGCCGCTGACCGTTTGATCCGCGGATACATTCGCTACTCGCCCGTTGAGCGTGGGAGGTGGCGAATGTGGCGATGGTACCGGCAACTCGCCGGCTGGCGAAGTGAAATGCGGTCAAAGGTAGCTACGACTCCGTTCGGCTTCAAAGTCCACGTTCACTTGCAGGACGTGATCCAACGGAACATTTGGTTGACAGGCCGCTGGGAACCGTTGATCACTGAATGCTTCCGCAGAATGCTCGCCCCCGGCGACACATTCGTCGATGTTGGTGCCAATATCGGCTACTACTCGCTGCTGGCTTCGCGTCTTGTAGGTCAAACAGGTCGTGTCTATGCGATTGAAGCCAGCCCGACGATTCTCACGTTGCTCCGGGAAAACATTGTGCTAAATCACGCGGATAACGTTGAGGTCAAACATGCGATCGCGTCTGACCATGACGGCGAGCAGGAGTTCTGGTTGGCGCCGCAAGCGGTGAGGGGTCGCTCGACTTCGGTACAGTCGGTCGCAAGTGCAAGCGGGATGCAGTCGGAAGGGCGCATTCGCTGCGGGGCACTTACATCAATCGTGCCGATGGATCAGTTGCTGAACGCCCGATTGATCAAGATCGATGTGGAGGGGGCGGAACGCGCCGTACTGGAGCCGCTGGTCAAGCATCTGCGGGAGTTCTCGAACCACACTGTATGGGCCGTAGAACTGACGCCGGAGCACTGCCCGGGAGGGCACGCGGACGTTGCCTGGGTATTCGATTGGTTCTGCAGAAACGGTTACGTCGCATTCGTCATGAAGAACGACTATACGGAGGCAACGTATTTGTCTAGACCCAAATCGGTGGAGTTGAGACAAGTCACTGCAGCTCCCGCAATCCAAGCAGACATGCTGTTTTTGCGAGAATAGCGATCGGAACTTCATGGTGTACACAGTGCGAGCGCAATAGGACGGAGTGCCGTCGGAGGATTGAGGTCCGTGTCAGCATTAGGGAGGATGGACTCACGAGGCGCCCTCGCCAGGCCGCGCAGGGCGCCGTGTGGCTTTGCAGCGATAGCTTGCGCGCTAGTGGCCTGCAGTTGCTCCGGGGGCTCGGGCAAGCAGCAATCGAACCCAACTGCGTCGTCGGATCCACCCATCAGTATCGTGACCACGGCGCTGCCGAACGGGCAGGTGGGCCACGCGTACTCGGCGACACTGGCTGCCAAGGGGGGCACCGCACCACTGACCTGGAGTCTGACCGCCGGAGCGTTGCCGACCGGTCTCAAACTCGCGCCGAGCGGTCTGATCTCCGGCACCCCGACCGCGGCGGCCGGGGCTATGGCACTGAAGTTCAGCGTGAGCTCCGCCGCCGGAGTGCAGAAGCAGACCACCAGCCTCGCTCTGAATGTCAGCCCCGCCAACATCAGCATCGCGGTTTCGCCGGCACGGGCGGGTGTGACCGTCACCCAGAAAATGACGCTGACGGCAACCACCAACGACTACGGCGGGGTCAACTGGAGCATCAGTCCGGCCGGTGGCTCCTTCAGCGCTGCGAGCAGCATGAGCGGCACGACGGTCACCCTCACCGCACCAGCGACGGCGGGGGTCTACACCATCACGGCAACCAGCGTGACGGACTCTGCGCAGCAGGCCGCAGTCACGGTGGGTATCACCGATCTTGTCGGCGTTTACACCTATCACAACGATTTGGGGCGTGATGGGGCGAATACGCAGGAATACGCACTCACACCCACCAACGTGAACACGACCACCTTCGGCAAGCTCTTCTCCTGCAAGGTGGACGGCACGATCTTCGCGCAGCCCCTGTGGGTTGCCAACCTCGGCATCGGCGGCAGCTCGCACAACGTCATCTTCGTTGCAACGGCTCACGACAGCCTGTACGCCTTTGATGCCGACGTGGCCCCCTGTACCACGTTGTGGCAGGTGAGTCTCATCGATGCGAGCCACGGCGGTACGGGCGGCGAGACCGCTACGCCTCGCTCCGGGGACAACGAAATCGGTGTCACCAGCACTCCGGTGATTGACCCGCAGAGCAAGACTCTCTACCTCGTCACGCAGTCCCAGCCTGGGACATCGCCGTCGTACCACCTGCGCCTGCATGCCATCGACATCACTACCGGTGAGGAGAGATCAGGTTCCCCCATCAACCTCGCCGCGAGCTATCCGGGGGGCGGCGCCGGCGGCGCGAGCGTGACGTTCATCACGCAGCAGCAGAGTCAGGACGCGAGTCTCGCACTGGTGAACGGGACTGTGTACATCGGCTCCGCCGCGAGTAATGAGTTCGTGCTGCCGTGGCATGGTTGGATGATGGGGTACACCGGGCCACGTCTGGCGCAGTCATCCGCGCTCAACGTCACTCCCAATGGCCGCGGTGGCAGCATCTGGATGAGCTACGGAGCCCCCGCGGCTGACGCCGATGGCAACCTCTACGTCATCACGGCTAACGGCACGTTTGACGTCACCCACGCGAGCGGCCCGACGAACGACTACGGCGACTCCCTGCTGAAGCTCAGCAGCGACCTGCACGTCTCGTCATGGTTCGCGCCGTCCGATGAGGCCACGGATGACACCAATGACATGGACTTCGGTTCGGGTGGCGCGGCGGTCGTTCTCGACCTCAGTAGCGGACCGTTACGGCGTCTGGTGGTGTGCGGCGGCAAGGACGGCACACTCTATGTTCTGAACGGCGATAGCCTGGGCGGATTGGGCGACACGAATGCCTGGCAGTACTTCTCGGTGGGCCATAGCATCTTCGCAACGGCCGCTTCCTGGAACAACACGCTCTACCTGGCGCCGGCCAAGAGCCCGATGCTCGCGTACACCTTCGATCCTTCCATAAACATGTTCAACTCCACGCCCACCGCGCGGTCGCCGAGCACTTATGGGTGGCGCGGCGCGACCGCCTCCGTGTCGGCGTCAAGTAGCAATGCCGACGGTATGGTATGGGCAATCGACAGTACCAACTACTGCACCAACGGCTCCCCGGCATGTGGTCCGGCAGTGCTGCGCGCGTACGACGCCACGAACTTGGCAAGCGAGCTATGGAACAGCTCCATGGTCAGCACGGATATGGCGGGGAATGCGGCCAAGTTTGCCGTCCCCACCGTGGCCAACGGCAAGGTCTACGTCGGCACGCGCGGTAACAACACCGGCGGCGTGAGCGGATCGACCTCGATACCCGGCGAGCTGGACGTCTATGGCCTCAAACCGGATTGATGTCCTCGCACGGACGTCTCACGCGTGTGGCGACCTTGTCGGAAGCCGGAGGATGTTCGGATCGTGACGAAGGGTTTGGCGCGCTCGCGCTGTACACGAAGCTCCGTCCGCGGGACCGTAAGGAGCGTGCGGCAGGATCCTAGTGTGATACTGCGGATGCGATGGGGCGGAACGCCGTCGGAGGATGTCGTGTCAGCATCAATGAGGATGAACGCGCGAGAGATCGGTGCCACGCCGTGCACGCCGCTGCTTCGCTTCACCCTCCTGTCCTGCGCGATAGCTCTGTGGAGTTGCTCCGGGGGGTCGGGTAACCCGTCCAACCAGCAAGCCAGCCAGGAATCCAACTCGCCGCCGTCCCCCATCAGCATCGGGACCACTGCGCTGCCAAACGGACAAGTCGGCCGCGCGTACTCGGCGACCTTGGCCGCCAAAGGCGGTACCGCACCGCTGACCTGGAGCCTGTCCTCCGGAGCGTTGCCCGGCGGTCTCAAACTCGCGCCGAGCGGCCTGATCTCCGGCACACCGATCGCGGCAGCAGAGGCTACGCCGTTGACGTTCACCGTCAGCTCAGCCGCGGGAGTGAAGAAACAGACCCCCCGGCTCACATTGAACGTCAGCCCCGCTAACATCAGCATCTCGGTTGCGCCGGCGCGCACGGGTCTGACTGTCACCCAGCAAGTGACGCTGACGGCGACCACCAATGACTACGGCGGGGTCAACTGGAGCATCAGGCCGGCCGGTGGTTCCTTCAGCGCTTCGAGCAGCGTGAGCGGCACGGGGGTCACTTTCACCGCGCCATCGGCCGCGGGCGTTTACACCATCGCGGCCACTAGCGCGACGGACTCTGCGCAGCAGGTTGCGGTGACGGTGGGTGTCACCGATCTAGCCGGCGTGTACACGTATCACAACGATCTCGGGCGCGATGGGGCGAATACGCAGGAGTACGCGCTCACACCCACGAACGTGAATACGAGCACGTTCGGCAAACTCATTTCGTGCACAGTGGATGGGGCGGTGTGGGCGCAGCCCCTGTGGGTTGCCAACCTCAGTATCGGCGGCAGCCCGCACAACGTCATCTTCGTCGCAACGGCTCACGACAGCCTGTACGCTTTTGATGCCGACGCGGCCCCCTGTACTACGTTATGGCAGGTGAGTCTCATCGATGCGAGCCACGGTGGTACCAGCGGTGAGATCAGCATCCATTCGGCTTTCGCCGATTTCGGGGTGACCGGCACGCCGGTAATCGACCCGCAGAGCAACATCCTCTACGTCGTCACCAAGTCGCAGAGTCCCGGGACAACGCCCTCGGTCTCCGAGCCGTACTACGAGCGCCTGCACGCCATTGATATCACCAGCGGCAAGGAGCGATCCGGCTCGCCGGTGAACATCGCCGCCAACATTCACGCTGGCGGCAAGAGCGTGCCGTTCAATGGTTTTGCGCAGCTCCAGCGCGCAGGGCTCGCGCTGGTGAACGGGACCGTGTACGTTGCCTATGGCGCTTACAATGAGTACACCACGCCGTGGTACGGCTGGATCATGGGGTACGCCGGCACGAGCCTGGCGCAGTCGTCCGTGTTGAACGTCGCTCCCAATGCCAAGGGCGGCAGCATCTGGATGAGCGGTGGGGCCCCGGCGTCCGACGCCGACGGCAACCTCTACGTTATCACCGGGAACGGCACCTTTGACGTCACCAACATCAGCGGTCCGAACAGCGACTACGGCGATAGCTTCTTGCAGATCAGCAGCGCCCTGAGGGTGTCGTCATGGTTCGCGCCTTCCGATGCGGACTACGATGGCACCCATGACAATGACTTCGGTTCGGGTGGCGCAGCCCTCACTATCGAACTCCCCAGCGGGCCGTTGCGCCATCTCGTGGTGGGTGGCGGGAAGAGCGCGATGCTCTATGTTCTCAACGGGGACAGCATGGGCGGCTTCGGCGATGCGCATGCGTGGCAGAAGTTCTCGGTAGGCAACCCCATTTTTGCGACGGCTGCCTTCTGGAATAACACGCTCTATCTCGCACCCAAAGCGAGCCCGATGCGCGCGTACGCCTTCGACACCTCTACGTACATGTTCAACACCGCGGCGACGTCGCAGTCCGCGACCAGTTACGGCTTTCCCGGCGCCACTGCCACGGTGTCAGCCTCCGGGAGCAGCACCGACGGCATCGTCTGGGCGCTCGACCAGACCAATTACTGCACCTCGCAGTCGCCTGGATGCGGTCCGGCAGTGCTGCACGCGTACGACGCGACCAACCTGGCGACCGAGCTGTGGAACAGCTCCATCGTGAGTGCCGACGCCGCTGGTAACGCGGTGAAGTTCACGGTGCCCACGGTGGCGAACGGCAAGGTCTACATCGGCACGCGCGGTAACAATACCGGCGGAGTGTACGGCTCGACCTCGATCTCCGGCGAGCTGGATGTCTACGGCCTCAAACCGGATTGACATCGCCCCACGGACGGCTCACTCCTCCGCCGAGCGGACGCCCGGGCAGTTTTAAGCTCGACCCACCCCGGCGGGGATCGATTACCTCGGGTGCACCGCAGCAGCCGCTCGTGTGGCGCTGTGCGCAGCAGTCCGTGGGCGCTGCGCCTCAGCGCGCGGTCGAAGCGGTTATGGGCAGCGCCAAGGTTCTGACGGCAGACCAAGCGGGCAGCCGACAGTGCGCCGCCGCGCGACTCTGGCATCTGTGGACAGCTTCGATCGGTACGCCAGTCTCACCCAGGCGGACACTCTCGAAACATACAACCAGGGCCGGCGCGGGATCTGTCGCTGAAGTGGCTCGCTATACCGGACAGTGGCGGAGGCAGGCGGACCGCTCAGGCGGGAATTGCCGAGGAATTCGCGAAATTGTCGGAGGACGACGGCGGCTGTCGGAAAAGGTCATGGTGCCCCGAGGTCGGAGCCGCAAAGCGCGCTTAAGTTATTGAGCTGGCAAGTGTGCTTGTGTCACGCGACACGGACATACCCCCAAATCTACCCCCACTTGAAGCCGTTACCCCGCGCGAGGCACGCGGCGCCGGGGTGCGTTCCTTTCAGCCCCAGCGCCACCAGTAACAACCGCCGTCCGTGGGGGCAATCATGGCCAAGCCGGATCCTAGCGTGCGTCTTGTTCAGTCTCATGAATCATCGAGCGTCAAAGAGGAACTCGACGACATTGAGGGCGAGATCCTGCGCGGCATATCGCTCCTGCAGGTAATCACCCGCGGCGTGGATCAGGACTGTGCAGAACTGCAGGTGGCGCTCGAGATCGCCACCAAACACCTGGACCAAGCCCATAACCGCATGGACGCCGCCCTGATGCGGCTCGGCAAGGAGTAGTAGGCGCGAGCTTTCTGCGCTGGCCGAGCGCGCCTGGAGCGCGGAGTCGAGGGCGCGAAGGACGCATGACTGGGACGAACTCTACGGTCTGCTCGAAGCGAACATCGCCGACGGCCCCTCTGTTCGAGACCCCCTGGTGCGCGAATTCGGCGCGGCTGCTCCTCGAATCGAGCATGTGCGGGCGCTGAGCGAGACGGTGCGAGAGGCGGGTGCGGTCACGATCGGCAAACGCGAGATCGGAATTGAGGGTGGCAAACCAGGACCTGGCAGAGGTAAACGAGTAAGTAATGCTGACACGTTATCTGGCAATGAGCGCAATTCTAAGTCCGGCCTGCTGCGCCGCCTTGCTCGCTCTCGCCCCGACCTGCTCGAGCGCGTGAAGCGCGGTGAGCTTTCGGCGAACAAGGCGGCGATCGAGGCGGGCTTTCGCGTTCGCACCTACATGTACCCGAAGGCCGTCACCGCATGACGCACTGCGACACCGTTTGCGCACGTCGCTACACCGCGACAACAGATGACGCACCGCGACACCGTCCTGGCGCAAGTTGTTGAAAATACCAACAGACTGTCAGATCCCAACCAACGACGGCCGCCAAGCTTGCGTCGAACTTCGAACTGCGACCAAGACGGGACCGCCCATTTTTTTGGGAACTAATAAGTTTTGTTAGTGATGTTGGTTATGTTGGATCACGGTAGACAATGCGATGTAACCCATCATAGAATTCGCCCCGTTGCTTGCACCCAGCAACAGCCCCTGTCAGTCAGAGGCCGCGCCGCATCTCAGCGGCAGCTAGTGGAGGGACGTTCGTGACGACCAACCGCGCATTCTGAGTTTTGCACCACTGGGCCCACTGTCGCTCCGGGTATTGAGCGGCCTCGGGCCGCAGTCGCATGGTCGTCAGGACCCGGAAGGAGGTATCGCGCTGAAGAACTGATGTGGAACGGAGCGGCTGTCTGCACCGGGCAACCGCGATAGTCGAGAGCCGCATCATGCGTACACCGCCAGCGGCGCTCGGGGAGGGACACGCAATGACGAACAAGTCACTTATTGCTGGTGTAGCGAGTATCGCCGCAGCGGCGGCCGTTCTCTGGAGTCTGCCAGCCGCGGCAGGCAGTTCTTCAACGTACGTCGCCCATGACAAGTGGCCGGCACACCTTAAGCAGGCTGGTACATGTCCGAATCCGGACGACACCGGCCCACCCGACGGCGACCACGACTGCGACGACACGCCGAGCGGCGTACCCGAGCC
>Ga0123355_10007929_pt1 | contig 16000 bp, 23 predicted proteins | sample TergutEmb28metaG_3_FD_89872 | JGI IMG/M metagenome (GOLD analysis project Ga0123355, IMG submission 89872) | Embiratermes neotenicus P1 segment gut microbial communities from Petit-Saut dam, French Guiana - Emb289 P1 | ecosystem: Host-associated > Arthropoda: Insects > Digestive system > Gut ...
AGTCAGTGTGTTGGTGGGGCAGCAACAGCAGTGGGAATGTTGGCTGTCAGCGGACTGTAAACAGTATGCAGTTAAAATTGTGTAGTGAACAGCAGTGAGTGTGTTGGTGGGGCAGCAACAGCATTGGGAATGTTGGCTGTAAGCGGACAGTAAACAGTATGCAGTTAAAATTGTGTAGTGAACAGCAGTCAATGTGTTGGTGGGGCAGCAACAACAGTGGGAATGTTGGCTGTCAGCGGACAGTAAACAGTATGTAGTTAAAATTGTGTAGTGAACAGCAGTCAGTGTGTTGGTGGGGCAGCAACAGCAGTGGGAATGTTGGTTGTCAGCGGACTGTAAACAGTATGCACTTAAAGTTAATTTTCAGTGCCCTTTAGCACAGATGAATATTGTACACGGGTAATGTTATTTGTGGTAAAGTGTGTTAAGAGTAGGGTAGGTTTTGTTGTTTTGTTATCGCACATTTTTAACAATATGTACGGTTGTGTTTTAATATTTTATTGAACAAAACATTTTTAAATATTCATATATTAGTGGATGTATAAATTATTCTCTTGTATGCTATTCTACACAGATAAAGAATTGTACTTTATAGGCACTAGCAAAATCAGCACTAACGGTACACTGTGTACAGCTGTTAGCAAGGGACATATTAGTGTTTACTGGAGTAACCGTCAGTGAATGTTGCATCAGAACTGTTATTAAACGTACGGTACATGAAATATAAGTATCACCCCATAATAATCATGACTGACGTAGATGCTGTTCAGAAGAACTGCCGTATTCTTGCTTAAACTCATCTCTATATGGTAATGGGTATTTAGTTCCACCCTCTGGCCGCATTAGCCCCGTGTTGATTGCTTTTTACCGACTGTAGAAACGGTTGGGTCTGCCCCCAGACTGTCTGGACACACAAGAAAATATCACTCCCACCGGAATTCGACCACAGGACCGCCCCGCTGGCAGCAGGTAACTATATCGATTGCACTACCCTGGCGTCGTTAAAAATTTGGCGCCAAAATATTACCGTAATGTGTACTGTTAGCTGCACTGTGGGTCATGAACAGGACATTGTTGTTGTTTTGGTATTATTATTATTGTTATTGTGGCAAACTGAATTTAATGCTAAATCTGTCAGTGTTACTTTTATGTCTTATAAACATGGCGTTTGTATATAAAGGTACAAGTGTTCCATCTGTCATCTACAACGTTTAATGATTGCTCAAGTTTATAACGAGTTTGAAAACTGTAGTGCAATTTTGTTAAATTGTAGGTGTAGTGATATTTATAGTTATGGTAATGTTACTGTTGTGTTGCACAGTTAAGGTAATGTTAATCTTATGTTGCACCGTTATGGTAATGTCACTGTTATGTTGCACAGTTATGGTAATGTTACTCTTACTTTGCACAATTATGGTATTGTTACTATTAGGTTGCACAGATAAGGTAATATTATTTTATGTTGCACAGTAATGGTAATGTTACTCTTATGTTGCACAGTTATGGTAATGTTACTCTTATGTTACACACTTATGGTAATGATACTATTATGTTCCACAGATAAGATAATGTTACTGTTATGTTGCACAGTTATTGTAATGTTAATTTTATGTTGCACAGATAAGGTAATGATGCACTATTGTGGTAATGTTACTGTTATGTTGCACAGTTATGGTAATGTTAATTTTATGTTGCACAGATAAGGTAATGTTACTGTTATGTTGCACAGTTATGGTAATGTTAATTTTATGTTGCACAGATAAGGTAATGTTACTGTTATTATGCACAGTTATGGTAATGTTACTCTTATGTTGCACAGTTATGGTAATGTTAATTTTATGTTGCACAGATAAGGTAATGTTACTGTTATGTTGCACAGTTATGGTAATGTTACTCTTATGTTGCACAGTTATGGTAATGTTAGTGTTATGTTGCACAGTTATGGTAATGTTACTGTTATGTTACACAGTTTTTGATACTGGAAAATGTGAATATATTTTTTAAATTACATTTTGTTCTATATTTTTATTTTACTTGTTACAAGTTGCTACATAACATGTATATAAACATACAGACTTTGAAAATTATTAACTGTAATACTGTCCCATATTCGTATTTACCTCATATTCTGTTACTGCATATCCTGTAGATAGAGTTACAGACTTTGAGATTAATTAACTGTATTATTAACTATAATATTGTCCTATAGTCAAACTTTCACATTATTCTATCACTACATATCCTGTTTATACAGCTACAGACTTTGAAATTTGTTAACTGGATTAATAAATGTAATAATGTCCCATATTCATATTTTTTCCATTTTTGTTGCATATTATCCTGTATATACAGGTACAGAATTGAAAATTATTAACAGTAATATTGACTGTAATATAGTCCTATATTCATATTTTCCCAATATTCTGTCACTACATATCCTGTATATACAGCTACAGACTTTGAAATATATTAACTCTATTATTAACTGTAATATTGCCCTATATTCATATTTTCCCAATGTTATGTTACTTAATATCCTATATATACAGCTACAGACTGTGAAATTTATTAACTGCATTATTAACTGTAATATTGTCCTATATTCATATTTTCCCAATGTTGTGTTACATAGTATCCTGTACATATAGCTACAGAATTTGAAATATTTTAACTGTATTATGAATTGTAGTATTGTCCCATATTCTTATTTTCTCAATTTTCTGTCACTACATATCCTGTATATACAGCTACAGACTGTGAAATGTTTTAACTGTATTATTAACTGTCATATTGTCCTATATTCATATTTTCCCAAACTTATGTTACCTATTATCCTGTATATACAGCTACAGACTTTGTAACTTATTATATGTGTTGTTAATATTAATAATGTCCTATAATCATATTTTCCCCAATTTTATGGTACATATTATACTGTATCTATAGCTACAGACTTTGAATTATATTTACTTTATTATTAAATGTAATATTGTCCTATATTCTTATTTTCCCAATTTTATGTTACCTATTATCCTATATATACAGCTACATATTTTGAAAGTTATGAACTGTATTATTAACTGTAATACAGTCCCATATTCATATTTCCCTCATGTTCTGTCACTACATATCCTGTATATACAGCTGCAGACTTTGAAATATATTAACTGTATTATTAACTGTAATACAGTCCCATATTCATATTTCCCTCATGTTCTGTCACTACATATCCTGTATATACAGCTGCAGACTTTGAAATATATTAACTGTATTATTAACTGTGATATTGTCCCGTAATACTTCTCATTCCCATTTGAAATCTTTCCAGTTCACACAAATTTTCCACACTTTCTCCCAACGCACAAATTATACTACAGGCTGCTCTTGTAGAACAAGCAAATACAACATGTTGCTTCACAGTTACAATGTGCATCTCAGTGCATATGACTGGATACCGTGCAGTGTGTGTAGAATGAATTGTGTTTGTTCGGTTGCTATTTAGTTAAAACTGTGAAAAGTCTAAGGGGCACAGTTAGTTGTTCATGAATGGTAATTGGAGATTTGGTTTTTAATTACGGGGAATTAGTGATTTCAGGAAATTAACAATATGCGTAGATAAATTGGGAAGGTGGGAGGTACCTGCTGACTGAGCTACAAATTAGACCAATTTTACTCAACATTTTTTTGTGCAACTGGTCCCACACAAATGTCACTAATTTTGCAGAACCCCTCCACAACATTTTCCTACTTTATGAACAGCATATACATTGCAACTTGTTTAGTGTGATAGGATTTTACAGACAGTTTTATTAACCATAAAACCAAAGGTTATTACAACAAGCAGAATATTATCTATACATCATCTAAAAATTACTTCATATTTTCATAGTTTTATAGCCTATTGATAATACCTTTCCCAATTCAATGTACACAGTACACTTGATGGTAATACTGTAATTGGTATAGTGAGAGGGTGTGGAATAGAAATGTATGATTCATGGTAATACACTAACATTTGTTTAGAGAGAGAAAGTTAATGTTGTATAGGGAAATGTTCGCTGTTTTTTCTGAGATCCACACAAAACACATAAATACACTGTGGGGGCAGAACGGAGAATTGCTGAATGTTATATTGGCGGTACATATAGTGACCATTGTGCTTTATAGTTTCAAATCTCTGTTATAAAACCAGTCTGCTAATGTTGAATAGGGAAATAATCGCTGTTTATTCTCAGATCCACACAAAACACATAAATACACTGTGTGGGCAGAACGGATTAATTTGAATGTTAAACTGGCGGTACATATAGTGACCACTTGGCTGTAAAGTTTTAAATCTCTGTTATAAAACCAGTCAGATAATGCTGTGTGGGGAAATAATCGCTGTTTGTTCTCAGATATAAACAAAACACATAAGTACACAGTGTGGGCAGAACATACGTGGACCACGTATATATCAAAGTCTTGTTACTTAAAGTAAACAGAAGTTTTGAACAGTCAGTTACTTTAATACGACTGCTTATCAGAGCACGTTACAGACTTGTGACTGAGGCAAACCTGGGAAACCTTCAAAATAACCGGTGTCTGCACGAGATCAGAACCAGGCACTTCCTGAATATAGAACTGAAGGCGTAACTGGAAGCGAAATACATCAGGCCGGTGACCATTCCAAGTACTCAAACTGCTAACCGAACAAGTGCGGACACTTGTTACGGTCCTGTGCTAAATGTTACCGGCCGTCACCTTACAGCCGCTGCTGACACAAGACACCAGACTGCCAAGAGCCTGAACTGTGCCAGGTCAACAGTCTGTCAGCCTATTAGCAATATCGTGTTCTAATACCGGCCTTTAACAAATATGTTTGTGTGCTGACACTTCATGTCGATATTTATGTTGATCTGTGCAGTTGGGTTGCAAAGTGACGACGTTTCGAATGGACCTGCTGTCTTTGTCTTGATGTGCCTTGAAGAACTGGGCAGTAGGTTCCTCAAAATTTATTGTACCTTTCTGCAGAACTGCACGACGTCAAACCTTAGAATGCTGCAATGTGCATCTATAAACGACATTTATGAAGGATCAGTCTTATGTTGTTGGACATACGTAACGTTGAGAGATCTTTAATACACAGCTAATTGTTAGATACGGTTCATTATAACTGTAATTACTGAACCTACAGTTCTCATACTTGCAGCACTGTACAGCAAGACATAACTACATTTGCGTAATTTTTCACACAGTACGCGTTTGTGAAAGGGAATTGCGAACAGGATTTTATGCCAGATTTCTCCATAAAGTGTTACATGCATTCAACGGTATTGTAATTGTATTTTTCTCACTAAAGATGGTATAATAGGAACAGAAACATGTTGGATTATCAAAGCATTGTGTGTGCAGTTTGGTGGTCGATTTTATGAATGGATATGAAGTGAGTTTGAGAAATTGCAGTTCAGTTTGTTGCGTTTGTTTAGTCATTTGTAATTTAATTCAAAGTTCCTTACCAAATTACATAACAACCAATGAAGGTACTTACGTTTTGTTGAAACTCAAAATTTACTGTTACAATATAAACATTTGTGACGTTAGAATTCAAGCGAAATTAAGCATTAAGCAGCAGGCTCCTCCTCCTGACTTTTCTGCCAATCACAAATCACCGTTCTTATCTCCAAAGCTATAGATTTTTCCTGCATGCTGTTTGCAATATTAGATTTAGAATAGTAATTTAAAATAATACTAATAATACTAATAATAATAATAATAATATTTATTTACTGTAATTGGAATGTTACCCGATGGCAGTGTTTATTCTACATGTAAAAAAAACATGAAATTGGTTACTACTAACTTTATGTTGGGAGGGCTACATGAGAATCATATAGTGTCAACTTGGAACCTTGGGAACCATCTCAGCATTGTGTGTGCTGTTGGTCAGACCCGTGAATGACCATAGAGGGTTCAGTTGAACGTGGAAGGAAATATATCATTGAACTAAAAACCGTATATCTTAGGGCCTTTACGCTTTTCCTTGGGCACACTGCGTAGAGGCTGTGGGTGACGTCACACGTGTTCTGTAGTGATAGCCAGACAGCACGTCCTTCAGCTGTGTACAGCAGCACGTTTGGCTTTGTAATTCGTTTTGTCAGTCTGCGGTTTTGAGGGCTGTGTTACATTTCATGGGGCTTGTTCCAAAATGTGGATCCTGCAATACACCAGTTGAATATTGATATAAATATTGTTTGCTGAGGAGCTGTGTTCTGGCTTTAGAGGCCGATAAATGTCAGATTTTTGGTTCTTCTGCGATGTTACGTAGCGCAGAACGGTAGTCATTACAGAAGGCTCGGGAAAACATGTAGGTTCAATCTGCACGTGTCAAGCAGTACAAAATAAGTGTGTTAGTGTAAGTCGTTGCACTAATCTCAGAGAAGGCAAAGAGCTTTGTGCAGACTGAGATTGGTGTAATGAACCTGGTTGTTAAATGGCGGTTCTGTGTAAAGGAATATGGCAGTGTGTGTAGCTGCGTGATGAGCCTTACCGTTCCGAGCAGCCTAAGTCTGTACTATGTATAGGTTTATGGCAAAGAGTGCAGCGGCGTTTTGTGCCTCACCGTGCAGAAGAGCCCATTGCGGTATTATGCATAGGTTTATGACAGAGAGTGCAGCTGCGTGATGGGCCTCACCGTGCAGAAGAGAATCTGACGGTACTATGTGTAGGTTTATGGCAAAGAGTGCAGCAGCGTAATGCGCCTCCCCGTCCAGAAGAGCCTCTGGGGGTACTATGTGTAGGTTTATGGGAAAGAGTGAAGAAGCCTGATGCGCCTCACAGTGCAGAAGATCATCTGATGGAAATATGTATAGTTTTATGACAGTGGGTGCAGCTGTGTGATGCGTCTTACCGTGCAGAAGAGCCCCTGGCTGTACTATGTATAGGTTTATGGCTACGAGTGCAGATGCGTGATACGCCTTACCGTGCAGAAGAGCCTCTGACGGCACTATGTATAGGATTATGGCAAAAAGTGCAGATGTGTAATGCGCCTTACCGTGCAGAAGAGCCTCTGTCGGTACTATGTATAGATTTATGTCAGAGTGCAGCGGCGTGATGCGCCTCACCGTACAGAAGAGCCTGTGGCGGTACTATGTATAGTTTTATGGCATAGAGTGCAGCTGCGTGATGCGCCTCACCATGCAGAAGAGCCTCTGGCGGTACTATAAGTAGGTTTATGGCAACGAGGGCAGATGCGTGATGCGCCTTACCGTGCAGAAGAGCCTATGGAGGTACTATGTATAGGTTTATGGCATAGAGTGCAGCTGCGTGATGCGCCTCACCATGCAGAAGAGCCTCTGGCGGTACTTTGTATAATTTTATGGCATGGGGGCAGCAGTTTAATGCGCCTTACCGTGCAGAAGAGCCACTGGCCGTACTATGAGTAGGTTTATGGTAACGAGTGTAGGTGCATGATGCGCCTTACCGTGCAAAAGGGCCTCTGGTGGTACTATGTATAGTTTTATGGCAAAAAGTGCAGATGCGTGATGCGCCTTACCTTGCAGAAGAGCCTCTGGCAGTACTATGTTTAGGCTAATGGGAAAGAGTGCAGCTGCGTGATGTGCCTTATCGTGCAGAAGGGTCTCTGGCGGTAGTATGTATAGGTTTATGGCAAAGAGTGCAGCTGCGTGATTCGAATTACAGTGTAGAAGAGCTTCTGGCGGGAATATGTATAGGTTTATGGCAAAGAGTGCAGCTGCGTGATGCGCCTCACTCTGCAGGAGAGCCTCTGGCGGTACTATGTATAGGTTTATGGCAAAGAGTGCAGCTGCGTGATGCGCCCTACCGTGCAGAAGAGCCGCTGACAGTACCATGTATAGGCTTATGGGAAAGATTGCAGCTGCGTGATGCACCTTAACGTGCAGAAGAGCCTCTGGCGGTACTATGCATAGGAATATTGCAATGAGTTCAGCTGCGTGATGCGCCCTACCGTGCGGAAGAGCCGCTGACAGTACTATGTATAGGCTTATGGGAAAGATTGCAGCTGCGTGATGCGCCCTACCGTGCAGAAGAGCCTATGGCAGTACTATGTATAGGCTTATGGGAAATAGTGCAGCTGCGTGATGCGCCTTACCGTGCAGAAGGGCCTCTGGCGGTCCTATGTATAGGTTTATGGCAAAGGGTGCAGCTGGATGATGGGCCTTAACGTGCAGAAGAGCTTCTGGCGGGAATATGTATAGGCTTATGGCAGTGGGTGCAGCAGTGTGATGCGCCTTGCCGTGCAAAAGATCCTCTGGCATTACTATGTGTATGTTTATGGCAAAGAGTGCAGATGCGTGATGCGCCTTACCGTGCAGAAGAGCCTCTGGCGGTACTGTGTATAGGGTTATGGAAATGAGTGCAGCTGCGTGATGCGTCTCACTCTGCAGAAGAATCCCTGACGGTTTTATGTATAATTTATGGCAGTGGGAGCAGATGTGTTGTGCGGCTTACCGTGCAGAAGATCTTCCGTCGGTACTATGTATAGATTTATGTCAAAGAGCAGAGATGCGTGATGCGCCCTACTGTGCAGAAGAGCCTCTGGCGTTAATATGTTTAGTTTTATTGCAAAGGGTGCAGCCGCGTGATGCGCTTCACTCTGCAGTAGTTCTTCTGGCGGTATTATCTATAGGTTTGTGGCAACGAATGCAGCTGCGTGATGCGCCTTATCGTGCAGAAGTGCCTCTGTCGGTACTCTATATAGGTTTATAGCAGTGGGTGCAGCTGTGTGATGAGCCTTACCGTGCAGAATATTCTGTGGCGGTAATATATATAGGTTTATGGCAAAGAGTGGAGCTGCGTGATGCGCCTTACCGTGCAGAAGGGCCTCTGGCGATAGTATGTATAGGTTTATGGCAAAAGATTGCAGCTGCGTGATGCGCCTTACCGTGCAGAAGTGCCTCTGTCGGTACTATGTATTGGTTTATAGCAAAAGATTGCAGATGCTTAATGCGCCTCACCGTGCAGAAGAGCCCCTGGCGGTACTATGTATAGTTTTATGGCAAAGAGTACAGCTGCGTGATGCGCCTATCTCTGCAGAAGGGCCTCTAGTGGTACTATGTATAGGCTTATGGCAAAGAGTGCAGCTGCGTGATGCGCCTCACTCTGCAGAAAAGCTTCTGGAGTTACTATGTATAGGTTTATGGCAAAGAGTGCAGCTGCGTGATGCACCTCACTCTGCAGAAGGGCTTCTGGCGTTACTATGTATAGGTTTATGGCAATGAGTGCAGCTGCGTGATGCGCCTATCTCTGCAGAAGGGCCTCTAGTGGTACTATGTATAGGCTTATGGCAAAGAGTGCAGCTGCGTGATGCGCCTCACTCTGCAGAAAAGCTTCTGGCGTTACTATGTATAGGTTTATGGCAAAGAGTGCAGCTGCGTGATGCGCCTCACTCTGCAGAAAAGCTTCTGGCGTTACTATGTATAGGTTTATGGCAATGAGTGCAGCTGCGTGATGCGCCTCACTCTGCAGAATGGCCTCATGCGGTACCATGTATAGGTTTATAGCAATGAGTGCATCTGCCTGGTGCGACTCACCGTGCAGAAGAGCCTCTGTTTGTTCTCTGTATAGGTTTATGGCAAAGAGTGCAGATTCGTGAATCGCCTCTCCGTGCGGAAGAACCTCTGCCGATACCATGTTTAGTTTTAAGGAAAAGTTTTGAGCTGCCTTATGCGCCTCGCCGTTTAGAAGAGCCTCTGGCGGTACTATGTATAGTTTTATGGCAATTAGTGCAGCTGCTTGATGCGCCTCACTCTGCAGAAGAGCCTCTGTCGGTACTACGTTGTATGTATTGGTTTATGGCAAAGAGCGCAGCTGCGTTATGCGCCTCACTCTGCGGAAGAGCCTCTGTCGGAACTATGAATAGTTTTTTGGCAATGAGTGCAGATGCGTGATGCTCCTTACCGTGCAAAAGAGAATCTGGCGGTACTATGCATATATTTATGGCAAAGAGTGCAGCTGTGTGTTGCGCCTCACTCTGCAGAAGAGCCTCTAGCGGTACTATGTATAGGTTTATAGCAATGAGTGCAGCTGTGTGTTGCGTCTCGCCGTGCAGCAAGAAATCTGAGTTCACAGAATTGGAAGTTTATTTCGCTGTAATAGCAGACACGCAGCTGACAGAACTGTACCAACGCCTGCAATCCAATTACAGCTGTCCATCCCTCTCCACTTACTATACCGAGAACCGCGCGCAAAAAGTGATGTCACACTTTTATACAAATTAAGAAATATTCATATTGACTTTGCGAAACGTTAATTGTGCATGAGGAAACAAGAAATACCTAAAGATTTTTGTGTGATATTTTGCGATAAACATCCTGAAATTCCCACTGGTGTGGATAAGGTTATAATTGTTTGAAGGTGCAGCTGTCTCTGTGCTTAATACAGAACCGCGTCATATGGGGAATTGGAGGTATTGTTCCTCGCATTCATATCTTCGGCACTAGTTGAATGGTCTGCTTCATTTTCCACCTTCTGCATTACCTGCATAATATCTCTCCAACTACCCACTGTTAAGCTGACCCCACAGGTGGTCTGGATGATCAGAAGTTGAAAAATGTTTTGTAAGAGCAATAGTGTAGTTAAGAAAAGTGCGTATTGGCTTCGTTAATTCTGTCTGTCCTTCCGTCAGCATGTGTCAACATGCCTCGCACTGGACGGAATTCTTAGAAATTTCATATTGGGACTCTTATGAAAAATCTGTCGAGAAAATAGAAATTTTGTTAAAATCGGACCAAAATGTCGGCCATTTCACATGAGGACTTAAGAACGTGTCTTTGTTTTCAGCGACATTACAGTTGCCAAAGAAGAATTTTGTGCAACAATCAATAATTTTATATTGTTGGCAGTGCCGTCTAGGTCAACAAATGAAAGTGATCACACTGTTGCCTCTCCACTAAACAATGTTTCACCACCGCTCCACACCTGTCTTGTTTGCTGCTGTCAACAGTACAGCCACAGTTCCTGAACACACTGTTACTTCTCCACACAACAATGTTTCACCACAGCTCCACACTCTCCTATTTGCTGCTGTCATCAATACAGCCACAGTTCCTAAACACACTGTTAACTTTCCTCACAACAATGTTTCACCACGGCTCCACACTGTCTGATTTGCTGCTGTCAACAATACAGCCACAGTTCCTGAACACACTGTTATCTCTCCACACAACAATGTTTCACCACCGCTCCACATTGTCCTGTTTGCTGCTGTCAACAGTACAGCCACACTTCCTGAACACATTGTTACCTCTCCACACAACAATGATTCACCACCGCTCCACACGGTCCAGTTTGCTGCTGTCAGCAATACAGCCACAGTTCCTGAACACCCTGTTACCTCTCCACACAACAATATTTCACCACCTCTCCATACTGTCCTATTTGCTGCTGTCAACAGCACAGCCACAATTCCTGAATATACTGTTACCTCTCCACACAAAAATGTTTCACCACCGCTCCACACTGTCCTGTTTGCTGCTGTCAACAGCACAGCCACAGTTCCTGAACACACTGTTATCTCTCCACACAACAATGTTTCACCACCGCTCCGCACTGTCCTGTTTGCTGCTGTCAACAGTACAGCCACACTTCCTGAACACATTGTTACCTCTCCACACAACAATGTTTCACCACCGCTCCACACGGTCCAGTTTGCTGCTGTCAGCAATACAGCCACAGTTCCTGAACACACTGTTACCTCTCCACACAACAATGTTTCACCACCGCTCCACACTGTCCTGTTTGCTGCTGTCAACAGCACAGCCACGGTTCCTGAACATACTCTTACCTTTCCACACAACAATATTTCACCATCTCTCCACACTGTCCTATTTGCTGCTGTCAACGGCACAGCCACAGTTCCTGAACACCCTGTTACCTCTCCACACAACAATATTTCACCACCTCTCCATACTGTCCTATTTGCTGCTGTCAACAGCACAGCCACAGTTCCTGAACACACTGTTATCTCTCCACACAACAATGTTTCACCACCGTTCCACACTGTCCTGTTTGCTGCTGTCAACAGTACAGCCACAGTTCCTGAACACACTGTTACCTCTCCACACAACAATATTTCACCACCGCTCCACACGGTCCAGTTTGCTGCTATCAGCAATAAAGCCACAGTTCCTGAACACACTGTTACCTCTCCACACAACAATGTTTCACCACCGCTCCACACTGTTCTGTTTGCTGCTGTCAACAGCACAGCCACAGTTCCTGAACATACTCTTACCTTTCCTCACAACAATATTTTACCACCTCCCCACACTTGTCCTGTTTGCTTCTGTCAACAGCACAGCCACAGTTCATTGCCTGTGCAGAACCCAACCCAATTACAGAACCGACTGGCTGTAGCAGAGAGAGGAGAACCGTCGTAGAACTTTGAGCCCTACTGTCAGCTTCTGTGCTGCAGTTGCCGACCGAGCTATGTGCACGTAAATTCAGAACTGCAGACACACGTTCCCGACACGTGTGTTGTTGCACCTTCGATTTGTTACAGTGTCACTGCTTAATGGTTGTTCTGTTCTGCTATTGCTGTATCGAAGTGAAAGTCTTCAACAAAATCTGTGGGAAGGGGTAAAGGCGGGGCGGCGCTCTCACGATCTGTAGCGAGTTTTACTGTTTTGAGCTTGCTCATGCGCATTACCTTTGAGCTAGTTCTGTCGCCAAGCGTCGCTGCTCGCCTGTTGTCAAACTGCTAGCGCCATATTTCCGGTCCATAGCGGTTTAATGCATGAGTGTGCGTAGTGGGGAGCTGCCTATTGAGTGGTGCTGACTGGATGTGACTGGGGGTTGTATAGGAAGAGATATATTGTTAGGTGAGAGGAATTGGGAAACAGTTGACTGCAAGAGATTGCGTAGTGGTGAGCTGCATGTGGAGTGGTGCTGACTGGATGTGTCCGAGTGATTGAATGGGAAAAGAGATATTGTTTGTTGAGAGGAAATGGGATACAATTGACTGCAGGAATTTGCGTAGTGGCAAGCTGCATTGTGAGTGGTGCTGACTGGATGACACTGGGGTTTGAATGGGAAGGTTATTATTTGTGGGTGAGAGGAATTTTTAAACGGTTGACTGCAGGAGTGTGCATAGTGGGGAGCTGCATTATGAATGGTGCTGACTGGATGTTACTGTGGGATTTAATGGGATGTTGAGATATTGTTGGGTGAGAGGAATTGGAAAACTCTTGATTGCAAGAGTGTGCATAGTGGGGAGCTGCATGATGAGTGGTGCTGACTGGATGTTACTGGGGGATTGAATGGGAAGCGAGTTATTGTTGGGTGAGAGGAATTGGGAAACAGTTGACTGTAGGAGAGTGCATAGTGGGGAGCTGCATGGTGAGTGGTGCTGACTGGATGTTACTGGGGGATTGAATGGGAAGCGAGTTATTGTTGGGTGAGAGGAATTGGGAAACGTTTGACTGCAGGAATGTGCATAGTGGAGAGCTGCATGGTGAGTGGATCTGACTGGATGTTACTTGAGGATTGATTGGGAAGTGAGATATTGTTGTGTGAGAAGAATTGGGAAAGCGTTGACTGCAAGGGTTTGCATAGTGTGGAGCTGCATTGAGAGTGGTGCTGACTGAATGTTACTGGGGGATTGAATGGGAAGTGAGATATTGGCGGACGAGAGGAATTGGGAATCATTTGACTGCAGGACTGTATATAGTTTGGAGCTGCATGGTGAGTGGTTTTGACTGGATTTGTCTAGAGGTTAGAATGGGATGCTGAGATGTGTGTGAGAGAGGAAATGGGAAACATTATACTGCATTTGATTGCGTATTGTGATCTGCATGGTGAGTGGTGCTGACTGGAATTTACTGGGGATTGAATCGGATGGGAAATATTGTTGGTTTAGAGGAATTGTTAAACCCTTGCCTGCAGGAGAGTGAATAGTGTGGAGCTTCGTGGTTAGTGGTGCTTTCTGTATATAACTGGGGGTTGAATGGGATTGGTGAGTTGTGTGGTGTTGCATTTGGGAGGTACACAGTTTGAGAGGGGAGTACAGGTTTATTGGTGTGACCGGAGAGGAAGAAGGCATTTGGAGAACCTGGGAATATATTTGATGAAATTATTGAAACTGATTTTCAAGAAATAGAATGGAATAGGGAAATAGACTATACGGGTCTATTTGTGTGGTCAATTGATGGGCTATTTTGAACAAGGTATTGAACAGTTTGCTTTGCAAAATTAGGGGAATTTCTTGACGAGTTGAAGAAAAAATTTCTTCTTGTTCAGTTGCTTACTGCAGCTACACGCAGTCTATCCATAAACAACCAAATGTTTTACTGTATTATGAACAGCAAAAATTCAATCAGTAGCACAAACACCACACAGTTTCCACTGCAAACTCTCTTTCGGTACAGTGAAAAGCTGTTGAACTGTGCAGTTTGTACAGTGTTCTGTCAGTTCCATCAGCAGCAGTAACACTGTGGCAATAAACAATGCTGCTGTGTAAGTAAACTGGCGAAATTTGAGGTTCTTATGAAGAATAACTCTTCGTACAGTGCGAAGTCACATCTATGTGTCACTGTGCTGCTGGGTGGATTCCTTTGTAGATATGTTCCTGAAAATTCATCCTCCATTATACTTTTGGCGCCGGAATTATTTTTTTAAATTTTAGCACACTCTCTATATAAAATGTAAATAAAACAGGAATCAAATACGTTAGAATTATGAAACAAACTGCATTTTGAAGAGAAAATAAACGGAGTGTGTATACCATGTTTAAAATATTCAGTAACTATATTTCTTGAATAAATATATAAAATGAAAATTTTAGAGGTTAGTGGTGCGGTACGACGACTATAGTGGTCGTTATGCGTCAGAGGGTTAAACGTTCATTCTTTATAAACAATGTAATTACGGTTGCAATCAGCCTCATATTAAGTGCAAGTCACTTGAACAGTAATGAATCATTTTGCTGTACTTCTGGTTGAAATGGAGGGATATTACTCAAAATTCACAATTTTCATTGTAGCCACATCCTACACAAAAGATGAAAATATGGGTGGAATCGGTAAATTACTATGAGGGAGTGCTGATAAAACTTAGTGGGAAGAGGTAAAAAAAATCTACAGCGACCAAACTCGGGATGTATTCAAAATACTCCCCACGAAACACAGTACACTTCTTAAAAAGTTGCTTTAATTTGCGAGGAACACAAAAAGAATTCAAGGTTTTTTCTGTCCAACCAGGTCTCCGCAGCAGTAATGACATTCGGGTCGCAAGAAAACGAATCATACAATTGTTTTCTCAGTCCAGGAAAAGTGGTTGTTCGTCGGGGCCAGTTCCGGAGAACAGAGTAGGTGATCAAGATATTACAAGTACAGATAGGAGAGTTTTACTGAGTTGCAAGTGAAAGGACAGCCGGAGCATTGTGTGGTTGTGAGTAGAGGGAATTAAATGTGGAGTGAATGTGCAGCAGGTGGTTTTGGGTTGTGTGTGTGTTTTGGTATTGTGTGGTTGTGAGTAGAGGGAACTAAATGTGGAGTGAGTGTGCAGCAGGTGGCTTTGTGTTTTGTGTGTGCATGTGTTGGTATTGTGTGGTTGTGAATAGAGGGAACTAAATGTGGAGTGAGTGTGTAGCAGGTGGTTTTGGGTTGTGTGTGTGTTTTGGTATTGTGTGGTTGTGAGTAGAGGGAACTAAATGTGGAGTGAGTGCGCAGCAGGTGGTTTTGTGCTTTGTGTGTGTGTGTGTGTTTTGGTATTGTGTGGTTGTGAGTAGAGGGAACTAAATGTGGAGTGAGTGCGCAGCAGGTGGTTTTGTGCTTTGTGTGTGTGTGTGTGTGTTGGTATTGTGTGGTTGTGAGTAGAGGGAATTAAATGTGGAGTGAATGTACAGCAGGTAGCGTTGTGTTGTGTGTGTGTTGGTATTGTGTGGTTGTGAGTAGAGGGAATTAAATGTGGAGTGAGTGTGCAGCAGGTGGCTTTGTGATGTGTGTGTGTGTTGGTATTGTGTGGTTGTGAGTAGAGGGAATTA
>Ga0123355_10007930_pt1 | contig 15998 bp, 5 predicted proteins | sample TergutEmb28metaG_3_FD_89872 | JGI IMG/M metagenome (GOLD analysis project Ga0123355, IMG submission 89872) | Embiratermes neotenicus P1 segment gut microbial communities from Petit-Saut dam, French Guiana - Emb289 P1 | ecosystem: Host-associated > Arthropoda: Insects > Digestive system > Gut ...
ATTGGTTGTGTTTGTGTTGTGTTGTGTTTGGTGTATTCTGTAAAAAGAAAGAAAGATAAAATAAATTATGATTTAATTTAAATATGGAGAAAAAAAAGGGGGGGGGGGGGGGGGGGGGGGGGGGGGGGGGGAGCCTGGCAAGATCAGACATTCAACTATACAAAATGATCATTGAATGTATGACAGTAACATCAATACACACTCACCTGTTAACCCTGGAACTGCAGCTGGTCTGTGACCATAGTCTACCACCGTAGCAGGTTCTAACTCAAAGTCCTTGTTCCAATCATGAGATCGACTCCCATGGTCCCACGACTGTACTCTTTCCTCTATTCTCCCCCAACCGCCTTTAGGAAAATCTCCAACCCTATCTTCTCGATTGCCAGGGGGTGGAAAAGTTGAACCCCCTACATCCTCTTCACTACCCCAACTTTTACGGGATGGTGGATCACCAAACCTGTAATCCCAATACAAATGTGATACACAAATTACATTTTCACACTTTAAACTGTTATGTCATTCTGGTTGAGTGAATGTGTCATACAATGACCAAAAGTATTGCTGACACTCCGGATATCCTACCTCTCTACAACTTCAAGGCAAACAGACTACTCCACTGCCCTAAGTGATAGAATATCTATCAACCACTGCCCCTGTGGGGACTCTTTCATATTCTCCATTCTTTTAGCTATCACATGACACATATAAAGCGTGGATGTGCACTGTAAGAACTGATGAGCACAATGTGTAGTCATTCTGCCATAAAGATAGACACAGTAACAATCTCTGACATGTCAGCAAGACAGCCAAATGATACACAGTACCACTGCCAAAATACGGGATGGACAGCAACAACAAACCACCATAAAAACCTGAAATTTTCCAAGCTTTAGAAACTGCTGAAAGTAACTGTAGGCTTAAGGTATTAGTTTTCAACATCCCCTCTTCCCAATCCTACTGCATTACACTCCTCATACCTTCACATCTAAATGTTCTAGAGTACGTACTAAGATTTCTTAGTATTTGAAAAAAGAAAAGCCACACACAGACAAACACAGCAAGATCATGGATCAGAACTGTTAACAACAGCTGTACTCTTACATCACTTCTGGTTTAAGTCTTTGAAAATTTTAGGTACTTGATTTCTATTTCAAAGAATGCAGAAAAACATCACCACATTATGCTCATAATCACAGTCATCACCACAACCACCACCAGCACCACTCCATTGCTCCATTCACAGCAGCCAGTAGCAAAACACAGACAGTAGTATTAAACAAAGAACACAACGAAATACCTCGAATATGGCTCTCGAGGGAATGGACTTTCTCCTTCTTTGTCCCATTTTGCACGATCAGATTCAGTTGGATGAGAAACATCAGGTGGAAAATTTCTATCTCCAGTGGGAAAATCAGTATCTTCTTCAAATGGTCCAGGTCCTTTGTTCATCTGTTTAATAAAATATTATAAGCTCAATGTAATATTCATGTCACAGTATACCTCTAGATCTACAATATCACAAATGGTTATCTGTGGCAATCTATTAGGGCATGAGTATAATGTTAACCACATAATATGATGGGGCTGTGTCAGGTAAAATAATGAAAAACAAAGTTGCAGTAGGGTAACAAGTTTTACAGTCTACTGCAAATCACTGCAGTGTATCAGTGGCATATTACTGAAGCAGATGAGACTGGTAATACTTAATCATTACAGGAATAAGTACTCCATAACTAAGGGCTTCTAAATGTTACAAAATTAATATGCATAATCCACAGAAACAAAATATTCAATCAAATGTGATAAAGCATTTCAAATTAATATTATAACACAAGATCCTACTAAAAACTTCTAACCTGGACACATACAACAGGAAAATACACAATCTATATAGACTGCCAAAAGGAACATACTGGGCAAACTGGAAGTTTAATATCAGGCACATACCTTGTAAGATCTGTAAAATATAACAACAAAGAATATGGAAATGCAGCTCATATTCAATACTCAACACAGACATATGAAAGCAGGATAACAAGAATGTTATGTTTTTGATATAATATCACAAATTACGAATGTTGAAGGAAGTCACTATAATCTAAATTACAATTAAGTAAATTTAAAGAACAGAACTACAGTACACTGAGAAAACAGCTTACTTCATGTAGCAAAAGAAGATAAAAACATGGCATGCCTATGCAGATGGACATTGGACACTGTTACTGAATCTTTGAAACCTAATAACTGCAGGGTATCTCTTCTTGTACGGGATTAGATGAGCATCACAGAAAACATCAACATTATTATCAGCACATCAATAACAATGCTCATGAAATGATAATACATAATATATTTCCAGATGTAACTTCTCATGTCACACACAATATGTTCTGCACTTCAGATTTTCCTTTGTGTGTTTCAAAGATATTCTGCACGTATCTCCCTGCCTTTCCATGTTGTAAACAAAATATTCCACAATCAGCCATTCACTCACAGTACTATTACTTTAGTTCTTGTGAGTCATCTGAGATGGCTTTTACAGAAAACAAGAGAATGTACATATAACGCAATATTGTGGAGTGTTCTCACATAATGCTTATACTCCTTGGCTATTGTAACATCCTGATACTTCATACATAGGCAGCATAATTATGGCAATTTTATGTCACTGGATACAATAAAACATACATAAAAGTCTTCATGTTGAATGCCCAACATTCTTGCGCCAACCAAATTGGGGATTTCTTGACAGATTTTCATACAGATGGACTAACATGACAATGGATTTAGGGACTGCCTATGATTACCATACGTATTTGAATGAAAGGCAAGGTTTTTTGCTTTAATTTGGCGCTTATATGTCACGTCATCTTAAATTCACATACGAAGTGCTGAACCGGTCCACGCCAAACTGGATTTCTCTGGAGAGAACCATACGGAGTCAAACCAAGGTCTGCATCATCAAACTGTTATGTGGGATCAGCGCTCTTGTGAGATGTTACACAGGGTAGACTGGCAATTCAATGGTCATTTTGGGGCAACCTACTCAGTCTCCTCTTTTATAGCCAAAAACTCCAAAAAAGAGAACAGAGCATGACTAAAGTTAAATGACACATCATTCTTTTTTGGGACTTCATCCACCACCTAATTTTTTTAAGAAGCACAATATATCAGAAAATGGCTTTGTTTTCGTTTTCAGGGAAAAAAAGCACCTCACCTGATGGACCCCTTAGACAGAGTTATTCTCAACCACTGAGCACCACAGAAACAGTAACTTGTTAAAATATGTACCTGACAACAGATCTAGTCCAAGGGTAGTAACAGGAATAAGGCTACTGAAAAATTAAACATTTACCACAAGGCTCAAATATAAAACCTGAACCAATCCATAAATTAAAAACCATAAAAAGAGTCATGACATCATCAGACTGATCAGACCACAGCCACAACACAAAAAATCCAGAACATCTGTATTCAAATTCTTAACATCACTAATACCATGTAGAGAAAATTTTGAAAATATATGGGATCAAATAAGATTTTAAACCAAGAAATATAAATGCATTATTTAGTCACTGTGGATTGTAACAGCATGGCAATGCATCTCACCAGAATTGACTGTGAAAGGTTTTAAGAAGTGCTGTATATCCAAGGCAGTGGATGAGACTGATGAAATGTTGTGGAATGACACTCAAGATGGGGATGACAGGAGCGGGTGTAAGGAAGATATAAGCACTAACTGTGAAGATGGAGACAATAACACCGATTGGTAAAGGTACATAGAATCTGAGATGTTTTGTGTGTTAAGTGTATGAAATTAATAATAAAATATTTTTTCTTAACAGATGGTTTATTTTTGGGGAAGTCATATTAGATCTGGATAAATACAATTTCCCTTGCCAGACGTGTTTCTTGAGGGGTCATCGTAGATTAGGGTCATCTTGAATTCGGATAAATACGGTATGTGAATGCATCTAAAAAGAGTTGAAATTCTGACAGAAAAAATGAGTAGAACCTAGGAGTTTTGGAAAATGTCAATGACATGGAAAAAAATATATAAATTCAGGGTAATACTCCTCACAAGTAAATTTCAATCCTCTTAGAAGAAGATGACTTTTGGGAAATTTATTCTATTACAAATGCTTAACAAGGGGAAGTCAAATAATAAATTCAAGCAAAACACGATTAACCCTTTCCACAGTTTGCCTTAATTAATTCAGAACACTGAAGTGTCCAAGAATGCAGGCATAATGTTAGCACCCAAACTTCATCGTATCACAGCACATAAATAACTGAAGACCAGCATAGCCTAACATGTCAAATGATGTGAAAATGACACATACATAATCTTGTACCTTGGAAAAGCTTTAGAATTTCATGATTAGGATTCAAGTGTTGTACTGTATACAGTATAACTCACTGAGAATTAGTGTAAAATTTGCAACAGCTTTAACTGCTATGACATAACAGACTCGTGATGCAAAATATGCCAAAACATGCAGGGTGGTCAAAAGGTTTTTATTTCATATGCTATATTTATGAGTGTTATACAGACAGTTTAACTGAGATCACACACATGGCAACTTAATAAGGAAAAACTCACCTGTGTTGATGGACCAAAATCTGGCTGCTGCAGCATCTGGTCATCTGTTCCTGGTCCAAATCTGCCACCAGCTCTTCCACCTCGCTGCCAACTCATCTCATCCCCAGCATTTCTCTCAGATGGTGGTCCAAAGCCACCTTTCCCTCGTGCTCTTCCTCTAGCCCCACGACCTCTCCCATATTCAGATCCATAATCTTGAAATCCTCCACGGCCTCCTTCCTGCTGAAACTCTCGGGAAGGAGGAAAATCATGTGATCTTCCACGTCCAAACTCTGATTCTCCTGTATAGCCAAAGTCTCCAAATGACTGCCCTGAGAATCTGTTGCTCTGACCTTGGAAACCATCTCGAGACCCTTGATAAGCTTCCCTAGGGGCTCCAAAATTATCTCTAGGTCCAACAAATCTGTCTCCTGGACCAGTAAAACCATCTCTTGGCCCCGGAAATCCATCTCTGGGTGCCTGAAAACTTTCTCTAGGTCCTTGAAACCCACTATCTCTAGGTCCCTGAAAGCTTTCTCTAGGACCTTGGAAGTTATCTTGTGGCCCACGGAAACCATCTCTTGGACCAAAAAAATTATCCCTTGGACCTTGGAAATTATCTCTGGGTCCTTGCGATCGATCCAGTGGTCCCTGAAAATTTTCTCTTTGTCCTTGAAAATTATCCCTCGTATTTTGAAAACTGTCTCTGGGTCCTTGAAAATGATCCTTTATGCCTTGTGTATTGTCCTTTCCTGGTCCATCAAAACGAGATGGACCTTGGTTCCAACCTCCTCTGTTGTAGCCATCCATACCATCACCCCATGGCTGGGGCCCTGCAGTACCTCCAAACTGATCAGGACCAAAGCCCTGATTATTCTGAGGACAAAAATTGTTTGGTCCAAAGCCCTGATTACTGCCTTGAAATGCCACCCCTGAAGAACCTTGGTTCTTGGATCCATAACCTCGATTTCCTGGACCAAAACCATGAGACAAACCCTGATTGGCTGGGCCAAAAACTTGACTATTTGGCCCAAAACCTTGATTTCCATCTGGAGCAAATCCACGTGAACCCATGTTGTTTTGTGGTCCAAATCCTTGTGAATTTATTGAATTTTGATTTCCTGGGCCGATGGATTGGTTGACTCCTTGATTTTCTGGGCCAAAGGACTGGTTGGGACCTTGGTTCCCTATGCCATAAGCCTGATTTGGACCATGAGTTCCAGGTCCAAAATTCTGTGAATGTGGCTGGTTTTCATTATTACTGACACTCTTATTTCCTCCAGGCCCATGACTATGATTACCAGATCCCTGAGGAAACTGACTTCTAGATGGTGAAGAAAAATCTTGCACATTTGGAGAATTCTGACTTCCAGGTCGAAAAACTTGGTTATTCAAAGGAGGTTTGCTGTCAGAACCAAAACCTAGCGCATTTGGTTGCTGGAAAGTCAACTTATTGGGTGGTCTGCCTGTCCCAAAACCTTGTTTACCCAGTCCTTGGTCATTTGACTGCTCCGTGAAAGTGGGTGCTGGTACAGGCCCAATAAAACTATTAGAATTTATGGATTTATCTGAGGTCCTTTCATCTATATCATGACCAACTGACAATGCTCTTTCTTCTGCTGAGGCTTTGGCATTATCCTTCTGCTTCCCCTGCTCGGCAAGAAGGTCTAATCCAGGGATTCCATCTGCTGCATTCTTAATAAAATCTAATTTCACCACCTGATTTGCCTTATCCTTTTCATCTGACGGTGTCTCTCCTTCAGTAATGCTCTTGTTCTCATCCCCAGATGATTTTGGAGCAGATGTCAACTGCTGGGCATGCGTAGGACTTAGCATACTTGGTGGTTTCTGCGATAATGGAGAGTCTCTGAAGTCTCCTGAGCCCCTGTGTGATGCTACTGGCATTCCTTTAGAGTCCTGCTGTACCACAGTTGGTGGTGGTACACCAAAATTATTACCTAACACCGAGCAGTCTTGATCAGAAACATTACACCCGAAGTCACCTAATGCTCTATTTGGTCCACAATGCAGGGTTTTTGAATCTTGTTTTGCTGGTGCTGGGCCTCCAAATCTGGGGCCACTCTTGGAGTCCTGGTTAGGTCCAGATGAAAGTCCAAAACCATGCTGAGACATTGCATGCTGGACACCAAAACTATCATGTTCTGCACCATTCGGCCCACCAATCGCTGATCGCTGACCAACAATGTGGTCCCCAAAGTTTCCTGAAGTTTCTGACCCCCCTGATTTTGTGCCACGATCCTGCTGTGACATTCCACAGCCACCAAAATCGCCACTTGCACCAACACCAGACTTCTGATCTCTGAAACCACCACTAACATTCTGTTCTTGCGGCAAGTGAATACCTCCAAAACTTCCAGAACCTCTGTTACAGGGATCTGTTATTCCACGAAAATTATCCTGCCCTACATTTGAACCACCTCTGTCAAAGGCGGCACCACCACGTCCACGTCCTCTTCCTCTTACTGCAGATGAGCCAATTCCACCCCGACTGGAATTGTCAGATTGAAAAACATTCCCACTTGATTCCTATGGGGGGAAAAAAAATCCTACATTATGCAACATTTACTTGACTACACAGACACAGGTTAGTTGCATTATGTGGTATTACAGTCATCCCTCAGTTTATGGGCTCAGTTTTTTCCTCAAAAACCACCTGTATGACAGAAAATCAAAAAATGAAAATTACTACTCATCACTTCCCATGTTATAAATTCTGTTTGCTTCCCGAGGCCGAAAAAAAATATTTCCCAAAACTTTAAAAGTTCACACTAATATAACACAGAATGGTATCCAAGTATAAAAAGCACTTATGGTCACTTAATGTATTTAAAGTGACACTCTCAGGCATTAGCCTATGCATAAACAATAATTACATCATCAAAGCTGAATATTAATTTCATAATAGACATCACTCATTAATTACAAAGAGAACAGAAGAAAAATGTTTATTACATACGTTCTTAGATGTTGGCGCTGGTATAAGCAAAAAAATTTCACTCACAAATTGGAGAAAAGAGAGAGAGAAAAAAAGCATTAATTTAGGCACCTTGTATAAGCAAAAACTTGTATGAGTGCTCATTTACTGAGGCATTACTATAGTCAAAGTTGATCACATTCCATTAATCTGACCTGTCATTACTCTGTGTATCTAGACAACTGACAGATCTAAAGGTTTCTAAGATTATAAAAACAGATCTATTTATAAACAGTTCAACTACTTCTATGAAATCACATTGCATTTAACAGGATGTAAAAATAGTGTAGTCCTTAAACTGTCAAGAGTTCTCTCCAAAAATATGTACTATTTCCTTCTTGGTCTACAAAACTGTTCACAAACGACACTAAAATACATCTGCTTTTGTTACTGAACCTTTCATAAAATTCACAATCTCAGACTGGTTACTGTTTCAAAATTCTTGTAGCCAAACATGCAATGTTCTTACTTGTGATGATGTAACATACACTTAGAATTGATGCAAAAATATATGTATTAGCCTCACCACACCTGCGTATCAGTTTCTGCATACAACTGTCTGTCATGTAAAGACTTAAGAACTGCTGAACAGGTTTTCATGTAACAAGATGTCTGGGAATCTTATTAACGTATGCTGGTATTAAACTCTGGTTAAAGCAGGCTGCAGTAACAGGCAGTCCACATGATGACCTTCTTGAATTTATGCACACACACCTTGAGCCTTAACTTACTGAATGTGTATCAAGTTGAGAATGTATTTTCATAAATACAAAACAATTACAAAGTTCTCAAATTGTAAAACTATTTATATTACTCCTGCATCAAGAATGGTTACTGAAAATGTATAGAGGTAAATGGTTTTATTAATTGTCCAATGCAGACTTCAGTTTAAATTTCTAGTTTGAAATAAAAAAAAAATGTTTGTCACAGTTTCTAATTTGTTCATTATGACACCATGTTTTCCTTAAGTCCAACATTCACACTAACTTATTAACTAGGAATAACACATAAAGTAAACTTACAGCCAGTTTATTTGATGCCTCTCTTTTCTTTCTCATCTGCTCTCTGCGCTGTAACAGGTGTTCACGCCAGCTATCCCACTGTGCTTCATATTCACGGTACTGTGTCTACACAATTAGAAGAATAAATGAGACATAAGACTTACAGTTTTTCAGCATTTCAGTATAAAACTGGTAATAAAATATTAAAATACATTGCAGATCTAACCTTATCAGGATGGTCGATATTCTGTTCCTTCCATTTGTTGAACTGTTCTTCCCACTGTTTAAACTGAATGTCAAAATTTCTTTCCGCTGCAGACAATTCATCTGGATTATCCTGAAATTAATCAGATCTTTCAGTGCAATCAAATGGGCTGGTCACACAACAAGCAACCAGTGGCCGTGACAGGTCTTGGACCTGGCACGTCATCGAAAAAATCGATGCATGACACTGTCAACCACTGAGGTGTTGACCCAGACCTGTCCACACAAAATGGAGGTAGAACTCTGTACACATACAAATTGGCATGTGCTGGTTTTCCAAGGATAATAATTATTTCAAATGTCATTTGTTCCCATAAACCCTAATGCACATTCATAACAGTTACTTCTATGCTGTTAAAAACTCCATCACTCAAACAAAGCACATTAAAGTTCTAGCATATGCAGGAACGGTTTTATAAGAATTAAAGAGCAATATTTCATAATGCACAAGAAATATGTGATGTATTTAAATTGCCCAGACAGAGGCTTGCCACAGAGTAACACATCAATTCACTGCAAAAATGCAAGAATGGTAAGTCAAAGAGACATTCCCTATGTTTATGCTGTGAGAAATATGAACCAATTCATACTAGTTTATTTCTTCTAACAGTTGTTAAGTCAAAAAAAATTACAGTCTACGCTGCGAACAATCGTATTTGGGTCATGAGATCCTGCTGTAACAAAAAACTTATATACATTTCTAGGGACATTAAATATATAAGCTGCATACCTTAATAGGGGCTCGTACAGGCTGTGGAGTTCCATCTCCTTCAGATGGAAGTTTCCATGATGACTCTTGCTCTTTGGATGTTGGAGCCCCCAACCTCCCTCCTCGTGAACCTCTTCCTCTGCCACCATGCTCTTCTCCCCTTACAGGTGATAATCCACTCCCATAACCTTCACCACGAGATTTCTTAGTGTCATCCTGAAACTGATCTCGGGACACATCTGCTCCTTCAAAAGGCCGTTTCAAAGACTGGTAGCTGTCGCTTACATTACCCTTGCTAACATATCCTGCATCAATGTCTGAAACGGGTGGAGGTTTGCTGAATTCAACTGGAATTATTGTTCCTTTGCTTGGTGGAGGAACTCCATAATATGGCATGGGATGAGAAGCAATTCCAGCACGATCACCAGTCTGGTAGGTTGCTCCAGTCCCACGGTTACTGTAAGTGTCTTGCACAATCCCCGTAGAACTATCTTGCATTTTATTGGTTCCACCTGAAGTCCTGAATGGAAACAATAACATTCTCCTTTTCATAATCAAATCTTGGAAACACAATGGATCAAACTTAACTTGGCAGGCTGCTGCCCAGTCCTCCACTGACCAAACAACTTCAAATGTTCCTCCCACCGCAAACATTTCATTTTATATACGCAGATCAGTTTACATTCTTCCAGATGACTTTTATATTATTTTCATAGATATCTAATGTATATTTCAGAAATATGGAAAATACCGTTGCACTAATGTGTAACTTGTTGACAGCAGTAACATGACTTGGTACAATGTTGTGATATTATTCCAACTGGCTGTGTGTCAATCAAGTTCAAAATTCAACAATAACCTCTGTTGTTGAATGGAATAGCCTTATTTCCCATCTAAGAACATAAACAGGTCTGCAACATGTCACATGATAATTCACAAACATTATTAGAATCAACATAATTATTTTAGACACTTTCAGAGCTGACAGCTGAAATAAATCTGCAAATGCAGACACACCATTCCCTTTAACTTTCCTTGTTTGAACAGTGGCACTCTGCTACTGAAAAATAAATAATACTTACCACAGCAAACATGTCAAGCAGGAATACCAAAAAAACTGTGACTGTACAAACATGACGGAACCTATACTCAACAATGCCTCTGAGACCTTTGATGAAAAATTCCAATAAAACAGACAAGGAGGAAGATTGCCTAATACAACAAATCCTAATTTCTTGCAATCAAGCACTCCAGCGGGTTTTCAACATGATCAACCAATGGACATGAAAAAAGAGTTGCACCAAGTGAAATTCAGATGAGGGTGATTACACAACAACTCCCTCACTTCAATTCTATAATGTTTTCAAATGGGGACAATCGACAAATTAGAGGAAAAGGTCTCTCCATTAATGCAGTCATAACATGACTGCAAAAAAGATGGACCACTGCATCCCTTATCAGTGACTCAACCATTTATGTTTTCTTTTTTAGTTGTTACCATATGCTGCTGTAGGAGACCAACTGATATTACCAATAATAAATGGACACACATGACAATGTATCCCAGAATCTGATATCAGTGAATTTGTAAGAGCTGTTCCTGGCATTTATTGTTAAGATATAATACGATTTAGTGGATGGCCTGAAAGACTAATGAGTGACAAATAATCAAAAAAAGATCTTAACAACTGCATATGACAAAACAATGAACCATGTCATCTTATAGGCTCCAGTTTCTGTGGTTTTCAAACAACTACCCATACTTTGGTGACTCTATCAAAACTAGGGTATGTTTTTACTTTCACAACGAAAATTACTAAAAATTTTAACTAATTCTGTGGCCTCTACTTTCTGGATGGCATCACAAAATGAATGTCGCAAAAACTGGGACAGTTTTTTTTTAATATGAGATTAACTGCCACCGCGTGACAACCCAACTGCAGTAAATAATAATAATAATAATAATAATAATAATAATTATTATTATTATTATTATTAACTCATAACTCTTAACAACCACATCCAAATATTCTTGTAAATGTCCCTCTTATCATTACTGAAGTTCACATTAAGAAACTACAGTAGAACTCAACTTATCTGGATTAATTGGGACGGGGCCATCCGGATATGCAGAAAATCCAGGTAATTGGATTTTTCCTTGAAAATAGGCTATATCGGCAATTTGAATTCCTGCTCTTACTATTTACAATATGTGGCTGCATCTGAACATTTTGACCATGCCTGATTTGAAGTTCTAGAAGCTGTAACATTGTACTGTACTTGATCTGATAACCAGTAATTTCAAGGCAAGTTAGTGTTGTAGGATTATCGACAAATTTATCCAAAGGGCCAAGCCAATCTCGATAACAAGTGTTCCAATATGTGGAGTTCTACTGTATTTCTTGCTTCCTTAACTCTGCTTCCAAAACTCATGAGCATGCTCTGTGCTGAAACTACTGGCATTTACACAAGCAAGAAAACTTCCAGTCCAATTTAAGTATAACTGTGGTAAAAAAAAAGTGAATATATATAAAAAAAATTTCAACAATGAAATTATACCGATGTTAACACAAAGAACATAACTGACATAAATGGATGACTGTAATAAAGATGGTATTACCTGTACACATCTGGCTGAGAATCAGTTTCTTCCGGTGGGGGTGGAGGAATAGATTTATCTGGTGGCGGCAGAGGTGGTGGGTTTGCCATATCTACAGCAGCAGGTCCTACTGCCACATTACTTTGAGCAGCCAGGGAATTTAATGATTCCTGATACTGCAAGAAAAAGACATACTGGTGAACATCAAAAAGGCACCAATATTTCTAAACATTTTAAACAATTATCCAAACTCTAGTAACAATATGGAAAATACAACCTGTTATTACGTGTTGGTTGAAAATGACTCACAATTGAACAAATCAAAATGTTCTGAGACATACAAAAATTGAGAAAATTCATACACTGTATACAAGTAAAAACAATGTGTTTTAATTACAAGTTGACAATGGATACCATCCAAAAAAAAAAGGAAACTGTTTCAGAATGATTTTAATTATTTTGCAATTTGTGTTGCCTATTAATTTCTTATACTGAAGATAAGAAATGAGTATCAGGAAAGTGTAGTCAGTATAGTGACTAGCTAGGGCTGCATGGCCCAGGGATCAAACCCCAGGGGGGGGGGGGGGGATCTTCCACACCCATTTAGACCTGCCCTGGACCCAGCTAGCCTGAAGTACAATGGGTATAAGGTCTCCTACATGCAAGTAAAGTGGCTGGGGCATAGCATTGACCATCCACCCCTATCTAGTGCTGAGGTCAAAGGAAGAGTTGAGCTACATCTTTATTACTGTTCTGGACCTTCATGGCCTGTTCTAGGGTAATTTTTACCTAGGATAAGAAATGAGAACAGTTGATTAAGTTGGGTTGGATTCTTCTTTCAGTCTATTTATTTATAGTTAATGTAATGGCACCGTCAGCAGCTATGACTACAGAGCACTGAATGGTACAATTATAATCAGCAAGTAATGAACTGGTAAGAACGCAGAAGAATATGCCATGGCCTAATCTAAGGTACTATTCCAGCATCTGCCTCAAAGGACTGCAGAAAGCCATACACCTTTAGTCATAATAGCTGGCATTCTAGTCAAGATTAGAACTGAGCACCTCCTGAATACAATACAGACATGTTACCACTTGGGCCAAGAGGTGAACAGCAGTAAACAGATCATGAAATGTGAAATTTAAACATTTTTTCCTGTAATCATGGCAGATAACATTCATGACTGCTTGCTGAGTTCAAGCTTCACTCAAATGCAACAACCTGGAAATTACTCACCATGGCACATGAGTATCAGAACTATAAATTCTTGTCTTAACTACTTCTGACTTATATCTAAAGTACATTTATGATCTTATGCAAATTACTTCACACATCATTGTAATTGCTGTAGACAAATTTTACCAAAATCTAATTATCAAAGGTGGAATCATGTTCATTTCTGTGTTCACACAAGCTTGTAACAACGTTGATACCTGTTTAACATTTCAGAATAAGCTACTATTTTACAGTCGCTAACTGTTATTCCCTGGTGGCATGCAATGGCGCAGTTGGTTGAGGCACTGCGCTACAAACTGGAAGGTTGCGGGTTCGATTCCCGATGGTGTCAATGGAAATTTTCATTGACATAATCCTTCTGGCTGCACTATGGCCCTGGGGTTGACTCAGCCTCTAACAGAAATGAGTACCAGGAATATTTCCTGGGGGGTAAAGGCGGCCGGTGCATACGGCTGACAACCTTACCACCTTCATGTGCCAACTGTCTTGAAATCTGGGAGCCTCAACCTCCTGGAACCCTCAGGGCCTGTCCAGGCCTGTCATGGAATCGCTTTAACTTTAACTGTTATTTCATGACCCCGCCCCAATCCGCAGCAACACCCTGTTCACTATCCGACAATGCTTATTCAATATATAAAATAGTACCTTGTCACCGTACTGCTGCTGCCATTGCTGAAACTGCTGCTGCCATTGTTGCCACTGTTGCCATTGCTGTTGCTCAACTACATTCCACTGCTGTTGAGTGTAGCTAGCCATATCCTGGCAAAAGGTAACATGGACTCTTGCAGTTACTAAGTCACTTTTGTGGTAGTTGAAGAATAAAAGACCAACTTGATGTCACTTGCTATTTTATTTCACTTTTTATGTGCTCAACATGTTCGGATATTAATATATCCATCACCAGGAACTTACGACTATTCTGATGAATTACCACATTGGTCGTATTGTTCTGTAAAGACAGAGGATTTAGCATTACCAATACGACCAATGTCGTAATTCAACAGAAGAGTCGCAAGCTCCTGATGATCGATATATTAATGTCCGAAACATGTTGAGCACATAAGAAGTGAAATAAAATAGCAAGTGACATCAAGTTGGTCTTTTATTCTTCAACCATCACAATGATGCACAGTCCAATAAACATAAGATTCACTTTTGTGTTGTTTAAAATAACATAAAAATTACAATTACTAAAAAAACCCTCAAATTAACCTGGACTTTAGTTACGATAAGAAATTAATTTCTGAAGCATGTGATACAAAATTTCTTAGAATATAAGTAGAAAGTACTCTGTTGTGGAAAATACATTTAGAAGAAACTATACAGAAATTCAGTGCAACTTGTTATGCGATGAGTGTAGCTTGGTATGTGATGAGATCAGTCAGGTCTTTCATGTCACAAGGAACACAGAAGATGGTTTACTATGCCTATTTTCATTCTATTCCTAACTATGAAATAACATTTTGGAGGAACTCTCCATATAGTGTAGAAGTTTTCAACATACAATGAATATAGCAGTAGCAGCCCATGTAGAGGATGTGGAAATTCATTTAAAACCTTGAACATTTTACCTCTTCAATCACAACATATATTTTCTCTTCTTTTATGTGTGGCTAACAACAAGAATAAATTGAAAATGAATTCCGATGTTTATCACATAAATACTGGATAAAGATTAAATTTTCACTAACCTGCATCATATTTACCATCATACCAAAAAGGCATCTACTCTTTTGGCATAAAGGTGTTTAATAATTTCCCACCAAGTATCAACGTCTGATTGATAATATAACTAATTTAAATGTGCATTAAAAATTATCTACCAGCTCATTCCTTCTATTCTGTATATGAATATTTTAATGTAAATAAAGAATCTTAAAATTATTATTTTTTATTGATATCACGCTAATATTCTATAATGTTAACAAACTGTTGTACATACAATTTATGGTAACTTCTTATGTCTTGTGTAACAAAAGGTATTAACCTGTTTTGGATTCATGGAATGTAAACAAAAAAAGTCATCAAAATTCTAAGCATTTACACACAGGCACCATGCACATACTAACAATCATGATGTCTGATACCACATACTGTAACTAGACTGATGTTTCTGGGCAGCAATTAAAACACAGATTGGTCAGCAGGTATTTGATCATGTGACTACATAATTCAGCAGTTTTCTGTCAAGTCACTATTTCATGTCACATAAGTCTGCAGTAAGCTTTTCACTGGTGAAGTATACTATTCACTTGTTTCTAAGAAATAAATTGTTAAGACAAAGAACCAATACTAAATTTTTAACAAAACAGGAATAATATGCCACAAAAATTCACACAATGTTTTACAAATTTTAAGGGAATAGAATGATCATAGAAACATTTCCTGCATTCTTAAGTGACTTCAAACCGGAATGAAGAGGTTAAAAACAACAGATCTGCTATCCACCACCTTCCATTACTGATATTAACATGGAGATAATTACTGTAATGTGACAGTTTCTCTCGAATGACAGCTTAGAGGACAGCCCCCCCCCCCCCCCCCACAAAACAAAGAAAAAGAGTTGAAAAAAACAAAGGTTATTTATTAGAAAAAATTTAAAAAAAACAAA
>Ga0123355_10007932_pt1 | contig 15997 bp, 16 predicted proteins | sample TergutEmb28metaG_3_FD_89872 | JGI IMG/M metagenome (GOLD analysis project Ga0123355, IMG submission 89872) | Embiratermes neotenicus P1 segment gut microbial communities from Petit-Saut dam, French Guiana - Emb289 P1 | ecosystem: Host-associated > Arthropoda: Insects > Digestive system > Gut ...
GTATGTATGTATGTATGTATGTATGTTCGTATGTATGTAGGTAGGTATGTACGTGCCTGCATTCGTTCATATGTACGTAGGTAGGTACATATGTCCATATGTATGTATGCATGTATGTATGTGTGTGTGTATGTATATATGTATGTAGGTACGTATGTATGTAGGTAGGTAGCTAGGTACGTATGTAAGTATGTATGTTCGTTTGTATGTATGTAGGTAGTATGTACACATGTTTGTATGTAGTTAGGTAGGTATGTACGTATGTATGTATGTATGCATGCACGTATGTGCGTACATATGTATATATGTATGTATGTAAGTGAATGGATATTCTTGTGATGGCTGTAACAGTGTTATAATTAATTTATATTGTGACAGATTTCATGTATAAAGAAGATTATGACCCAGCATATGAACAATAGGAAGTAGTAATTAAGTGTTGTACAAATGACAGTGCTCTAGGCATTAACTCATTAATGTGAAATTTGAGGGTTACAAAACCAGCACCACATTTTAATGACTAGTTAGCCAATACCATGGCCCATGTAAAATTTCCTGAAACCTTCTTGTCTTGTTACACAGGTGGAGATAGCGATTGGAACAACAGGATGGGTGGAAGGCCAGTACAGATAGTTATTAGTAAAAATGACCATTCCTTCGAACTGGATGAGGATGCACTGGCAGAAGTTCTTCTACAGGATCGTGTCAGAGACAAGAATGTGGTGATTGTTTCTGTAGCTGGTGCCTTTCGGAAGGGAAAATCCTTCCTGCTTGACTTCTTTCTCCGGTATATGGTAACACCGGTTAGTTTCCTACTCATTCAGATTCTTTTTTTTGTATACAGTAAAACAAGTTTTTGGTTCTCTGCAGATAAAATACAGCACTTGTGTTTTAATTCATAAAGTACTTTACATGAAATAAAGTACTGTATGAAGTTGCCATTACATTGTTTCCAGCCTGCTTTCTTTATTTATGAGGAAAGGATAAGGCTTTGGTATCAATATGTCTCTTGTGTCTGTTGTTCAGATTGTGTTCTGTGATGATTATGTGAATTGTCCTGGCATTCTTTTGTAGGGTGTAAATGGATAACATGGCACTGATATGAGACTACTTATTTTTTATCCTTTTAAGGGTGAGCACAAGAAAAGTTGTAGGGCAATAGCTTATACCCATACAAAGTTTGTGCAAATATTGTTTACATGTGAACATGGCAAGTATGGAAACTGAGTAAAACTTTGAGTTTGTATATTACAAGTTTAATATGGTTGGATTCTGTACTAATGGAAATTATGAATCATTAACAGGGTTATGTACCTGATTTCAGGCTTGACCATGTCCTTCTGTACTCTGAATGATACATCTGCACAAGTGAAAGTGCACAATTCAATTTTCATTAGTTTGTCACCTGTGTAAGTTTGGTGGCTTTGAATGGAACCAGAGGTGGCCAACATAGACAGATTTCACTGTTTTTAGTCCAATTATTGCAGTTTTTTCCTTGTTTACAAAAATGTTTATCAGTTCACATGCATTGAGCAGAAAGCACCAGATAATAGTGAGGGTTACAGGTCACTCCAAATTGCTGCACCTAGAATGAGGAGGTGACTTAGATGTTTGGAAAATTTGTGGATTCCAGCATTATTGAGAGGTGCCAAAACTGTTTCTGTACGTTTGCAAGATAAAAAATTAAATTAAATTCTGGAATTTATTGCATGCTTCTTTTCATGTGTGTACCTGCAACTTTTATGGTATGTGTTCATGTTTAATATGGCTATTCTACACAGGGAAGTCCTGACTGGATGGGCAGTGAAGATGAACCTCTTTCAGGTTTTTCATGGCGGGGAGGTTCTGAAAGAGACACCACGGGTATTTTACTATGGTCCGAAGTCTTTATTACTGATCTGCCAAATGGAGAGCAAGTAAGTTGATGATGATAGTAGGTAAGGTGTTCATCTCTTACATATTGTGAACTAATTAACACAGTATATAGCTACATTGTTAGTAACTATGGAAAAATTAATGAAATGGACATTTTAACTCTATTGGCTAGGTCCTGCCCTACTGGCCTATCAGTATTAAAGGCAGTGTTTTGAAATTTATGGCTGTGTGTGACTGACATTGTGTGGGTTTGGAGTGTTGATTTTTGTCTGCAGGAAGAATATTCAGATACTTATTGCTGAATGTCAGTTTTGAATATTCAGCTCCTCTTTTTTTATCCACAATGTCCTGGGTTTAAATCTTCACGTTTAGACTAGCTATCATAACAGAGATATTCACATTTTTTTCTCAGTTCTTCCAGGCAAATGCTGGAAGAATCTATCAGCCGTAGGATTACAGCTTCGTTATTTATGAGGTAAGTTGGTGTCTTACTGTCAGTCACACTGGTTCATCACGGCATCATGTGAATCTGTCTTTGTTGTCATTCTTTGGCAGTTAAGATATCTTTCTTGGCTGTGTTTCCACTGACATGTTGCCAGTTATTTGCACCCATGTTTTAAGTCTAAGTATGTGTAACAGTTACCTCCTGACCCTGACAGTGACATTTTGTTCCTATAGCTCTGGCCACAGCAACTGGAGCTTGAGTTACAACACAACCTTTTCAGTGTGGTAACTGAGCAATGAGGTCCAGCCTCTGCCCTTCACCAGGTGGCAATCTTACACATCCCACATATCCAGTTCATTGTATTAGATGCATTGTTCTTACTCAAGTGTCCTTTTAACTATTGTGTAATATAGGGGTGACCACCACACAGCTTGCATGCATCACTGGTGTGAGTCATGCAAATTTCCTTTAAAAAATAATACTCCGGTAGTTTTCGTGCATGCGAGGCTGTTTGTGAAAGGTGTTTTGAGAGATTTCATGAAGATTGGGGACTCCTAAAATGTGAAGCTGTTCATGACAGATATTTTGAAAGATTTCATGAAGAATGGAGACTCATAAATAATTAATACTCATCTACTTTAGCTGCATGAATGGAAAAAAGAAGCCATCAAATAAAGCAAAAAATATTTTATTGTAATAATACAAGGCTGTTGCCTAGGTTGCCTCCTATGTGCAACTTCAGGAGCTCATCTAGCTGGCCACACCAGCTATAATATAACTTGAATTTCATGGACTATATAAACATGTTGTGATGCAGTACATTGTTGTCACTTTAAGTTCTGTTTGTTATTGCTGCATGCTGCCTTAATGTATAGAATGTATCTTAGGCAGTGTAGATATGGGAAGAGTGGGCAATCTTTCTGGGCTTTAATTGCTGTGGCTACTGCTTTAGCAGTTACATTCCTAATTAAGGATTGACATGTGTATGACCCAATTTCCTTAATTTAATTACTGTAATAGGTGTGGCAATAATGTAACAAGGTATATGATGAAGTTGTAGTTGGTGTGAATGTTCATTTATGTGTGTGTGTGATTTGTGACTGGGAGTCATGTATTGTATGGATCTCAAAAGATTATTTGTAATATAGTATGTTGTATTTATATTTGCTATGTGTGTCTGTTTATTGTCTCATTTCTATGATTGACATATTTTATATTCAAGTGCTGTTAAGGGAGAAAATATATGTACATGTATGTATGTATGTGAGCGTGCACGCGTGTGTGTGTGTGTGTGTGTGTGTGAGAGAGAGAGAGAGAGAGAGAGAGAGAGAGAGAGAGAGAGCGAGAGAGAGAGAATGATGAACAGTTGCATGACAGTCGATTGAAGAAATTTCTCATGATTGTCAGAATATAGGTTCCATGTGTGACTGACAGTTGGGTGCTAACTGTCATTTGTTTTTCCTTCTAGTGCTCATGTTCCATGAACTCTGGAACTTGTATCTTCCCAGAAAGAGGCAATTTTTGTCATGTCTTTTCTATTGTATGGACTGTTGACTGCTGTCTTGGTCATTACAGGCCATCTAAAAATAATCCAGGTAGAGAAAAACTACAGTATTCTTCAGTTGTTCACACATCTGCCAAAGTATTTTCACTTCTTTATTTATCAGCATGTATTTTCTCACAGTAGTCATGAAAGAATAAAATAAATGCACTTTATGGGACTTCTTAACCCACTGAAGCTTGAATCTTATTGATATATAAAAACCCACTTCCTGCCTCACAGAAAGGACGTTTTGTCTCGAAGATTTAATTCTTGTGCAGTGTTAATGATAAACAGTTGCTGATGTTTCAGAGGACTGTAGTGTTCCCATTGTGAAATTTCATCATCACTGCTGGAGAACCTCAAAGTCTTGCACATTTTGTCTTCATTACAAACACAGTCCTGCATTAGCAGGTTTAATATTAAAAAACTGTATGTTCTGCTCATAGTCTATTTATGTGTTTGGTGTTTATCTTGGAGCAAACAGCGGCTTGTACCGAATATAACATAAACTGCTTGGTTTTCATAACCGAGATGAAACATGTTTATAGCGTGGTATGAACTGCGTCTTTGAAAAACAGTTTACACTTCGTCCTTAGAGAGTTATTGTTATAAGGCAAAATAATCACTCTTTGTCCTGAATATTTTCTAAAATAATGAATGCACTCTGTGGGTAGAGTGAGTGTTAAAGCAGGTGGTATCTATACTGTATTTACTGTTGTACTTTAAAGGGCTGATCATTGTTCCTTTCACAGACATGTAAATTGGATCCGTGGCACTACAGTCACACACATTTTAATGTTCTCTGCTGATTACTGTGCATTGTGGTCTGTATACCCTTCCATGCACCTGTCAGTACAAATACTAATTTTCTATAGCAGATGAGACCTTATAATATTATAATTCTCTGGTAATCAAATTTCAGTTTTCAGCATAGCTAATACAAATGTCATTAGATCCAGTCATGTTTAATTTTCTGTCTTCGTTCCCTCTCAGCCTATTTCTTTAAGATTTCCTCTTATAGTAGTCTCTCATTATTTGCCTCAGCATATCAGGTGCCCAGTCTGCGCTGTGTGGCCTGTGTGTCATAGTCTCGTTATTTCAGCTGCTTTTATTTGAGGAAGTGTTAACCAATATTGTTGTACGAGACCATACACTGGTCTCTAAAATGTGCTGGTAAATGGCGGAGCATGCCATATGCTGATCCTTGTCTGTTTGTGTGCTAACAAGTAAATGTCCATGCTAAGCCAGATAAACTGGGGCCATATGCAGTACAATCTGCATTTAAATTAATCTCCAAAAGGTTAAGTGAACTATGCAACCAACAACACTTTCCACGCATGCTCTTCTGAGCTTTGTCTGAGTTTTAAGCTTTGGCAGCAGTACAGTTGAGGTCCCCTTTCTTCTGGGTTTTGGTGCTGCATCAATGGGTGAATGATTCCTGACATTTTGAGACAGCATGATGGTCTCATCTTCAAGGGTTGAAATGTTTGGTGAAGAATTTTTCACCAGTCATCTAGTAATGCAGTGCCACATCCCAAAGGAATAGGAACCTTTTTCCAGTTCAACATTCATAGTTTCATCATTTCGCATTTATCACGCTGTGCATTTGTCATTTTGTGTGGTATATTTAAATAATCCACCAACAATAGCTTGGTGTCTCTACACAGTTTTCCGTGTAGATTTGCAATCAGCTTGTTGACTCAGATGTAATAATGTCCTCGGAAGCTGAGGTGCTGTATTGGAAATAAACATTGTCCCTGGCTGGTTAGCTGGCTAAGATTCAAACCATGTATTTCCTGAATACAAGGCCAGCAAAACTGTATCATGCCAAACATTTGCGTTATGTACACTGTAAAAACATCACCAGCAAGAGTAGAAATGCATTCTGTGTGCCTTGGTCAATCTTATTTGCCTTGGCATTTACTTATAAAATAAAATTGTCCCTGTGTTTAATGAAGCATCATACCATGAAGGCGTATGGGGGAGCAGAGGTACAGCATCACACTCCACCCATTTTACTCGCAGGGAAAGGGCCTCTAATACCCATTGCATAGGACGGTGGGTGGACCTCAGAGCTTTTGTAAATGCCATGCTTTGTAGTTGCAAATTACTTTTCCATTACTGTAGAGCATATGGAAGAATGTCTTTAGTGAGAATTATATTTATTTATTTTTAGAAACATAAGGTTTGAGTTGCTGTATGTAAAGTAGGGGTTATGAAACCGATATGGATCAAAATTAATTTTTCTGGTTAGCTTTTAGACAATCACAAAGCAATTCTGGAAAGCAACTGCAATTAGCCTCATCATGTTTGTCTCTCAGTATGTCTTCGTGTAACAGCGTGATTCACAGTGGATGGCTTTTCATGAAATTTCATGTTTGGGAGCTTTAAAATTTTTTGACAAATTCTGATTTTTTTAAAGAAATCTAGCAGAAAATAGATACTTCACCTAGAGACTGACATACATTTGTGATATTGTGCCATGACTGATCTCTATAACTGAGACAGGCTCTGTTGCTGTGAGATTCAAGCTGAGGTTAAAGACAGAGTTTATTATCTAAATGTAGCAGTCGAATACAATCGGTATCTGACTGTTTTTGAAGGTAGTGGTCATAATCAGTTGTGAATGTGTTGCCACGATATGTAGAAAACTATTATGGAGTTCATACTGAAAATCATAAGCATTGTGGAGTTACAGACAAATGCCAGACGATATTGTAATGCACAATATGTGACTAGTTCCATCTGTCATCTCACACTAGAATGAAAATCACATTGCCTGCCTCTGTCACATGGTCATGTTTAAGCATGAGAAAATGGTTGACAGAGACATGCTGTGTTGGCAACTTTCAGTGATAAGGTTTCTTGTAAAAGAGGAAGTTCCCACATCAGATATTCATGCATGACTTCACCCTGTATATGGAGATGTGTGCATGGGCACTAGCAGTGTTAGATGATGGGTAAAGCATTCTGTAGGCAGGAACACAGACACTGCCTATCAGCCTCTTTGTGGTTTCTTGCAAACTGCCTGTACCAGGAAGAGCAAAAGAGAAATTGATGATCTGGTCAGAGAGAATTGACTTGTTACAGTCAGGGAAATGGCAGCAGAGACTGGAATAGCATACCATGTGGTCCAGGAAATGGTACAAATTTTGGGATACTTGAAAGATTGTTCCTGCTACATTTCTCACTTGCTGATGGAGGAGCACAAACTTCAGTAAAAAAATATTTCCTTATGGTTGGTAGAACAGTATGCTGTCAAAGGCGACAACTTTGTTTGCAGCATCCACTTTGATCTGGAAACAAAATGACAGACCATGGAATGGCATCACAAACATTATGCAAGAAAAAGAAGCCAGAACAATGCCCTCAGCCCATAAAGACCATGGGAACTGACTTTTGAGATGCTGAAGGATGCACCGTGATTGAGTTTATGCCACAAGTGGATACCATCAGTGTTGCTTGTTACTTTCAGATGCTCCAGAAGCTTTGTCATGCACTCTGTGACAGGTATTCTGCAACATGACAGTGCACAGTACACACAGCTTGCTGTGCATAGAGAGGATTCAGAAGAATAGTTGGTAACCTTGAACCTATCCACATTACAGTTTGAGGTCTCTTTGACTACCATCTCTTCAGGTTTGTAAAAGATCAGCTCTGAGGCCAGCAAATTATGACAAATGTGGGAGTCCAGGAAGCCATGCATTGTTGTTCACAAACTGCTGAAACAGAGTTCCGATGCAAGAGGATCTCCAGACTTCCAGAATGGTGACAAAAATGCATTGATTAAGATGGGGATTTTGTAGAGCAGTGAATACAGTGCACAGATTTGACGTGTGGCGTTTTCATATTCGTATCTATTCTTGATTGTGAAGTTAATTTGCTTATGACTTTTGGTATGGCCCATGTACTTGTATTGCCAGTATTCTTCTTGATATTTTTGTCAAACGTAAAATCTGAGGACAATAACAGAATGCATGGCCATGTGTTATGCTCTTTTGATACTGTCCAACTTGTTGGTTTATATTTTCAGTACAAAATTTGATAAGAATCTGTCATATTATATGATTTGTTTATGTTTATTTTCAAGAATTTGACTACATTGTAGTTTATTACTGACATTTCAGGACACATATTGGTATGGGACCAATATGTTGTTCGGAAACGTTGGTAACAAACTACCAGCATATGCTGTGCAACAACCCAAAAGAGCAAAAACCTCAACTGCACTGTGGTAGAAGCCTGAAGCCTTGCAAAGTTAAGGGGATTTTTTCTTTTGTAATTTCAATTTTGTCTTTAAACAGCAGTGATCAGAATTACAGGGAAGCATGGAATTTTATGATTACATGTTTTGCAGAATTGCACAAATGAATCTATTGCTGAATGTTATAGAATTGTTATAGAAGTTGGAGTGGAGTTGAACAGTGAGCTTAACTTCCACATTTTCTTTTCATCAGGTTGCAGTAATTCTTATGGATACACAAGGAGCCTTTGACAGTGAAAGTACGGTGCGTGATTGTGCCACAGTGTTTGCACTGAGCACGATGGTGAGTTCTGTCCAGATCTACAATCTTCTGCATAACATACAGGAAGATGACTTGCAGCACCTTCAGGTAATCAAGTTTTGTTAGTAGAAGGAGTGATCACTGTATGGATCTGTCATGTTCGGGTTCAGTTTGCTGTATCATTTCTTAAAATTTCATTTGTCATGAATGTGTGTGGGAAGGAGTAGAACACTTTTAACTTAATTTCAAGACTTGACAGACTTTACATCTTATCATATATTTAAAATATCAGCACTTGTTAAAGTGTTTGTCACCAAGTAAGTCTATATTGTAACGAGTAAGAGGTTTAGTTAGTGGAATCAGTATTTTAGTGAAAAAAAACATAGACGGAAGAGAACAATAAAAGAACCAGCACATGGGTAATTACTGCCTTCCCTTTATTATGCCTGCATACCTTGAATTTCATAATGGCTTGCTGGATTTTATCAACATTTTTGCTGTCTTCAGTCATCCTCCACTTTCTTGTCTTCTGGGTGACCCAGTTTGAACATGGTGATTTTTCCACCTGTGATGCGCCTTGTCCTGGACATTCCATAACAGTGACCACGCCGGAGACTATTGATCAAATTCATGAGCTAATCTTGGAAGACTGCCAGATTTTGGCTAAATCAATAGCTAAGCAACTGGGCATCTCACGTGAGTGGGTTGGGTCCATCATTCAAGAAGATTTGGACATGCGGAAGCTCTCTGCGAAGTACGTCCTGATATGCCTGAATGCGGATCAAAAATGTCAATGGTGCCAGTAGTCTGAGCAACTTTTGGAATTTTTTCGGCACGATCCAAATGATTTCCTGTCGCGATTGGTGACCATGGACGAAACCTGGTTATATCACTATGACCCGGAGACGAAGCAACAATCAGTGGAGTGGCGGCATAGTGGCTCACCCCACCCCAAAAAATTCTGAGTGCAAAAATCTGTTGGAAAAGTTCTCGCTTCAGTTTTTTGGGATCAAGACGGCGTCCTCCTCATTGGTTAAATTCCAAAGGGCCAAACTATCAACGCAGAGTATTACTCATCTCTGCTGGTGCAATTGAAGGACATTTTGAAGGAAAAATGCTGTGGGAAGATCACCAGGGGATCTTGTTCTTGCGCGACAATGCCCCGGCTCACTGGGTACTTGCAACCCAGAAGAAACTGGCCTACCTGGGCTTCCAGTGTCTTGATCACCTATCCTGTTTTCTGGATCTGGCCCCGTCAGGCTACCACCTGTTTCCTGGACTGAAAACACAATTGAAAGGTCACCATTTTTTGTCCGACACGGAGGTCATTGCTGCCGTGGAGACCTGGTTGGACAGACAACTTTCTGAATTTTTTTTGAGTGGCTTGCAAAAGTTAGAGGAACGGACTAAGAAGTGTATTGAGCTTCGTGGGGAATATGTTGAATAAGTCCTGAGTTTTGTCATTGTAGCTTGTTTCCTTCCTGGTCGGGCTAAGGACTTATCAGCACCCCCTTGTGTGTGTGTGTGTGTGTGTGTGTATACACATACACATGCACATGTGTGTGCCATATAAGTAAATAAAATTGTGTTTGGTGGGTAGTGGGTTAAATTCTGACATCCATAAAAGTCATGTTATGTAAAGGTTTACGTGATTAGTGGTTTGTATACTTACAAATAAAATTCATTATTTGGTTAAAGAAAGGCATAGAAGAGTGTGAGGTAGGCACCTATTAATGACAATTTAAGGAGTGTGTTAGTGAACAGTATATTAATATTATTGTTTTGTTGGTTCTCATTGTCATTTATGGTGATTATAAATTATGCTAGCACATCTCTTAATTTGGGCCACCTATCATTGATCTTTGTATGTCACAGAATTTTTAATTCCCTGAAGAATAATTTTTCTAGCTGAAAAAGTAGAACTTCCACTTCTTGTCCCTCCACATGCTGATGGAAAGCAGTAAACATAAGTTGGGTATTTAATATTGAAACACTGAAAGTCTTTTAGATTCTGAAAATCACAATATATGTACGTAGTATGTGGTTACCGGATCTGTTATGGATATCTTGTTATGTAATAATTCAAACAAATGTAACTGATAATTTTGTATGAAGAAAACTTGGTTAAGTAGCTTCAGATTTGTTTTCCATGTATTGATTATAATAAACTTGTTGTACCTTTTGTATAACAAAACAAAATTAATTAGTTGAAGAATAAGAGACCAACTTGATGTCACAATTTATTAAGTTTTATTTCACTTCTTCTGTGGTCAACATGTTTCAGACATTAATACATCCATCATCAGGAGCCTGCAACTTTTCTATTGTATCACCACATTGGTTGTGTGTTCTTGTTTCAATGTGTGTTGGAGTTTCGGTGTGGCTGGTTGGGGTGGTATCTGTGTGGCAGGCTGAAGCACAACAAGTTGTGCTTCGGCCTGCCACGGATACCACCCCAACCAGCCACACCGAAACTCCAATGCACATCGAAACAAAAACACACAACCAATGTGGTTATACAATAGAAAAGTCACAGGCTCCTGATGATGGATGTATTAATGTCTGAAACATGTTGAGCATAGAAGAAGTGAAATAAAACTTAATAATATGTGACATCAAGTTGGTCTCTTATTCTTCAACTATCACAATGATGCACAGTCCAATATACGTAAGAAAAAAAAATTAATTAGTTGACTTGTTTGAAAACATCATTCGACGGAATAAATTGACAGGCTGTCTAGAAATGTTCAGAGTGTCGTTAAAAATCACCACATTATGTTCCTTAATGGTTTGTAGTAAAATACTATACAGCCAAATACACCATGCAGAGAATTAGTAGATTTTTAAAGTCTGAATTAACAGATAAACTGGGTTGATTATCATCATTTTTTTCTAGAATTGTAAATAATGTTTGCAATAAGTGGGATTTGTTTTTCAGCTCTTTACTGAATATGGTAGACTAGCACTGGAAGATGTTGGACACACACCTTTTCAGAAACTGCAGTTCCTGGTGAGAGACTGGAGTTTTCCATATGAAGCAGACTATGGAGCTGAGGGAGGAGAAAAAATTTTGGCAAGGAGGTTACAGGTATGCATACTGCATACTACTGATATAATAGACGAACGTATTTTTAAAGCAGGACCCAACTAGTTTCTGTGTGCAGTTCGTTGTCATCTAGATATTAAGGATGCCCAGGCTCTTGTGAAAGGAATTTGAGTGAAAGAAAGAAAAGAAAGAAATGAAAAAGAGAGTGTTTAACAGAATACTTTTTTTTTATGTAAAATGTGAAAACAATTGTGGAAAGTAAGTGAGAGCTCTGTATAGAGCAACATGTACCATTTTTATGTGTTTATGACATATAGAGCATATTCTTGTAATTTGCAGCCATCCCTTGACACTGGTGTGAGTTGTGTTACTGGGGAAGTCTGGTTGGTAAGATTAGGCCTTACTAAAATATGGGGTTAGGAGAACTGTGGGTGCTTATAACATTCATCCAAATCTAAGTTACATATTGCTGCACCAAACGGAAATAATATGGATCGACATATTTAATAAGAACCAACAAAATGCATACTTTTTACATTAATGATTTAATTCAATTCTAGTGTCTTTGACATGTTTAGAACATCCAAGTATTCATGGCAGGATGTGCTTGATACTCAAGCACATCCTGCCATCGACCACACTGCTTATATGGATACATGAAAGAAATACCATAAAACTGCATGTACAAGTCTTCCTGAGGATGAACACTCGGATTTTCAAAAATGTCAAAGACACTATAATTAAATTAAATTATTAATGTCAGAAGTGTGCATTTTGTTGGTTCTTATTACATATGTATATCACAATGCACCGTTCAAAAAACGTGAAGTATACATTGACATGTTTACGGGACAGTAGATGTACCCACAGCCCTACCCCCAGCAGGTGTGGCTGTTTTAGTATGGAAGCTAATTACATGTTTTTCCTGTGTACACATTGAAAAGGCAGGGAGCATAAAATCAAGTTTGGTTTGTTAAGGAATGATGTATACTCTTTTTTTGAAGTCTGAGTCCAATTCTGATATACTCAGGTGAACTGCATAAAGGAAACAATGATGTAGTGCTTGATACATATTATGTAACATGATTAGTAATGTAGAATAAACAGCTGGAGAAGAATATTTCATTATAAATACACTGCACCCTTGCTTTTCAGATGTAATTCATTCTACACAGACTGTCGGTAATGTGAAGCGAAAATCTTGTTTCCATAAATTTAAATGAGGCAGCGTGTGTGTGTGTGTGTGTGTGTGTGTGTGTGTGTGTGTGGGTGTGTGTGTGCAAGTGTACTGACCCTCTTTGCAGGGGGGGAAAGCACTCCGAGTGAAAAACAAGTGCATATTATTATTGTACATTAAAGCAGGTGCTCATAAGGCAAGGGATGTGTTCAGCTGCTGTAATTGCCTGTAAACTTGTAACAAATCATGTTTGAAAACATTCAGATTGACACAACTGAGAAGAAAATATATTATTAAATAATCTGGCTACATGGGATGCTGTACTGGATACAGTATGTTGCTATTAACATGGTTACTAAATTCATTGTGTGTAGTAGAAGCAAATGCATACTGCATATGTATGGAAGAATGAACTTGTATAATTACAACTGTGGCATTTTTGTGCCAATTTCAGGTGTCAGACAAACAACATCCTGAGCTACAGTCATTAAGGAAGCACATTAGGTCATGCTTTTCTGATATATCCTGTTTTTTGATGCCTCATCCAGGACTCAAAGTGGCAACAAGTCCAGATTTTGATGGAAAGTTATCAGGTATGCATCGCCGATTCAAACTATTCTTATTCAGCTTTTTAAAGACCTGCATTCACACATGCGAATAAAAAGATACCCCTAAAATTCATTTTCAGTTTAAATTTCAAGGAAATTCTCCACATTTTTAAGATGTGCTGCATAATGTCTGTTTTATTTTCCACAAAATGCCGTTTGTTTTGTAATTTTATGTTTTTCTGTTCATATAATACATGTTTCATAAATTCTGCAATAAAATTGAAGTACCCACCCTGATAGGATAAAGGTTAAATCATTGCTGTTACATGGCATGATCATGGTATTCAGAATAGTTCATGTTTTACTACATATCTTAATTATACCAGCAAAAGAATTATAGGTCACTGAAGGTAAAAATGGAGAGACTAACACTCAGGAAGATGGAACAAGATGGAATGGCCTATATCATGTACCTGTCCATGTTGTTGTTGTTGTTGTTGTTGTTGTTGTTGGTGGTGGTGGTGGTGGTGGTGGTGGTGGTGGTGGTGGCATTGGCATTGGCATTGTTGTTGTTTCAAATTATTGAAAGTTAAATTTGTTTTGTCCCAGAAAGAAAACTGCTTAAAGGTACATATATTGTGAAAGTGTCAAAAGCAAAGCAATATAATACCAACAATATACTATCCTAATGTTGTTATAACAGGGTAAGCTGGTAACGTATGCAAAATAGCTGCAGGTGTCCACCATCAGTAGTTAGAGGTAGCCATCACTTCATGCCAACTATTAGAAGGCATATGCAAGGAAGATAAACCACAATTTAATATTTAATGCAAGTGCAGACTGGCAGAAGAACAATATACATCATGCACTATTTTTAGTTTCCTACACATGATAAATGATCTCAATCTCTTAATCCATTTAGCACCTGTGTGATATCTATCATAACCTGTACCTGTGTTAATAAAACACATCTGCTGCTTACAATACCATTCGTCCTTCTGCTGTTATGCACAGTTTGGAGGCTACTGCTTATAACCAACAAATTGCATATATTAAAAATATTCCTACATGTTTCGGCTATTTTCTGTAGTCTCCTTCATGGAGTGTCACTACTTCAAGATGCATACGTTGTTCTTATAGAGTCTTGCATTTGTAGCTGGCAAAATATTTAATGGCAGCAGGTTTGATACTTCCTGAAGATGCTGAAAGACAATAGCTGAAACATGTAGGAGTGCTTTCTGTTTCTAATATGTTTGTTTGTTGTTTAACCTTTAGGTGATGGCTTTTAAATTGAACTGATGGGTTCTGAGGTACGATATTCTTCAAGTCTGGCCTTTGAAATTTTTGTGCTGGTTTAAGGGAAAAAACATTGTTTGTGAACCACAAAAGACAAAATAATGAAATTAGCAGCATTTTGTTGGAAGTAGACCAGAGTTATTTCAGTGCATCTTAAAAAATGCATTAAAAATTCTTAGTACCCAAATACACACAGTAAATTTTCAAAAACTTCAAAATGGTCTAGTTCTTTTACTGAGAGTTTGGTTTGAGACCCCAATTTTGCATAAGGAGGCTCATCGTAATCAGCCTGAAAAGTTTCAGAGTTGTACTTTCATGTAGTATTTCTCAAAGCAGCTTCTGGCAACACAGAGTCCCACATCACACTTCTGGCACTTTACTAAAATTCTTCTCTAGTCACCCCTAGCCAAACACACAAATCTTATTTGTTTGGCACATGGAATAAGCCTACTGATTTGTGTGGCAGGACTGGGTCATCTGTTATCACTTCGGTCTACTCCATTCATGTCAGCCTGTGCCACCATATTCCTCACAAGGGCGAATCGAAAATCTTTGTGTGAAATTTTTGTACACCCACATAAGGAAAAAAGAATGCAGCTGTTCAGAATGGCCAGATCTAACAGACTGAAAAGCAACTTCTCTGTCCACTTCAGTATGTGATGGCAGATGGAGTAGCTGTTGGCCATTCTGTCTCCCTTATCCATGTAGCCCTTGTGACTGGAATAATCCATCACAATTCATGGCTTCATGGCTTTCTTCTTAGTATTGTAGAAATTACCTGCTATGGGGCCATCGTGAATATTTCACAAAATGTGTATGTTGCATTTTGTCCCTCTACAGTATTGCTGTAAAATCACCCCTGGTTCTTAGGTGAATATGTCTCTGTTTCAGGATCATTTTCTTGTGTCTTTGGTCCTGTTGCATGCTCATATTGTTTACTCACAACAGTAAATTTGTTTCCATGTCAAGTCATATTTGGGGGGGGGGAATTGTCTATGTGAGTTTAACTCCAATCAAAATTCCCAAGCTGTACAAGGTTTTACTTGTGAGGCTTTTTAGCGCAATGCTTTATGAAAAACATGAATTTTATTCCAACCAAAAGGGATAAATTTATGGAATCACTTTCATTTTGTAAGAAATTAATAGGCTTTTTGGAGCACCTGTTGTAAAATAAGTTAGTGTTCTTATTATATAAATATATATGATTAATTTCCAGAAAATCCAGTATTTTGAGATGACTTTAATCAGATTTTTAATACAGTAGAACCTCGATTTATCGTTTTTCAAGGGGTTGGAGAAAACAAACGATGAATGCGTGAAAACGATTAATCTGGGAAACCACTTTTTTTAACAAAAAAAGTCGTACATTGTCTTTTGCTTCTTGGCAGAATTTTGCCTCAATTGAAAATATGACTTTTCAAGACTTAAGATGTTTTCATGGTCCGTGTCGCTTACACTTTGCGCATAGAAAAACGCTTTAACTTTTTCTAAAGCTTCGTAAGTCTCGGCGAAGCTTGGCACCATCTGTTGTTCATTTTCGTCTTCTTCATTTTTTTCCTCCA
>Ga0123355_10007933_pt1 | contig 15996 bp, 9 predicted proteins | sample TergutEmb28metaG_3_FD_89872 | JGI IMG/M metagenome (GOLD analysis project Ga0123355, IMG submission 89872) | Embiratermes neotenicus P1 segment gut microbial communities from Petit-Saut dam, French Guiana - Emb289 P1 | ecosystem: Host-associated > Arthropoda: Insects > Digestive system > Gut ...
CTAACCACGTGACACCCCTCTATCCGCAAAAGTTGGCACTAACTTCGCCTACCGGCGGCGGCCGCTCTGTCGGTATAGTTCGCTCGCGGACTAAAGCCACGGAGTTTAGTTTAGTTAGTTTTTATGGACTAACAGATGATTGAATTTGTAGTTCCATATTGATGTATTTTATTTTCTTGTATATTTATTTAATGTGGATTGCATGCATTGATGACATGGATGTTAGTTTCATGTGAAGTTCAGTTGGTGTAAGATTGTGTAGACTGTTCTGTTATAATTCCGGCGTTTCTAATGGGGTATTTCCAGCCAAAATATACAAAACGCCTAGAAATGAAACATCATGTGCCAGAATACTACAGATAGAAAATTCATGTATGCTAATTAAGGAACACAAAAAACTGGGGTAAGTGGTGAATTTACAGAATTTTTTAATTGAAATGAATAGTTAGAAAATAGTCATGTGTATTAAAATCCATTAATAGTTTAACTATGTCAAACAGTACATAACAATTCTACAGTTGAGAATATGCAGAGGGGGTTTGGTTTCCCGCTACCCTCACAAATGAAGAGGTATCGATAAGTGACAATTAAAATCCGTAATAATAACAGTCGATTTTTAGTTTGGTCTGGCTTGTAAAAAATAAATAATTGTCGAACACAATATGGGTATGACTGACGATGACGAATTATATTGGACCATGTTGCCACTGGGGGTGTATTTCCATTAGTCTCTATAGACTCGTTTCTTGAGAATTTAAGCTATATTGGCATCGACCGCATATCGATATTTTGCTAGTCAGTAGTTGTGAAGCATGTTGTTTGTTGCGTATTGATAGCGAGTGAACAGCTGTGAAATAGTGCAGTTTTAAACCTTTCAGGACGTTAGTGGACTCATCCGTTCGGTAAAATATAAAATAAAATTGATGGATAATATTTGTTACGTTTCAAATTTTGTAACTTTCACACGGTTTCGTAATAAAAACTAATAATGGGACTATATTTGAAGGAGCACGGCTCCATTGCTGGGACCGTCTCACAATCAGTGTGATTTTGAAGCGTGTGCCTGGAAGTTGGGCAATGATAAGCGAACTGATGTTGCAGTTTGGCCTTGCATTTGTCAACTTTCATGTGGAAAAATCTCCTTTCTTATTTTGGACCACGCAAGGAGGTAGGCTTTATTGCCTAGCCGTCAGAGTGTTTGTTTTCAGGCAGTTTGTAGCTGTTATTTAAGGCCTTGGAGAACGAAGAGCAAGTTCATGATAATGGTGGCTCTTCAGTCCTTTTGTCCTTACACTTTTTTTTTTGTAACAATGGCCCTTTGAGGCTGTACTGTGTACGCAATTTATTAACCGTATTTGAGGGCTAACGTGTTGCGAAAAAGCTGTAATGCATATGTAAGTTTGACGATTGGGAATATAGCACCGAAGTGTCTTTGACTTGTAATCGATTGAATGTCGACTGGCTGGCACGACGGAATAGTGCGGACAGAAGTAGATTACATATCATTTAGTCATTTCGTTATTTATCGTCATAAGAGTGTTAGGGATTAAACAGGAGGCTCCTGTGACCTTGGAAGCAGTTGAATGCGTCCTGCTTGTAAGTTAGAAAACGTTTTTTGCAACATTTCCTTGGTGTGTCTTGGTTATGAGAATAGAGGTTTCAGATGTAGCCTAGAGGCACTTAGATATGTGTTTTGATACGAAAATATTTAGGTGGCCTGAATCGAATTTTTTAAGGTTTTGTTACATAATACTTGCTGCAGAATTATTTTTATCTTGAAGGGGCTGTAAGTACAAGATAGTGATGAACCTTGTAGAGTCATGGCACATGACTGGTAATTGTTCATTATGTGGACTCCAACTTTTGTCTTTTTGTTGACAGGAATAGTTTGATTGTGGCATGATTGACTCCATGCAGAGCGTCTATGGCCGAGCAACCTAACTGTGTGTCTGGGGGGTCTGAATCGCTTCTCGATACAGCAGGGGCCACCATCACACAGAATACAGCAAGGTTAGAGACATCATATTTCATTTTCTTTTAGGTTATGGACAGTCTGGGATTCTTACTTCACTCTAAAATGAATGTGATGAAAATGAAGAGCTGTGGGGGAGTAGAGTGGGCAAGTCGCAATATGGTAGTGTGAATTAGTTTCAGTTAAGTTTTTATGTAATAATTTTGCCATGACAACTCTTGTTCATGAGGAAAGTGGATTGTTTATGTGTTCATGTGTTCAGGTTCATTTTGCAACTTATTGTGTCACCATGGTGCAAAATCACATCCTGATGTGTGTGTGTGTGTGTGGGGGGCACTTTTGTAACATGTGACCAAACTTAGGTACTGCCTGTCATTTTGAGGTGAATGAAAAAAAATTCAGTTGTTCTTAAAAGTGCTAAAACTTCTTTTTTCTTTACATGTGTTATTTTATGACACTGTCAGTTGCTAAGATTCTGTGTGAATATTGAGCATTGGTGGAATGATACTGACAGGGGACACTGAACTGCTCTGAGAAAAACCTACCCCTGTGCCACTTGTCTACCATTAATCCCACATGGATTGGCCTGGGATTGAACCAGGGCCTCCATGGGGAGAGGTTGATAACTAACCACCTGAGCCTTGGCATGGTTTTGAAGCTTATTTCTTTGTATATAAATTTTACCTACATTTTTTAAAATGATTCATGACCATGCACTGATGATTCATTATGAGACATAAGGACCAACAGGTGTATGTAAATTTATTGTATTATAAACAGTGTAGTTTCCTACATGTTTTGGCCACCTAGTGTGGCCATCTTCAGGTAGGTGTTCTTTGAAGGATATATTACATAGAATGTCAAAATAATTTAATTTACAAATATGAAGTGTTAAGTACAGCTGTATAGCATCACAAGCAGACACAACAAACAGCACCCACTTCTGCTTGGATGGTGTCACCATATACACAGCATGTCAACATGCAACTCAGCACAGACAGTATTATCAATATTTGATATTTCAACATAGATTTTAAACATTTATTTAAAACTTAATATTTTATATTTGTAAATTAAATGATATTGACATTCTGTGGAATATATCCTTCAAAGAACACCTCCCTGAAGATGGCCACAATAGGTGGCTGAAACGTGGGAGGCTGCGCTGTTTATAATACAGTAAATCTACATATCTCTATAAGCATTGTTGGTCATATTTCTCATAATAATTCACCTACATCTTTACCCTGGAAAAGGAAGAAATCGTGTGGGCAATGATGTTGCTTGTTTTTTCAAAGACCTTCTATATCATATAGTTTCCCACAAGTAATCAGCAAATACCATAATGATATTTGAAATAAATAAATGGGATGGGATAGATTTGAACAGATTCCATTATATGGAAATCACATTGAAACTCTTTTGTTAACATAACCTTTTTAGACATCTGAATTCTCCTTTCCATCTTATTACAGCAGTAGCCATTTTGCTTTGGACTGCAGTGCTCTGAGTAGGGAAGGATCTCTTTGTTGATAAGTCAGGTTTGCTGGATTATGACATTGCAGGGGCCTCAGGATATGTGACCAGGATTTAGTGGAGTGGTGGAAATGAATGGGAGGCTGGTGATAGCATATTTGAAGCATTGATGAAGAACATGAGATGGTATTATTACACTGCTGGAATTACTTGGGCTACAGATTATTGCTAGTCCAGTATGTGTCATACATTGTGGTATTAAATAGTTACTAGGCAGAGAGATGTTGATTTCAATGTTTTAATTAGTACTTCACTTGCATAGTTTTTTCACTGATCTGTAAAGTATAAAATATTAGTATCTGTTTCCAACAGTATTTTTAAATATGAAAATATTTTTGATGACATTGTAGGCTAGTCATTATGGAGTCCCTTTGTTGAGTGGTGCTTTCTTCCTCCAGTATGTACCAGTTTCAAACTTTGCTTCTCAGCAGCAAATCCATGCATTTGAATCACAAGAGTGACTTGCTTTTCACTTCACTTGAACTGTAAAAATTGGATAATGAAATCCATCATCATTCTGTCAAGTATTATTACAATTATCATGTCATCATCCAGAATCTTCTGTCATGTTGTACAGGGGTGCACAAATTTTCCAAAATTCTAGGGGTCACCCAAAAATTCTAGTACCAGAAGTGTGACATGAGTTAGGTCCCACAAATAATAGGTGCCACTGTACAAATGTTAGTTGCTCAGGAGATGTGGGACCAGAGATTTGTGCACATTTGATGTCATACTTATGTGCATATAAATACAATTGTAAGTATTAAGGATGCATGTCTGGCCTTGAATGTGGTTTCTTCTTGGCTGTAAAATTTTACCATACATTACTTTTATTGTCATAAAAATTCAGAATAGAGAGTCTTTATTCATAATTTTGACATATACACACACACACGTGCATGCACAATCTCTCTGTCTCTCTCAATCTGACACTCCCTCTGTCTTTGGTTATCTGTTCAACCTTATGAACAAGACATGCATTTTATGATGAATTAGTGGTAATCAAAGTGACTTTAGTATAGGAAATTCAGCAGCTTGATTTTATTTTCATGGATTTGACTGGAAATGAAGCGTTCAGGGAAGTATTCTTTGTAATAAGAGGAAAATAAAATCCCTTACTAAAACATATACTGTGCTTTCAAGGCCCACAAAGCAGTTCCTGTTTAAAATAAGAAGGCATTCTTGGGGCTTACTTTACTCTGTTTCACTTTTTTATGAGAGTCGTAAGTAACAACAGGCAGAAGATGACCTCACAGCAGTTATGATGACTCATATGGGGTTGTGGTGGATAGATAGAGATACCTTTAAATCCTAATTTTATGTGGTTTTGTTGTAATATCAGGAAGTGTTCCGAAGAGGCGCTATGAGATTGCAGCTTAAATGTGCTTTGTTTATTTTATTGCCTACATGTTTCAGTATGACATTAAATCAGGATAGGGGGTACTCCATAATTAGTGCATAAAAATACCAGTGGCATTCTTTGAAGTTTAAATTTAGTTCAGATAGGAATGGTGAAATAGTCTGCTATATTGCCTTCAGCAATATCTGTGGAAGTTGTGTCAGTTACATGAATAAGTTCATTTATGTCTTTATATAAGCCAAGCTTTATTGTAAATCACTATAGCTCATAACCAGAATTGCTGAACTACTTTTAGTGGAAACCTCCCACAACAAATTTCAACCAGATCTGTGAAATGGTTCATTGGGTGCATGGTTTTGTGTCATCTGGCCTTCATTGTGGATCTGTATGGCTGAAAATCAAACAGCCTAGTCACATTTTATGGAAGCCTTTCATGTGGAATTGCAACAAAAGCTGTGAAGTGGTTTGTGGAATATGTGGAAACATCCATTTTTAGCCTTCTACAAGCTAGGCATTGTTAAAAAAGTTAATGTGGGTAAAAATCAGAATTGGCTGACAACTTTCAGTGTAAGTGTAATGCATTCAATTCCAGCAAAATCTGTGAAACCATTGTGGGTTGAGCAGAAAATCCTGTGGTAGAAATCTAAAACATTAAATTTTAAGAAAATTTTATCCAGCAGTTGAGGCTGTGGTACAACGTTATGAGTAGGTGGACAGACATAACCTCTGCTTAATGTTTTCTTTTTTACTTCATAAAATCTACAGTTATGTTGTCCCTTTCCATGCCAGGAAGGCTTTCAGGGGCACTAGATGGGGTGGGGTGGTCAGTTAGGCCTTGGCTGCTTTTCTCATAATGAAAAAGCCCCCGCTACTCATTTAGTAGAAGACTTCATCACTACCATAGCCAGTCTGGACATTTTGGAGACAAAAAAATCTCGTTCTTCTGGCAGAAATTGCTAAGAACTGTCTGAAAAGACATTGCACAGTGTGTCATAAAAATGTTTGTATTGTTATGTTTCTGAGTTTATTTTAGTGTCCTTTAAGAATGTTTTTGTAATTGTCTTGTGCTAATAGAGACATTTTTCACAAACAAGATGCATTCCATACCAGAGTGCACAAAATCCCACATTCATTGTTCCTTTGCATTTGTACTGCTCCCAGCTGTTCCAAGTAGCTTTAATGAACACATTAATGGAATTAAGTACAACTTTGGTTACCATGGAAATTGCATTTTGAAGGTGGAGTTAGTGTTGTTTCTACTTCATTAGTTTATGCATCTGCCATGCTCTTTTTACTTGAAAATTATTATTATGCAGTGGTCTTCAGTGGCATAATGTTGCTTGAGGTCTGTAGTAAGGTGTGTATAAGTAGATGTGTGTGATGCATTTTAAGTTCATACTGGGTTAAAATAAGGGAGCATATTATTCACATTGCTTTTCAGTTTTGCTGTAGAATGTGCCATTGGAAATGTCTGAAAGGAGCCGAAAGGTCTGGAATCGAATGTTTCAAATTGGGTATTTGATTATGCTGTAATGTAATTTATTTGTGTTCTATAAATCCAAATTAGGATGCAATCCTGTGGATATAGACATTGTCGCATACATACTGTCTGACATAATATATAGTGTTAGAAGAATCTTAGCTATAAATAAAAGTACAATAATAAAACACCTAAAACCAATTGTCAATTCAGTTTTCAATGGAATATCTCTGATAACTAAAATATTCTTTACTATTATAAAAGGAATTTATAAGTAAAAACTTCTTTAACTTTGTTAGATTAGCTGTGGGTGGATGTAAGTTGGTTTTAAATCTTGTGTGAATACTGTGGATCTGATTATTTGTATAAAATAAATGTTTGTTTTTTATCACAAATATTGATATTGAGAATATAAGGGCAGTATTTCTATTTTTTGAACAGTTCCCTACATGAATCTCTCATTCTTGAATTTGTGATAATTCTAATCACCCGTCTGTGAATTTTGAAAATCTTTTCACTATATGGTTGATTTCCCCCCAAAATTTTCCCATAACTCATAATTGAATGTATGTATGCAAAATAAACCATTCTTAAAGTTTCTGGAGACATTATAGCTTGTATTGTTTGAATTACAAAACATGCTGTATTCAATTTGGACATCATTTGGTCTATATGAGCCTTTTATGATAGGGAGTCATCAATGATCAAACCCAAAAACTTTGTATTTGATGAATTTGTGACATAATTACCCTGGTAGTTAAGTTTCAAATCATAATCCCAGCTATTTTTCATATTAAATTGTATAATGTGTTTTATTGTAATTTAATATTAATTGGTTTACTTTAAACCAATTATTAATATCCCCAAATATTTTATCTATTTTTGTTTCAAATTTTTCCAAATTTGGACTAGTTACTATTATACTGATATCGTCCGCATACAAAAGGGTTTTGGTTCCGATGGATGCTAAATTTGGCAAGTCATTTATATAGATTAGAAAAAAAATGGGTCCCAAAATTGATCCTTGTGGTACCCCCAATTTTATTTTCTCCCAGGTGGATTCAGTGCCATTATTATGGCTTAAAATTACTTTTTATATCTTCCATCTAAATAAGATTTTACTAAATTGTAAAATTTTCCTGATACTCCATAGAATTTCTTTTTCTCTGATAGTGCAGCATGATTAATACAGTCAAAATGCTTTATGGAGGTCACAAAATAATCTTCCCACCATCTGTTTGTTGTTCAATGCTGTCAGTATTTCATTTAGTAGTATATAAGAAGCATTTTCTGTTGACACTTCACTTCGAAAACCATATTGATGCTTGTTCAATATAACATTATTGTTCAGATGATCAAATAATCTTTTGTATATGACTTTTTCGAAAATTTTAGAAAATACAGGCAATAGGGAGATTGGTCTATAATTAAATGGGGAAGATGCTTATACTAATTTGGTGAGTGATAAGTACCATTAAGAATGATGCAAAAATTTTGGAGATGAAACAAATAGTTGCCAGATCACCTTATATCATGCATTCCCAATTTCACCTTAAAATGTTGAAACTGAGTTTATGTAACAGAATATTCCATTTGAATGTGTTCTGATTTTTCACAGTTGCATATGAGTCAAATTTCTGTTATGCTTGCATGAGGAAAAAACCAATGAAGATGTTGAGGTTTATGTTTGTGCTGTGCAGCATCAATGAGAGATTGTGTCAGATTATGAAATATTTATGAAAAATGTTGTAACACAAGAGTTACTGAACAGCTAAAGTTAAACTGAGTTTTTTTTTTCATGAACTGGGTTTCAAATCATATATACATGCCAAGTTTCAGCTATATATATATATAGGAAAATAAACCCTTAATAACCATTATTCTCATGACGTGTATTAATCATGAATGAGAAAATGCCTGATGTAAGTTGTGTGGATGAGTTGGGACTATTGTATTAAACCTGTCCTATGCAGGGCCATTTCTGGGATGTGTACTCATGCATATGCATGCATGCATGCATGTGCATGCACAGATTCCATGGACATAAGAGACTATAGGATAAGTTGTAGCATACAAATTGTGTGTATAAATACAGTCCATAATATTAGTACGGGTTCCACTGAATTCTTTTATATTCAGCAGGTAACTATGCTGTATGCTATTTAATTATACCACAGAGGGTATACATAGAGATCTATGAAAGGATTATGAGTCTTACTGTGTTGTATGAAATTTGCCTTTCACTTTGCTGACTTGTCAGTTTCTCCTCAGCTGTTATGACCATTGAAAATTTTTAAATTGAACCTTCTTTGCATGGATGTTTTGACTTAGAAAGTTTTCCTTCAAATACTTAGTGACAGCTTTTTAGAAATGTGGGTCTCATGTGTGTTTAAAACAGTCCAAGTCTTTCTTTTGCTTGTCATATTCTGAGGTTGAAGAGAAAATGGCATATTTTCTTTTATTGTCCAGGCAACACGTGTGAGGGTGTTGTGGGAACTTGCACTGCGACTGATGTGCAGGTTATTACTGGATTATTCTAAAACATTTGAGTTCTTTGACACTTGCAGCAACTGACAGTGATTTTAAAATTGAAAAAGTAATTAAATTGCTTTTGGCAAAGCTACTACAAATCTTGCCAGACAGTAGTAGAATATAACTACTGGAATCAGGTGCGAGCTGAACTGCTGGATGAGTGACGATGCTCTGCAGCATGTCTGTTGGGGATACAACATGGCTCATCATGTCTAACCGTCCAGTACAGCATTGGACCACTAAGAGTAAAATTCATATTTTCTCATCATTTTCATGCCCCAGCATGATACTTTCCAAAGAAGTACTGAAATTATTATTAAGTATTGCAGAAGTGTGTGTAAGTTTTCATAAATTAAGGTTGAAGGTCAAGGTAAAGATTTCAGTGCAGCATAAAATACAGGAAAGTAAATTTTTTGGTACCACTGAGCACAAGAACATAGAGTGTGGTTTTTGCATGGGTCCTAGCAGACACTGTTGCTATGATATCACTGCTGTAACTTGAGCAAAGCTGTGGGCTGATACTAATCTTTTATTAGACATGGATTGCAAGCAGTATCATTCCACATATGAAGTTTGTGCAACTGAAGAATGTTCGTTTGAAATACTTTCATAGAATAAGCGATGGAAGAAATATTGCTGACAGTTTTATAAAATATCCTGCATCAGCAGTGGAAATAATTTGAATGACATGTTAATTCCTGAACAAAAAGAAAATGTGAAATCTTGTTTTTTTCTTGGGTGAGGTGTGGTTTACATTAAGTAGGGCTGTAAACAGTCAGATAGAGGTGTTCTGAAAATCTCCATGCAGTTTGTGAGTTTTTTGCATGACCTTAAAGTTGGAGGTAGTCTGCTGTGAAAAGAGTGCATGCAAAATTGTGGAAGCCTATGTTTTTTGAAGAAACAATAAATTCTGACCATTATATTCATTAATTCTGATACCACTTTTACGTATTAAGGATAGGAATAGTGTGTTGGTACTTCATCTAGGACAGTGCCGTGGCCCCCACAGCAAATTTCTCAGTGAATGCACAAGAAGGGGTGTTTTGTGCATGGTTGATAACTCTCATGTTGTTGCCTCTTAGAGCTTCCGATTTGAATAGGTATGGTTATTATTTGTGGGTGATAAAAAAGTCAGAACTTAGGTGAACATTTCACTTTCTTTGCAAGAACTGAAAGACAGTATTTGAAGAGAAATGGCCAGTGTCTGAGGATGAGCTCTGTCATTTGTTATAAATATTTTAAGAAGGTGTGAAGCGTGCTTAGAAGCTGGTGGTTGGTACATTGGAACTGTTCCATAAAATGTGTTAGTTGATCTACCTGGACCCTGAATTTTTGGTGGATTCAGACTTTTTATGTGCGAGCACATCTGAAACAATTGCAGGCTCAGGCACATTTTTAAAAATTCTCATTGTAAATGACACGATGAAAGGCCTACTTGAGATCTGCAGTTATTTAAAAAAATAGTTGTCTGTTTTAGGTAGGACCAGCATTGTAAAGATTTTAGGGAGTTAGAATGGGAGGGAGAGTTACAGGTACACTTGATGTACCAAATTGTTATTATGTGTAATTTATGGGCAGAGAGGTAAAACAATCCCTGCACAGGCCCAGAGGGTTCCAGGAGGTTGGGGTTCCCAGATTTCAAGACAGTCGGCACAAGAAGGTGGTAAGGTTGTCAGCCCTACATACCGGCCAACTTTACTCCCCCAGGAAATATTCCAGGTACTAATTTCTGTTAGAGGCTTAGTCGATCTCAGGTCCATAGTGAGGGTGGAAAGATAAGGTCAATGAAAATTTCCATTGACTACACCAGGAGGGGAACCCGTGACCTTCCGGCTTGTAGCACAGTACCTCAACCAACTGTGCCAGTAGTTTATGTTCACAGAAGGTAATATTACATGTATGCTTTTCCTAAGGAGACCCACTGCACTTGCAAGGTTGTATTAGAATTGGAGATGGTCATGAAAATTTTGCCTATAAAATGCTGATTTGACATGAAATGACTCTGTGGGCCTACAGGGTTGCTAGATAGATTGAAGCCAGTGAGAGCCAGTCCTGTTTTCTGAACTCCTTTTTGTCCATCACTGTCTTGATCACAACATATTTGTTAAATTAGAAGCTTGAAACTGCATGAGAAATTGTAAAATCTCTGAAAACTTTTTTTTTGTTACAATTAGATAATAAGAACTGTCTGTCTCAAGTAATCATTGTGGAATTATGCTTCTGTTGCTTAGATACAAAACTGGACTGAGTGGATCAAGGAAACGTGGAAATCCATCCAACCATCAGATACCTAGCAGGAAACGCAGCCGGAAAGACAGTCACATAGTTGCCCCAACAAAAGAAAACATTTTTGAAGAAGACAGTCCATCACTGTCAGATTCACGCACAAATCAGAGACTCGGCAAGGACTGTGTTGTTACAGAGTCCGTCAGTTTTAGCACATTGGATAGAACCAGCAGTCCAGTAGTTGGTCTTTCAGGCAGCCGAGAAAAGTCATCTGTGCCGGAGGTTTTACGAGGCAGTGATTACTGCACAGCAACCAGCAGTACAACAAAGAGAGGCACAAGAGGGAGAGGACGTAGTCGCAGAGCTCAGAAAGACAATTCCAATTGTGATATTGCAGTGCAACCTGTAAATCCACTAGGAACGGGTCGCGGAAAACCCACTGGATGTTCTTTGGGATTCAGCTCTGCAGAATCTGAGGGAACTGCAGTGTCAACACGTTCGTGTACTGCTGTATCAGGAAGGAAAACAAGTCACAGTGACTCTGCTGTTCAGCCAAGTGGCATTAACAAGATTGACAACGGAGCAGCAGCAACATCAACTAGAGGAGGGAGAGGAGGCAGAGGAAGCAGCATTAGCAGGTAAAATCATAGTTTGATTTTTGTTGGGGGGGGGGGTTCAGAATTTTACAGCATGTAACATCTGCTCAAGAAGTTGCAGGACTGATTCATGGAAGGATGGCTAAAGGTGAAGAAGTTCGATTAACCTACATCAGAATAGTAGCGATTTCAGTGTTTTTACCATTTGTTGAAGCACTCTGACACATTGTTCAGGAGAGCAGTTTATTTTGTTGTCATTTTATTATTTTGAGATTTTATTGCTGTTAGGTCTTTTTTCAGTTACAGGAACAAAGACAGCATTACTTAGTCCAAAATATAGAGGCAAGGGACAGAGTAGAATGTATGGCCAAGAATTCCCTTATTAAATGCAGTATTGTAATAACCCACATACGAAATTTGTCAAGATTTGTTTCTGTAAACTGTATTAAAATAAACCCTCAGTTACAACTAAAATGATTTATTTTCAGTATTTAGTATTCATTATGACATGTTTTGGCTGGCTTGGCTATCATCAGGTAATGGGAAAAAATACAAAACACTTGGTAGGTTAAATGCAGCATAAGTTCTATAAAAAGAGTGAGAACTCATTTTTACATAAAGGGCGGTCATTCATAAGGATTCATGTTTTTATGTAATTTTTGTAGTTGTATGCCAGTTATCCTTCAAGGTATTCAAGAACATTGCATTGAAAGTTCTAGCTTTTACACTGTTTGAGCTTATTTTATGTTGATTTTTTTAAATTTTGGTATATAATTTTACTTTGAGAAGATTTTGTAGAATAGTTTCAGGGTTTTAAGTTTTATTATTTTCTTGAGTGTAGACTAGTTGAAGGGTTATTATTTTAGTATATTGTGCAAGTTTTTAGTACATAGGTGACGAGCTTCCTCTACAGGTGAGTAGTTTTGAAGAATTCTAAGATTTATATGAAATACTTGACTGTGATGAGGACATTGAAATCTGAACTCAAAGTGAGAAGCAATTTAGTAGAGGAGGTTATATGTAGATGGAGGATTTTGTTTGTAATATGTAGAGACTGATTGGTGAGCATTGGAAGAGGGTGTGTCACCCTATGTGACATGTTTTCTGCTGTTTTGAAGTGAATTATGGACTGCTGCACAAATATGTTAGTGAACAAAATCATGGCCACTTTCCTTCTCGAAAAATTGTTTTTGAATATTCTGCCTAACCGGGTGAATGGCGTAATCTGAAGGACAGTTTTGTTTGGGTTGTTCAGGGGCTCCAAATTGGATTATCTTCGTGGTTTTAAGATTTCACAAAAGGATAATTTAAATCCATATGTTCCAAAATCATTGTGCCAGTCGTATTAATAAGATTCAGATGCAGGCGTAAAGAGAGGTAAATTAGTTACAAAGTAATGACGTGAAATATGTAATAGTGTTGTGGGGGCCTATATGAAAATCAAAACACCATTAACATTTTAGTGAAGAAAATGCTAATAACATTTGACAGCACTTTTATCTGTGAACATTTGCTTTCGGTCATGAACTGTGGAAAAAGTAAATTTTTTTCCTGGTTTGGTGATGAACACTTTGCATGCTAACATTACGCATTTCATCTTCAAGTTTGAAAACTAATACACACAAGTTAAGCAGGGACACCTGACTAAAAATTTCACTGAAGAGTATGATGAAAGAGTGTAATTTCTAAACACCCCTTGTCACTGAATTCACGCAAACATTTTTGTATAATTGTATGTCTGAAATAAATGCATGTTTAACTTTGTATGTCTTGGAAATTAATGCACATGTGCTAAGATAGCTTCTGTTTATCTTGTTATGAATTTATCCTATTCACATGGTTATTTGATAGTTGACTGTGACTTGCTAGTGCCAAAAGGTTGCTGACCCCCTGTTTACAGTGATGGGTGTCACAAATGCATGTACAGAACAACATTTCTCTCATGACAGTCAAAATTGCATTTTTGTGTGAACGTATGAAGTCAGCAAGAGTTGCCAACTGTATCATTTGCTTAGTAGCCATGTAATGTGAACAAGAGTTTTCTGTGATGTCATTCCTGGAACTTTTTATGGGACCTCATATGTAACAATTTGACATTTAAGTAAAACTTCTTGATTCAGAGTTTGTAAGTCCAAAGATGTACCTTTTAAAACAGTGCTTGGCATCTGGTACACAAAAGTTTGTCACATTCAGGCCATTTTGCCATCCTATTATCTTTTTAATTTCACATTTGGTCAAACCCTGTAAATTCCAAATATGTTTGAGGAAACGTGATACGCATTTATGAATCTTCTGTCCTTATGCTTCTGTAAAGAATGTATTGTGTGACGTGCGCCATACTCTATATTTTCCACACTGTAAGGTGTGCCAAGTCACAAAACACAACGTTTTGGCAAAAATTCAGTAATTTCTGTGATTCTTATTCCTTTGTGCTCCACATATGATTTCCATAATGGTGGTGGTGGTGGTGGTGGTGGTGGTGGTTGGGGTGGGGGGTGGGGCAAGGGGAGGAGGAAGCAAGAAATGTCTCCAGCTGCACACTTTAAATGGTTGTTGACATAGTTTAACATGTTCAGTTTGAAGTCTACTGTATACAGAAACCTCATCTGTCTTGTACCCATTTTTAGGACCAAAAATATATAGGAAAGTGATTATTGTATTGCATGCACATAGAAACATAATCCATTAACCCTTTAAACACCAAGTTAAATCCCATCTGCCCTTTGCTAGCATTATTCTGAGCTCACCATATTCTCCATGTTAGTAGGTAAAGGGTTAAACAGATGTGTTCTATGGCCACTGTCTAATCTAGAAGGGACAGGGTCTACCAAACAGCTGCTAGTTGGGCTGTGTGTGCTGCTGGTTGTTTATCACAGTGGGTAAAAACAGTAAGGAATGTGGGAGTCCATGTTTTATTGAAGTTGATGGTAGAGTGGAGCTCTACAGGTCCCTGCAATTCTGTCGGTTTATAGAAGGGAGTAGTCTTTTATTGACTGCATTTTTGCAAATACAGGATGGGTTGTATTGGGACAAGTATATGGCCTTGCTCAGATATGTTGTATTGGTTGCCACAGCTATTGAAACTTGGTGTAAATATCCATTGTTGTTAGATCTACACCATATAAGGTACTTCTTCAGAGTAAGGCGACATGAAAATAATGAAAGTAACAACCACAATTTTCGGAATGTTGTACAGAATAACAGTATGTGGTATACACTGAATGATCTTGAAAGCACTGTTAACTGGAAATTGACCAAAAGGGCCATTACATATCATTAGTGTATCAGCTAACAGCACCCAGCACTGATTCCAAGTGTTTGGCCTTTAATTATCAGTGTTGCGTTACTTCTATTAGATTGTGTATGTGCTGTGTTACATAAGTAGTGATGACAAGTGAACAGAAACTGCGACTGTGAAAACAGGATAGGGTATACAGTGACACATCAAATGGGTAGGTATTTCCATGAGGTTGCTAGGTACGCTAAGATTCATGTTATGTATATCATTACATTATGCAGAAAACTGTGATACTTGGTGACCCCTTGGTCCCAGAGGAGCTGCATGTAGTGGCTTTTACTGTATTTACACACATTCATGTTATATAATTGCTAAAGAACACGTCAGTTAAAAAATCAGTACAATGGACTAGGCTGTGTGGAATGAGTGTTGGTGAGCAGTGCCTGGACCACACTGTCTAGTTCCTATATATGGCAACATGGCATTTTGTCAAGGATGTCAATTACTGTGGTGGAGCTATACCAACAGGACTGTACATTATGATATAAGAAAACACTGTATGCATCTAGTATATCTTTGAGACCATAATATGCAGGAGATTTTCCAGGAAAAGATGGCATTTTATGGTCCAGAAGATACTGTATCATATTTCATTATGTTTTTGTGAGTAATATGCCTGAATATTTAACTAATCAGTATTAATAGGAGGCACCTTATTTTTCTATGTATGTGTTGTGTCTGACTGTGGCATTATCTTGAGGAGTAATCATTTTAGCAAACTAATTCTTAGTCCAGAATTTCTCCTTAAGTTGGTTGGTCTCTACATTTTCATCACATGTTTATAGTTTGAAGTCAAAAACAAACTGAAATATGATTTTTCTTATGCAGCTATATGATTTAAACTACCTGTAGCAAATTAAGAATAAGTTTTTTTATCTGCTTTCCTTCCCAAGAAAAAAAAAAACTTTCCCTCCCCCCCCCCCCCCCCCCACCCCAACATAAACACCCACTATATAAATATATTTAGTTGGGGAATTTATATATTTTTTTTGTAGA